>Ga0307515_10002650_pt1 | contig 38356 bp, 25 predicted proteins | sample 17_EM_MG_FD_194513 | JGI IMG/M metagenome (GOLD analysis project Ga0307515, IMG submission 194513) | Populus trichocarpa ectomycorrhiza microbial communities from riparian zone in the Pacific Northwest, United States - 17_EM | ecosystem: Host-associated > Plants > Roots > Unclassified | place... | reverse complement strand
GCCATCGACTCATCATACGCCGCCCCGTGCGACGATCTGCTCGACCATCGCCTCGACGTGTGCGCGGATGCGGTCTCTGGCGCGCGCGTAGTCATCCCCGGTCGCCGGTACGTCATCCCAGCAGGCATCCATGCCTCGCAGCGGCTTCATCGCCGGTTGCTCGCAATCGAACGCAACCACGCGAGCGGAGTTGCGGACCTCGGATGCAGTGAGCGGGCGCGGCGCTCCCGGGACGGGTGGCAAGCCGTCCGCGTTGAGCCCCTTGACCGCGGATACCGACAGCTCCGCTTGCGGGTCCGCACCTCGCGCGATCGAACGGATGGCGAGGCCACGGTCGGCGGCCAGCTTGTTGAAGTACTGAGACGCGACGACGCTCTTGGCGGCGCCGTGCTCGCAGACAAACACGACCCCGGCAGCGGCGGGAGCCGGTACCGATCGAGCACTGCAGGCCAGCAGTGCCAGGCTGAAGATGAACAGCTTCATGGCTGGGCTCCTTCGGGGCAGCCTACCACGATGAAATGCTCATAGCCGCACGTTATAAACGTTTCATGGACATCGACGGCATGTATCCCGGTGCCTCCGGGCGTGCGGACGTTCTCGAAGGCAGCCCGCGTGCCGGGTGAGCTCGAGACCTGACGGACGGATTCTCGGCGGCGGTGTCAGGTCACGGCGCGGCTTCGGCGAGCCGCCGATCGACCAGCTTGTTGACCTGCGCCAGCGAGAACGGCTTGTCGATCCGCTCGTTGGGGACCCTGGCCAGGAACTGCCTGGCCTTCGAAGTGAAGACGCCGCCGGTCATGAACACCACGCGCGCGGCGACCGCGGGGTGCTCGCGCAGCAGGACCTCGTGGACGTCGATGCCGCTGAGGTCCGGCATCATCAGGTCGCACAGGATGACGTCGAAGGTCTCGCCGCGCTGGATCCGCGCCAGCGCATCGCGACCCTGGCTGGCGACGATGACCTGGTGACGCGTCAGCCCGCGCTGCAGGATCCGCGCGATCAGCGGCTCGTCGTCGATCACCAGCACCCGGGCGCGCCGCGACGCCGGCGCGACGTCGATCGTCGGAGGGCTCGGCCGCTGATCGAGCCCCCCGTGCGGGAGCTCGACGATCATCGTCGTGCCGATCCCCGGCGTGCTGGTCACCGACAGGGTCCCGCGGTGGCTGGCGACGATGTCGCGCGAGATCGACAGCCCCAGCCCGGTCCCGGCGCCGACCTCCTTGGTGGTGAAGAACGGATCGAAGATCCGGTCGAGATGCTCGGGCGCGATCCCGGCGCCGGTGTCGGTGATCTCGACGACGTTGCTGTGGCCGGTCGTGCGGATCGAGATCTCGATCCGGTTGCTGGCCGCGTGGCCCTCGGGGATCGCCTGCGCCGCGTTGACGATCAGGTTGAGGAACACCTGGCCGAGGCGGATCCGGCTGCCGGCGATCGGCGGCACGGTCTGGTAGTGGCGCACGATCGGCGCCCGGTGGCGGAGCTCGGCGCCGGCGATCTGGATCGCCTGGTCGATCACCTGCCGGAGATCCACCGGACCTGGGGTCTCGTCGGCGCGCGCCAGGGTCTGCAGATCGCGGACGATCACGCGGATCCGCCCGAGGCCCTCGCGGGCCTCCTGCAGCAGCTCGACCAGCTCGTCCGCGAGCGGGGGCCCGTTCGTCGCGCCGAGCAGGCACTCGATGTTGCCGAGCGCGTAGGTCAGCGGGTTGTTGATCTCGTGGCCGACCCCGGCGGCGAGCCGGCCCATCGCGGCCATCCGCTCGGTCACCACCTGGCGCTCGTGCTCGAACCGGCGGCGCTCGGTGACGTCGCGAAACCGCCACAGCCGGCCGTGGTCATCGCCGGCGACGGACCGCACCGGCCCGGTCCAGCGCTCGAACACCCGGCCGTCGGTCAACCGGAGCTCGTCGCTGCCGGTCTCGTCGGGGTGGGCGTAGAAGTGCTCGACCCGCGCCATGACCGCGCCGGGATCGATGATCCGGTGGAGCACCGAGCGCAGCAGTTGGGCCGCGTCGTGGGTTGCGGTCGCCTCGACCGGGATGCCCCACATGTCGAGGAACCGGCGGTTCGCGGTCACGATCGTGCGATCGGGGCCGACGACCAGCAGACCATCGGCGGTGGCCTCCTGCACCGCGCGAGCGAGCGCGAGGCTGGCGGCGAGCTCGGCGCGCGACTGCGCGAGCTCGGCCATGCGGACCCGGGACTGGCGGGCCACTCGCCACTTCTCCGTCATCGCGAGCGCGAGCTGGCTGACCTCGATCAGATCGAACGGCTTCTTCAGGATCAGCAGCCGATCGGTCGCGCCGAACCGCTGCACCAGCTCGCGCCAGCTGGTGTCAGCGAACGCGGTGCAGATCACGACCTGGAGCTCGGGATCGAGCTCCCACATCCGCGCGATGGTCTGCAGCCCGTCGATCCCGGGCGGCATGCGCATGTCGACCAGCGCGAGCGCGTAGGGCCGGCCGGCGGCGACGGTGGCGCGCACGAGCTCGACCCCGTCGGCGCCCTGGTACGCCGAGCTGAGCTCGAACACGACGTCGGGCGGATGCTCGGCGCCGAACAGCTCGGCCTCCAGATCGCCGAGCGCGCCGCTCGGACGGCCCTGCAAGATCTTGCGGACATCGTCGTGGATCGCGCGGTTGTCGTCGACGATCAGCACGCGCCGGTTGTGCTCGGTCACCGCGTCACCTCGCGACGCCCCCGGCGATCGCGCCGGTCCATCAGCTCGCTCGATCGGTGATGGATCCTCGGCGTCACTGGTCATCGGGTTCGCCTGGATCGCCGATCGTTGCAGAGCCGGCGTCCCCATCGCAACCCCACACCGCGTGCGCGCGCGCTCGGTGGGCGTGCGCGCACGAGCGCGCCAGCGAGGGAACAGCCGAGCGCGCCGCAGATCCGGCCCCACGCCCCACATCCGCCGATAAGAACCGTCCCGATGTTCAACCAGTTATCGCGCGTCCGCGGGATGGAGCGGTTCTTGTATCGCGGGGAGTCTTCCGCGCGCGGCTCGCTTGTCCCCGAGGGGGTACGCGCTGACCGATGCCGTCGAGAGCTCGCTTCAATTCGACGAGCGGTCGGGTAATTTCCACCGGGGCTCGACAACGCGCTGCGCGCACGTTTCTGGCGGTCGTACCGTCATGGTTGAATAGCGCATGCCTGATCCTCGGAGCATGGACCGCGTGGAGACCGGCGTACCCGGTCTCGACACGCTCTTGAACGGCGGCCTGTTCAAGGGTGGCGTCTACATCGTGGAGGGCGCGCCCGGCTCGGGCAAGACGATCCTCGGCAACCAGATCTGCTTTCACCGCGCAGGGCAGGGCGAAAGCACGATCTACCTCACCCTGCTGGCCGAATCGCACACCCGGATGATCGCGCACCTGCGCACCATGGGGTTTTTTCGGACCGATCTGATCTCGTCGTCGATCTACTACATCAGCGCCTTCAAGGTGCTCGAGGAGTCCGGGCTCGATGGCCTGCTCAAGTCGCTGCGCGAGGCGATCCACGCCCGCAAGGCCACGTTCGTGGTGCTCGACGGCCTGGTCTCGGCCGAGGAGTTCGCGCCGTCGGCGCGCGCGTTCAAGAAGTTCATCCACGAGGTCCAGACGATCAGCGGGATGACCGGCTGCACCGTGCTGCTGCTGTCGTCGACCGAGCGCGCGGCGGGGTTCCGCCCCGAGCACACGATGGTCGACGGGCTGATCGAGCTCGGCGACACCGCGATCGGCGTCCAGTCGCTGCGCCACGTGGTGGTGCGCAAGATGCGGGGCACCAGCCAGCTACGCGGCAAGCACGCGCTCGAGATCTCGGCTGCCGGCATCTACATCCGGCCGCGGATCGAGACCATGTTGCACGGCCCCGACCAGGACGATCCGGCGCCGCGCCACGTCGCCCAGGCCGGGTTCGGCGTGATCGGGCTCGACGCGATGCTGCGCGGCGGGTTGCCCGGCGGCTCCAACACGATCGTGCTCGGCCCGTCGGGCAGCGGCAAGACCATGCTCGGGCTGCAGTTCCTCTCGGCCGGCGCGCGCGACGACCAGATCGGGCTGTACCTGGGGTTCTACGAGCGGCCGGCGAGCCTGATCGAGAAGGGCGCCCGGCTCGGCCTGGGGCTCGACGCCGCCCGCGACCGCGGCGTGCTGCACCTGCTGTGGGAGGCGCCGATCGAGGGCGTGCTCGACGCCGTGGTCGAGCGCGTGCTGCGCGCGGTCGCCGAGCATCGGGTCAGCCGGCTGTGCTTCGACGGGCTCCACGGGTTTCGCCACCACGCCGAATACCCCGAGCGGACCCGCGCGGTGTTCTCGGCGCTCAGCGACGAGCTGACCCGGCGCGGGGTCACCACGCTGTTCACGCTCGAGACCAGCGACCTGGTCGGCTCCGGTATCGAGGTCCCGATCGATGGAGTCTCGGCGCTGGCCGACAACATCATCCTGCTCCGCCACGTCGAGCTGCGCTCGCAGCTCTACCGGCTGATCTCGATCGTCAAGGTCCGCGATCGAGCCTACGACGGCGCGATCCGCGAGTTCCAGATCACCGATCGCGGCGTGGTCGTCGCCGATACCTTCGACAGCGCCGAGCAGATCCTGACCGGCGCGGCCCGGACCGTCCCCGAACCCGAGCCCCAGCGCTGAGCTGACCGGCGCACATGACCCAATCCGTGCTCATAGTCGACGACGAGTTCGGGCTCGCCGATATCACCGCGGACGTCCTGCGCGAGGCCGGCTACGACGTCGCGCTCGCGATCAACGGCAAGCTCGGGCTCGAGAGCCTCGCGGAGCGGCCCGCCGACCTCGTGCTGACCGACCTGATGATGCCGGTGATGGGCGGACCCGAGATGATCCGGCAGATGCGCGCCGATCCGCGGCTCGCCAAGATCCCGGCGATCCTCATGACCGCGCTGCCCGAGGCGGTCCCGACCGGCGAGGCCGGGCTCCACGACGCCGTGCTGGTCAAGCCGTTCAGCCTCGCCGAGGTGCTGGCCACCGTGCGCCGGCTGCTGCCGCCGAAGTGACGGGCGCAGGTCAGCAGCCCGGGAAGCAGGCGGTGCCGAGCCGCGCGGCGGCGCTGGCGCGGGTCGCGCCGGCGATCTCGAGCAGCCGGGCGACGGTGGCCTGCGCGAGCTGCTGCAGCTCGGGCGTGGTCGCGTACTTCGCGATCAGCTGCTGGCCGAGCTGCTGGTGGCGCTGCTCGTCGGGCTGGATGTACGCGCGGTAGATCCGCACGGTCTCGGCATCGCCGCGGCGCTCGCACAGCGCGATGAAGTTCTCGTTGACGCCGTAGGCGATCGACTCGAGCGTGACCAGCCCCGCGGCGACCCGCTCGACCGTGGTGGTCAGGCTGCGCAGGTACTGGAACAGCGGGTTGTCGGCGGGCGCGAACCCGGCGACGTCGAACCCGAGCGCGCCGAGCCGGTCGGCGACCAGCTGGAAGTGGCCGGCCTCGTCGCCGGCCTGGCGCGCGAACGCGAGCTTGACGTCGAGCTCGCGCGTGGTCGGCATCCACGCCGCGGCGAGCTCGGCGACGTTGATCTCGTTGGTCAGCGCGACCTGGAGCAGCTGCGTGGCGTCGCCCGCCGCGTCACCGGACAGCGAGGTCCGCCCGGCGCCCAGGATCGGCGCCAGGCGTTCCGACTTGAAAGCCTCGAGCTGATCGACGAATGCCATGCGACGTCCATAGCACGCGCGCGGGTGCGATACGCTCGCCGCCAACCCTGCGCGTTCGTCGCAGATCCGTGACGAACCCGGCAGCTACCGGCGGCTCGCAGCGTTGTGGTCGACAGCCGCGGCGACTGCGTGATACTCAATACCGATGGGCCTGCGTGCGGCGACATCTATCGTGAATTCTGGCGTGATCTCTGCCTTCCTGATCCTCGGTGCCGCGGCGGTGGCCAGCGCCGACACCAAGCACAAGGAGCCCGCCAAGGCGGACAAGGCCAGACCGGGCGCCAAGCCCGCGGCGGCGCCAGCGGCCGAGCAGCCCGAGCCGGCCGACGTCGACGCCGACGAGCCGGCCGAGGCCGAAGCCAATCGGATGCCGCCGCACATCGTCGGTCCCAAGCACGTCGAGCTCGGCAACGCCACGGCGATCGATCTGCCCGAAGGCATGATCCTGTTCGAGCGCACCGAGGCCCAGGCGCTGCTCCGCGAGAGCGGCGACTCGCCCGAGGGCGTGGTCGCGATGGTGTTCAAGCCCGGCAGCGACTGGCACCTGTTCGTCGAGTACTCGCCCTCCGGATACATCGACGACTCCGACGCCAGCGAGCTCGACGCCGACGATCTCCTCGAGTCGTATCGCAGCGGCAACAAGGAGCAGAACAAGACCCGCAAGGCGCTCGGCAAGCCCGAGCTCGTGATCGACAGCTGGACCGAGGCGCCGCGCTACAACGCCGCGGCGCACCAGCTCGTCTGGGGGCTCGCCGCGCACGCCAGCGACGGCAAGGTGGTCAACTTCTTCACCCGGATCCTCGGCCGCCACGGCTACCTGTCGGTGGACCTGATCGACTCGCCCGACCGGCTCGAGGCCTCCAAGAAGGAGGCCGCGGCGGCCCTCGAGGCCGTCAAGTTCAAGGGCGGCGCGACCTACGCCGACCACAGCTCGAGCGACAAGAGCTCCGGCATCGGCCTGCGCGGCCTCGTGCTCGGCGGCGCCGGTGTCGCGGTGGCCTCGAAGCTCGGCTTCCTCGCCAAGATCCTGCTGGTGTTCAAGAAGGGCTTCATCCTCGTGTTCGCCGCGATCGGCGGCCTGTTCCGCTGGCTGTTCCGCCGCAAGTCGCGCGACCAGGCCGATCCGCTGGCCGGCCTCGCCGTGTCCGATCCGACCGGCTCGCCGCCGCCGCCGATGCAGCCGCCGCCGGACGACGGCAGCGCCGGATAGCCTGCCGGCTAGTGGACGTCGACGCTGCCGGCGTGGATGAAGCGCTGGACGTGCTCGTCGGGCGAGGCGCGCAGCTCGGCGGGTGAGCCATAGGCGACGATCCGGCCCTCGTAGAGCATGGCGATCATGTGGGCGATCCGGAAGGTCGAGGCCATGTCGTGGCTGATCACGATGCTGGTGATCTCGAACCGCTCCTGGGTCTGCTGGATCATGTCGTCGATGTCGCGGGTGCGCAGCGGGTCCTGGCCGGTGGTGGGTTCGTCGTAGATCATGATCTCGGGCTTCATGACGATCGCGCGGGCCAGGCCGACGCGCTTGCGCTGGCCGGCCGAGATCTCGCCGGGCATGCGGTGCATGATGTCGTTGATGTTGAGGCGCTCGAGGATGTCGAGCACGCGCTCGCGCTGGTCCTGCCGCGAGATGTTGCCGCGCTCGCGGAGCGGGAACGCGACGTTGTCGTAGATCGAGAGCCAGTCGAGCAGCGCGGCGCCCTGGAACAGCAGGCCGAAGTGCTTGCGCACGTCGTTGAGCTCGCGGTCCTTCATCGGCACGATGTCGTCGCCGAACACCCGGATCTGGCCGCGCTCGGGTTTGAACAGGCCCATGATGTGCTTGATGATCACCGACTTGCCCGAGCCGCTGGCGCCGATGATCACGGTGGTGCGCCGCGGGTAGATCTTGAGGTCGACGCCGCGCAGCACGTCCTTGTCGCCGAACCGCTTGTGCACGTCGACGAGCTCGACGACCGGCGCGTCGGTGATCGCCGAGGTGGCCACCGGGGCCGCGGACGCGGGGTCGTCGGCCCGCGATAGCCGCGAGGTCCGCGCGCCCTCGACGAACGCCTGGATCGGCGCCAGCTCGCTGTGGAGGAACGCGTCGTAGCTGCCGTAGAAGATGATCTCGCCGTCGTGGAGGAACGCGACGTGGTCGGCCAGGCGCTGGGTGCTGGCCATGTCGTGGCTGATGATCGCCGAGGTGATCCGGTACTGGTCCTTGGCGAGCGCGATCATGTCGTCGACCGCCGAGATCATGATCGGGTCGAGGCCGGTGGTCGGCTCGTCGAACAGCACGACCTCGGGGTTGGCGATCAGGGCGCGGGCCAGGCTGACCCGCTTGCGCATGCCGCCGGACAGCTCGGCGGGGAGCAGGCGCTCGCTGCCGGTGAGGTTGAGGATGCGGATCAGCTCGTGGCTCAGGTGGTCGATCTCGCGGCCCGGCAGCTGCGAGTTCTCGCGCAGCGAGAACCCGACGTTCTCGTCGACGGTGAGCGCGTCGAACAGCGCGTAGTTCTGGAACAGCATGCCCATGCGCTTGCGCAGCTCGATGACCTCGATCGCCGAGCAGGTCGCGAGATCGCGGCCGAACACCGTGACGCGGCCGCGGTCGGGCTTCTGCAGGCCCATCATCACCTTGAGCAGGATCGACTTGCCCGAGCCGCTGCGGCCGACGATCACCGTGGTCTGGCCGGGGACGATCGACAGGTTCAGGCCGCGCAGCACCTGCTTGTCGCCGAACGCGACCCAGACGTCCTGGAGCTCGATCACCGGCCGCGCCGGATCGAGCGGCCAGCGCTCGAGCCCGGGCAGCAGCAGATTCGGGCGGGCCTCGCCGGCGATGGCGGCCTGGGGCGCTGGCAGATCGGCGTCGGGCATGGCCGCGTCGGCCAAGTGTCGCACGCCGGGGCCGCGGTGACGACCGCCGGCGGCGGGCCAGATCACGGCCGGGTCACGGCCAGATCACGACGTCGTCGACGGAGAGGTGGCCCGCGGGATCGGCGTCGACCAGCGTCAGCCGCCCGGTCCTGCCGCGCAGGTCGCCCAGGCCGATCGTGACGCTGCGGAGCTCGTCGCCGGGCGCGGGCGCGTTCGCGACCCGGACGCGCTTGCCATCGACCCAGAGCTCGACCCGCAGCGTGTCCGGCGCGGCGCCGCCGCCGATCTGGAGGGTCAGCTTCGCGCCGTCGAGCGGGAACGCCGGCGACGTGACGCTGCCGGTCGTGGTGTCGCCGCCGTGCATGCTGGTGGCGAACCGCAGGCCGGTCGCGCCGAGCGCGAGGTCCTCGCCGGGCAGCGCGGTGGCGACCGGGCCGGCACCCCAGGCGTTCCCGGTCTGGCTCCAGCCCTCGCTCCAGCTCGCCGACTCGAAGTCGAACACGAGCTTGCCGGGCGCGGGCGGCGCGTCGGGCGCGATCGGCAGCCAGATGGTCTCGGGCACGAGCAGGTTGCCCGAGCGCGCGTGGCCGGCGCCGGTGTAGACCCGCGGCCGCTCGCCGTCGGGCAGCACCAGCGCGCGGTGATAGGACGAAGCGAGCCCCGGGAGCTCGAAGCTCGTGTCGCGGTTATCGAGCACGATCGCCGCGTACGCCTGCTGGCGGATCTGGTCGTCGAGGCGCTCGACCGTGCGGGTCTGGCGGGTCGTGACGTCGCGGATGCCCATGAGGTGGACCTGCGGCGCCTTGTCGGCGAGCTGCGCGTACCACGGGTGCGACGGGATCCAGACGTTGCCCTCGATCGCCTTGATCCGCCGGATCAGCCGGTCGCCGGCGGCCACGTCGGTGGCGCTCGGGATGTACTGCCGCGGCTGCCAGCGCGCGAGGCCGCAGGTCAGCGCGAGCGCGATCGCGGCGGCCGCGCCGCACGCCAGGGCGACGAGCTCGCCGTGCGGCCGCTCGCCCCACAGCGACCGGCTGCACGCCAGCGCGGTCGGCACCGCCGCGCCGGCCGCGAGCGCGCCGTGGAGCAGCGCGGGGATGTACGCGTTGAAGTGCGCGAACTCGGTGCCGTAGCCGATCGCGCCGACCACGATCGACAGCGCATACGCGCTGGTCCACAACAGGAACGGCCGGGCCGCCGCGGGCATGCCGCCCCTGCGCCACGCGGTGACCGCGACCAGCACCAGGGTGGCCGCGATCACCAGGGTTTCTGCCGGGAAGTGCCACAGGATGTGACCGAACGCGGCGCGGAACCGGTCCATGTTGAAGTCGTGGGCGCGGTGGATCTCGGACACGTAGGTCCAGAACCAGCCGCCGGTCGCGCGCTCGAGCATCCAGCTGCCGCCCAGGCCGATGAACCCGGCCATCGCCGCGTAGGTCAGCGAGCGCCGCCAGTTGACGACCAGCACGATCAGCCCGCCGAGCCCGACGTAGAGCACGCCGGTCTGCTTGCAGAAGAACGCCAGCGCCAGCAGCGCCGCGCCCGCGGCGACCTTGCCGTGGCCGGCGACGCCGTCGTCGGAGCGCGCCCAGTGCGGCAGCCCGGCGATCCCGGCGGTGACCATGAACAGGAAGAACGTGTCGGCGCGGACCAGGTCGTACCAGCCCTCGACGAACGGATAGCTCGCGGCGAACAGCCCGAGCGCGAGCGTCGCGCCGGCGAGCGTGGCGCCGAGCGGGCGGGCGTGCGCGCTGGCCAGCGACGCGATCGACGTCGCGGCGATCCCGACCAGGCCGATGATCGAGATCGCGCGGCCGAGGGCGTACGACACGCCGAACGGCCCGCCGAACAGCGCGAGCAGCGCGGGGTACAGCGGTGTGTAGAGGTACGGGACGAAGTCGGCGCTGGGCGGGACGTAGATGCCCTGGCCGAGTCGGATGCGCAGGGCGTGGTGGAGCAGGCCGCCCTCCATCCACTCGAGGTCGTAGGGGTAGCCGACCCGACCGGCGATCGCCTCGATCAAGAGGCCGATCTGGTACAGCGCGGGCAGCGCGACCGCGATCCACAGCACGAGCTCGGCGGCGGAGCTCCACGCCGGCCGGCGGCGCAGCGCGAGACCGAGGGTCGCGGCGGGCGCGGCCGGCAGGCCCGGCGCGCTGTCGGGCGCGGCTGGCGCGGTCACGGCGACACCTCGAGCTCGGCGGCGACGACCGCGTCGTCGACGATCCGGGCGCGCGGCGCGCGGAGCTTCGCGCGCCGGCCGGCGTCGAACAGGCCGACCCACACGACGTAGTGCCCGGAGGCGGCGCTGCGCGGAACTACCACCGTGGTGGTGTAGCGGATGTACTGCCCCGCGCGCCACCACTCGAACGGTCGGACCGGGCGGTGGTCGCCGTTGAAGAACGCGCCGGAGCTCCCGGGGGTCCCGGGAGCCCCAGGGCCAGCGACGTGCACGAACACGCGCCAGGTCGGTGCGACCGGGCCGCGGGCCTCGAACGTCCAGGTCAGCGGGATCGCCTCGCCGGGCCGGACGTGGGCGGGCGCGTCGACCGCGAGCAGCCGCACCGCGTCACCCAGGTCGACGTCGAGCGGCGCGGCGATCGGGGGCCGCGCGGGCAGGAGCGCCTCGACCGCGCCGTCGGGCACCTGCGCGGCGTCGAACCAGGCCTCGACCGCGCCCCGGGTCCCGGTGCACTCGTCGGCGTCGCCGGCCAGGTCGCGGGCCTCGAGCGGATCGCGATCGACGCGGTAGACCTCCCAGCTCGGATCCGGGCTGACGTTGTAGATGACGTGGCAGCGCGCATCGACCCCGGCGCGCATCTCGTGGTTGCCCTCGTAGGACAGCTGCTGGAACACGGTGCGCGGCGGATCGGCGCCGGACAGCACGTCGACCAGCGACCGGCCCATCATCTCGGGAGTCGCCGGGCCGCCGGCGAGGTCGACCAGGGTCGGCAGGATGTCGGCGTGGCCGGCCGGGGTGGCGGCGCGCCGCGGCGCCAGGCCGGGGACCCGGATGATCAGCGGCACCTTGGTCTGCGCGGCGTAGAGGTGATAGCCGTGGAGCTCGACGCCGTGCTCGCCGAAGCCCTCGCCATGGTCGCCGGTGACGACGATGACGGTGCGGTCGTAGAGCGCTTGCGCGCGCAGCGCGTCGAGCAGGCGGCCGATGTGGAGATCGGTGAACCGCAGCTCGCCGTCGTACAGCGCGACCCGATCGCCGCCGAACGACGGGACCTCGGAGTGGGGCTCGTAGGCGTAGTGCGGGTCGTAGTAGTGGACCCACAGGAACCAGCGCTCGGCGGCGTGGCGGGTGACGAAGCCGATCGCCTTGTCGGTCTGCTCCTTCGACGAGCTGCCGCGGGTCTGCTCGGGGCCGGCGCCGGCGACGCCGGTGTGGAGCCGCGCGTCGTCGTTGTCGTACTCGGAGAACCCCTGATCCATGTGGCGGATGCGATCGAAGTACCAGTAGTTGGTGATCGCGCCGGTGACGAAGCCCAGCGGCGCCAGCGCCTCGGCGATCGTCGTGGCCTTCGGCAGAAGGCCCGGCCAGCCGTCGATCGAGGTGTCGTAGAACACGTCGAGCGGCAGCCGGCCGGTCAGGATCGCCGGCATCGAGTAGCGGGTCGACGGCGCGTGGGCCCAGCCGTGCTCGAACACCGTCGCGCCCCGCGCCATCGCGTCGAGGTTGGGCGAGGTCGGCCGCGGGTAGCCGTACATCCCGAGGTGGTCGGCGCGGGTGGTGTCGATCGTGAGCAGGAGGACGTTGAAGTCGCGCGGCACGCCGGGCGGCACCGGCCGGAACGCCGGATCGTGGGCCGGCCGCCGGGTGCTGGCGTCGCCGCCGATGCAGTTCTGGTCGATGCCGTCGTCGGGGATCTCGGGCGCGCCGGGGTGAACGGTGGGGTCGCCGTCGTCGCAGTCGCCGCCGCCGAGGAACCCCGAGTAGCCGTCGCCGTCGCGGTCGAACGCGCGGCGCAGCGTGTGGGCGATCGGCCCGCCCAGGCCGGTGTAGCTCGCGGCGGCCTTGATCACCGCCGCCGAGCCGCCGGTCGCGAGCACCAGGCCGAGCAGCGCGAACGGCAGCGCGGCCCACCCCGCGCGCCGCGGCCAGCGCCCGAGCCGGTGGGTCGCGACGACCAGCGCGCCGGCGGGGCGCAGCGCGGCGAGTCCGAGCGCGACCGCGACGGCGATCACCACCGGCCCGCGCAGCGGCAGCTGGCGCGCGGTCTCCCAGTCGCGCACGGCCCACGCGATCGCGGCGGCCGCGAGCATCGCGCCGAGCGCCGCCGGCGGCGCCCACGGCGACGACACGAACCGGGCGCGCCCGGCGAGCGCGGCGAGCGCGGCCTCGAGTCCTCGGCCGATCACGAACGCGACCGGCGCGGCGATCGCGAGCGCGACGACCGCGGCGGTCATCGCCACCGCGACCTCGAGCGCGATCACGTGGCGGTTGGTCACGTACGGCACCGTGACGCGAAACGCGATCACCAGCGCCGCGGCGGCGCACGGCAGGCCGGCGAGTACGAGCGACAGCCCGGCGACGACGGCCCGGGGATCACGGGCGCGGCGGGCGCGGTGCTCGCGCAGCGCGAACCGGACCAGGTCGCCGAGCCGGGTGCCGCGGACCAGGCCGAGCAGCACGGCCGCCGCGCCCAGGCCGGTGAGCGCGCCGGCCAGCGCGTAACTGGTGGCTGCGAACGCCACGCAGCGCAGCCGCGCGGCCGCCCCGGGCAGGAACTGTGCCGACGGTCCCCACGACCAGATCGCGTCGATCGCGCCGGTCGCGAGCCCGGCGATCGCGCCGGTCGCCACCCCCATGCCGAGCACGACGCCGAGCGGGCGGTGCGGCGGCTCTGGATCGATCTCCATCGGGGCCGGCGAGCGTATCACCGTCGGGGCCGGCGGGCTCGATCCGGCCGCCCGGGCCTGGCGCTGCGTCGTTCTGCCTCACGGCCGGCGGACTCGACGAGCCCGGTTGCTCGGCGCGCCGCAGGAGTTTTTCTCGGTGCGGAACCGTCTCACCTCGGGTGCTCTCCGGTGTTCCATGATCGTCCACGGCTGCGCCACGCCTTGCGACGATTCCTGATCATTCGCCTGCCCCGGGCAGTGGTGCAGAATGACTCGCTGCACACATATACTCATGATTGCGCCGCCGCGAATGGCAGTCAGACCCACATCGGATCGTGCGAGTCCGACGAGAAACGTGCACGTGGACCGAAACACGTACAGCGCCGCGCGCGCCATACGTGATAGATTGAAGTTGGTCGTGAAGTCGCTCTGGATGTCTGGGAGGTATGGAGTCGTCTCGAGCTATGGAGTCGTTTTCTTGATGGCTTGTGGATCCGCCCGCCCGGCTGCTGTTGCACCCACCCCACCGCCCCGGCCCCGGATCCAGCTCGCGGTGATCCCGGCCGAGAGCGACGCGTTCCCGCGGGCGGCGCGCGCGGTGAGCGGCTTGCTCGCCGGCGCGCGGGTCGCCGGCGTCGACACCCGGTCGATCTCGAAGGTGTCGCTCGAGGTCGTACAGCTATCGATCGAGTGCGTCGACCCGACCGACGCCTGCTATCAGGCGATCGGCCGGTCGATGGCGGCCAACCGGCTGCTGTTCGCGCGGATCGACAGCAGCGGAAAACGCCGGCAGCTCCGGGTCACGGTGACGCTGTACGACGTCGATGCCCGCGCGGCCCGGCGCACGGCGCAGAAGCTGTTTGCCAGCGAGGACCAGGCGATCGACGGCGCCGCGGCGCTGGTCGCGGAGGCGACGCGATGACCAAGCGGGCCTCACCGCCGCCGTCGCGCGCCGACCACGTCGTCGAGATGGACGCGATGGACCTGGCCGAGTGGCAGAGCGGCCAGTCCACGCCGCAGGCCTCCGACGCCAACCTGGCCGAGCTGGTCCGGCGGAGCTCGGGCGCGAGCGCGCCGGACGCGGCGTCGCAAGATCGCGGCGCGATCCCGACGCGCGTGCCGCGGGCGGAGACCGCGAAGCTGGCCTCCGGACATACCCAGGTGCGGAGCTCGCTGGCGGCTCAGGGCGCAAGGACCGCCCCGCCGGGACCGGCACCCAAGCCGACGCGCGCGGGGCGAGCCGCCGCCAAACCGCCCGCGGCTCCGGTGCCCACGGTGCAGGCGAGTGCACCTTCCGCGACCCCGCCGGCGCTCGCGCCGAGCAACACGCCGGTGACACAGCCGAGCGCTTCGCCCGCGGTGCAGACAGAGCCGGACGACGAGGGGATCGACGATTTCGACGCGGTGACGCGCGTTGCATCGGCAGCGACGCCGCCGGCCGGGACGCCGGTCGCGCGGAAGACGGCCATCGCGTCGCCCATGGGCGCGATGCCTGCGCCGTCGAAGGTTGTCCCAGCCGCAGCGTCGTCGCAGGCCGGGTCGCCGATCGCGCCCAAGGCTCCCGCTTCCGCGCCGGTGGCCGGTGGCTTCGCTGCGCCGGTGGCGTCGTCGCAGGCCGGGTCGCCGATCGCGCCCAAGGCTCCCGCTCTTGCGCCGGTGGCCGGTGGCTTCGCTGCGCCGGTGGCGCCGTCGCAGGCCGGGTCGCCGATCGCGCCCAAGGCTCCCGCTTCGGGGGGCGGCGGCTTCGCTGCGCCGGTGGCGTCGTCGCAAGCGGGGGGCCCGTTGGCGCCGATGCCTACCGCTCCGGAGATCGGGATCTTCGCGGCGCCGATGATGATCAGCCCGCCGGCGCCTCCGGCCGCGGGCCGCCCCGTCGCGGATGGGTCCGGGGCGCTGCCGGCGGATGCCCTGCAGGGCGCGCCGGCTCCGGACGAGCGGACCCGCGTGTGGTTGCCGCTGCCGGCGCCGATCGATCCACCCACGCGGCCGATCCGGCGACCGGATGCCTCGGATCTGATCCCGCCGCAGCAGCCGCCGCCGGGCCGCGACGAGCCGGCCGAGCACGCCGCGGGCGTGTCGGTGGCGCTGACCCGCCGGAGGCTGTGGTGGATCGGCGGTGCCGTGGCCGGTATCGCGCTCGCCGTGGTGGTCGCCGCGGCGATGATCGGTCCGTCCGACTCCTCCGGTTCGCCGGCACCCGACGCAGCGTCTCCCGTGGCGCGTGTGGCGGGCCCGGGGACAAAGGGCGTCACGGTCAAGCGGCCGGCGCCGCGTCCGCCCGCGTTTGATCCGGCCCTGGTGGCCGCCGCGCGCGAGGCCTACGCGGTGCGCGAAGCGGCCGCGGCGCGCGAGGCCGCCGCGGCGCGCGAGGCCGCCGCGCGCGAGGTGTCTGCCGGGCGCGGCGCGTCCGGACGATCGGTCGCAGCGGCGGGCGCGTACCCTGCGAAGCGGCCCACCAGCAAGCGGGTGGTCGTCGACTACAGCTCGCGGCCGAACGAGCCGCCGCCGCCCGGCCTGGCGGCGCAGAGCGAGGAGGATCCCGCGGTCGGCAAGGCGCGCACCGCGTACACGGCTGGCAACCTGAGGCTGTTCGCCGGCGATGCCGACGGTGCGATCCACGCGTATCGCGAGGCGCTCGAGATCTATCCCGGATATGTCGGTGGCTATCGCGGCCTGGGGCTGGCGTACGCGCAGGCCGGCGACACCGCCAGCGCGGTCGATGCGCTCAGGACCTACATCGCCACGGTGCCGACCGCCCGGGACGCCGAGCTGATCAAGAAGCGGATCGCGCGCCTGCAAGGCAAGTGACCGTCCGAGATCCCCCGGCGCGCACCGCGTCGCGCTCCGGGGTATTTTTCGTGGGTGACTGCGATCGGATCCGGGCCGCCGCGCGCGAGCGCGAGCGACCGCGCGGCTGAGCCCACCGCGCGCTGGCCCCGCGTGCGCTGGCTCCTGGTCGGCGCCGCGGCGATCGTCCTGGTCGTCCACTCGCTCGCCTACAACTTCGTCACCGACGACGCCTACATCTCGTTCGTGTTCTCGCGCAACCTCGCCGAGCACGGCCAGCTGAGCTTCAACCTCGGCCAGCCGGTCGAGGGCTACACCAACTTCCTGTGGACGTTCGTGCTCGGCCTGGGGATGCTGGTCGGCGCGCCGCCGGAGTGGTCGTCGCGGGTGCTCGGGACCGCGTGCGCGCTGGCGACGCTGTACCTGGTGTTCCGCACCGCCGAGCGCGCGCTGGGCCGCCGCACGCCGTGGGCCGCGGTGCCGGCGCTGCTGCTGGCCGGCTCGTCGGGCTTCGCCTGCTGGACCTCGGGCGGCCTCGAGACCCAGCTCTACACGCTGCTCGTCACCGCGGCGCTCGACGCGCTGGTCGCCGCCGCCCTGGCGCCGCGCGCGCTGCGCCGGATCGGCGCGATCCTCGCGCTCGCGTCGATGACCCGACCGGAGGGCCCGATGGTCGCCGCGGTGCTCGGCGCGGTGTGGCTCGGGCACCGCGCGCTCGTGCGGCTCGGCCGGGCGCGCGCGGCCCCCGGGACGGACGCGGTGCGCGGGTTTCGCGACGAGGCGATCGCCGCGGCGTGGTTCGTCGCCCTGTGGGCGCCGTGGTTCGCGTGGCGCTGGTGGTACTACGGCTGGCCGTTCCCCAACACCTACTACGTCAAGGCCACCGGCCCGTGGGTCGCCCCCGAGCTGCCGCACCAGATGATCGAGAACGGCCTGTACTACGTCTGGGTCTGGCTGCGGCAGAGCCACCTGCTGCACGCGCTGCCGCTCGCGGTGCTCGGCCTCGTCGCGGTCCGGCCGCGCACGCCGCGCTTCGTCTGCGCCGCGGCCTCGGCGGTGTTCGCCGCGGTGTACCTGGCGTACACCGTCAGCGTCGGCGGCGACTTCATGGGGCTGCATCGCTTCATCCTGCCGATGTTCGTGGTCGCGGCGCTCGCGGTGACGCTGGGCGCCGAGTGGCTCGCGGCCCGGCTCGGCCGGCTCGCGCGCGGCGCGGTCGCGCCGGTCCTGGCGGTGGCGCTGGTCGGCGGCTTCGCCGTCACCCAGTGGCGGCTGACCCGCGCGTCGCTGCGCTGGGGCAACTTCGACGCCGACCGCGGCATCGACACGCCGATCTACCTGATGACCTACACCGAGGATCGCGCGGCGATCGGCCGGGCGATGGCCGGGTGCTTTCGGCCCGACGACTTCTCGATCGTCGGCGGCGCCGGCGCGCAGCCGTACTTCGCGCGGATGCGCGGCATCGATGTGTTCGGGCTGGTCTCCGAGGCGATCGCGCATCGCGAGCCGCGGGTCCGCGCCCGCGCCGGCCACACCAAGTTCGGGTCGGACACAGTCCTGGCGGCCTACGATCCGACGTTCGTGTTCAGCTGCTACCAGATCCACGCCGGCCCGGCGCAGCCCGCGCTGCCATGCGCGGGGTTCTGGCTCGCGCGCGGCTTCGAGCCGGTGACCATGCACATCCCGGGGATGCGCCTTGCGGGCGAGTACTACACGTTCCTGGCGAAGAAGACCCGCGGGTTTCAATGTCCAGGCCGGGTGCATTGACCGCGGCTCCGGCGGCGCGGGGCCCCGGGCGCACGGGACCGCGATCGACGCCGAGACGCCGCGCCCCGGAGCTCGCGGCAGGTTTGGTACGCTGCGCCGCGGTGACAGGCAGCGTGGCCGACCTCGGCGCCCGGCGCCGCTCGTGCGGGACGGGCCGCGCGCGAAAGCGGCGCACGCGGATCCATGCGCTGCTCGCCGCGCGGCGGTACTCGCGCGGGAGGGCCGCGTGCCGACGCCGCGCGCGCTGACCCAGGAGCCGCTCGCCGGCGTGCCCCGGCGCGGCGCCCTGGCGCGGTTCTGGGGCGCGATCCCGCTCGGCGTCGTGGCCGCGCTGCTGGTCGCGCGGGCGTGCCTGACGGTGGCGCCGCTCGACCGCCTCGCCGCCGTCCCGGGAGCGCCGGGCGATCCGCCGGGTGCGATCGCGCGGGGTGGCTCGATCTTCGTCGCGCGCGGCGGCCCGGTGATCATCGGCTTCCAGAGCGATGGCGAGGCCCGGCTCGCGTTCGCCGGGCAGGAGCTGCGCGGTGCCGGGCTGGTCGTGCGCCGGATCATCGTCGCGCACGGCGCGGTCCCGATCCGGTTCGCGGCGCCCGCCGGTGCGCGGCTGGTGTGGAGCCCGGTCGGCCGCCGGGGCGACCCCGAGTACGTCCCGGCCAGCTCGCTGTCGCCCGATCCGCCGGCGACCGCGCGGTTCGACGCGCCGGGCACGACGCCGCTCGACGGCGCGATCGCGGCGGGCCTGGTCGCCACGCTGGTCGCGTCGCTGTGCGTGCTGGCGCGCCGCCGGCTCGCCGCCGTGCCGCGCGGGACCTGGCTCGCGATGGCCGTCGTGTTCGTCGCCGGCGTGGCGGTGCGCTGGTTCGATCTCGGCGGCGCTGGCCAGACCTGGGACGAGGACGTCAACTGGGCGGCCGGCCGCAACTACGTCACCAACCTGGTCGGGCTCGACTTCGCCGAGCGGTCGTGGCGGTGGAACTTCGAGCACCCGCCGGTGATGAAGCTCCTCGCCGGCATCGGCGCGCAGTTCGCCGACGGCTTCGGCCCGGCCCGCGCGCTGTCGGCGATCTGGATCGCGCTGGGCTGCGCGCTGCTCGTGCCGATCGGCGCGCGGCTGTTCCGGCCGCGGGTCGGCGCGCTCGCCGGCGCGATCGGGACCCTGCTGCCGCCGATGGTGGCGCACGGCCAGATCGTCGGGCACGAGTCGCCGAGCGTCTTGTGGTGGTCGCTCGCCGTCCTGCTCGCGCTCGGCGCCCACGACTACCTGCCGCCCGACGACCGCCGCGCCGCCCGGGCGCTGCGCGCGCGCCTGGCGTGGATCGGCGCCGCGGTCGGCGTCGCGATCGCGTCGCGGTTCGTCAACGGGCTGGTCGGCCCGCTGTGCGCGGCGATCGTCGTCGTCCAGGCGCCGCCGCGGTGGCGCCGCGAGACCGTGATCCGGGGCGCGTGGCTGATGCCGCTCGCCGCGATCGCCACGCTCTGGGCGCTGTGGCCGCGGCTGTGGGCGCACCCGGTGGCGAGCCTGGTCGAGTCGCTCCACCGGCTCGACACAGCGCACGGCGCCGAGCCGTTCCTGGGCAGCCTCACCAATCACCCCGGGCCGCACTACTTCGCGATCTACCTGGCCGCGACCCTGCCGCTCGGCGTCGCGCTCGGCGCCGCGCTCGGGGCGATCCGGCTGATCCGGATCCGCAACACCGCCGCCGTGATCGCGGCGTGCTGGTTCGCGATCCCGCTCGGCGTCGCGCTGTCGCCGGTGCGGCAGGACGGGGTCCGCTACGTCATGCCGTGCCTGCTCGCGCTCGCCGTGATCGCCGCGGCCGGGTTCGACCAGCTCGCGGTGTGGCTGCGGGTGCGCCGCGCGTTCGCCGCGATCGCGGCCGCCGTCGTCGCCTACCTCGCGGTCACCCTGGTCGGCGTCCACCCGTACTACCTCGACTACTTCGGCGAGCAGGTCGGCGGCGCGGGGGCGGTCGCGGCGCGCGGCTGGTTCGAGACCGCGTGGTGGGGCGAGGGCGTCGACCGGGCGGTCGGTTTCGTCAACGCGAACGCCGCGCCCGGCGCGCGGGTCGATCGCCACTGCATCGAGCCGGTCCACCTGGCGTGGTTCCGCGAGGATCTGTGGACCGCGATGACCGACGACCCGCGCCAGGCGAGCTGGATCGTGAGCTACGCGCCGGCGAGCCATGGCTGCGCGCTGCCGCCCGACGCCCGGCAGGTGTTCGCGGTCACCGCCGACGGCGCGGTGCTCGCCGCGGTGTACCAGCGGCCGGAGCCGGCGAGCCGGTGACACCGACCGGCCGCACGAGCGGGGTCTGTGTACGCGTGTTGTGCGCTGGCGATCCGCGCCGGGATCGCGCCCGATCTGCGCCGGAGATCTGCGTATGATGCCGCGTGCTCGGACCGCTGCGGATCTTCGCGCTGACCGCCGCCACGATGGTCGCGTTCGCGGCCAACTCGCTGCTGTGCCGCGCCGCCCTGCGCGGCGGCGCGATCGACGCGGTCAGCTTCACCGCGATCCGGCTGGCCAGCGGCGCGCTGATCCTGGCCGCGATCACGCGCGCCTGGCGCCGCGGCGCCGGCGCCGGCAACCACGGCAGCTGGCGGGCCGCGATCGCGCTGGCGGCCTACGCGATCGCGTTCTCGTACGCCTACCTCCAGCTCAGCGCAGGTGCGGGCGCGCTGCTGCTGTTCGGCTCGGTCCAGCTGACGATGATCAGCGGCGGCCTGATCCGCGGCGAGCGGCCGTCGCTGCGCCAGTGGGTCGGCCTCGCGGTGGCCGCGGCCGGCATGGTCGTGATCAACCTGCCCAGCCTCGATGCCCCGCCGCCGACCGGCGCCGCGCTGATGATCACCGCGGGCGTCGGCTGGGGCATCTACTCGCTGCGCGGCCGCGGCGCGAAGCGCCCGATCCAGGCGACCGCAGGGAACTTCGTGCGCTGCCTGCCGTTCACCGCGGTGTTCGGCGCGATCGCGATCGCGTACACCGCCCACGTCTCGTCGCGCGGCGTCGCGCTCGCGCTGACCTCGGGCGCGGTGACCTCGGGGCTGGGCTACTGCCTGTGGTACGCGGTCCTGCCGTCGCTCGGCGCCGCGCGCGCCGCGATCGTGCAGCTCTCGGTTCCGGTGATCGCGGCCGCCGGCGGGATCGTCCTGCTCGACGAGCCGCTGCGCCGCCACGTCGCGATCGGCGGCGCGGTCATCCTGGGCGGCCTCGCGCTCGCGCTGTGGCAGCGCCGCGTGCCGGCCGTGCCGGTCCGGGTCGCGGCCGCGGCCGAGGCCGGCGCGACCTGACGGCGCCGGTGACCCCGGCGTGACGTCCGGGTGTCGTGCATCGCCCGACGCGGGCGCACCAGCGATCGGCGTCGAGGAGGCCCGGGCCCCGGCGTTGCAATCGCCGCGGCGGCGTGCTCACTGAACAGTCATGGACTTCGTCTTCATGCTGACTCGGTCGGATCAGACGGTCTCCGACTGTCTCGAGGTGCTCGACGACATCCGGCCGGTCGGATTGACCCACATCGGGTTCAAGGACGTCGGCGTGGAGCCCGACGTGCTGGCCGAGCTCACCCGGCGGATCAAGGCGGCGGGCGCGACCAGCTACATGGAGGTGGTGAGCACGTCGCGCGAGGCCTGCCTGCGCTCGGCGCGGGTCGCGCGCGACATCGGCATCGATCGCCTGCTCGGCGGGACCCAGGTCGAGGAGGTCCTCGAGATCCTCGCCGGCAGCGCCGTCCGCTACCTGCCGTTCCCCGGCCGGCCGTTCGAGCATCCGACCCGGCTCGCGGGCTCGGCCGCCCAGGTCGAGGACGACTGCCGGCGGTTCCAGGCGATGGGCTGCGCCGGGGTCGACCTGCTCGCCTACCGCGCGACCGAGGCCGATCCGCTGGACCTGGTGCGCGCGGCCCGCCGCGGCACCGACGGCATCCTGCTGGTCGCCGGCAGCGTCCACCGGCCCGAGCAGATCCGCGCGCTGGCCGCCGCGGGCGCCGACGCGTTCACCATCGGCTCGGCGCTGTTCGACGGCTCGTACGCGCCGCGCCTGGGATCGCTGCGCTCGCAGCTGACAGCGGTGCTCGATGCCTGCCGGTGATCCGGAGCCGGCCGATCCCCTCGCGCAGCTGATCGCCGGCGACTACCGCGATCCCCAGACCGGCGAGCGGCTCGCCGCCGCGACCCGGTCGATCGCGATCGCCGATTCGCTCGACGGCCGCGAGGCCGAGCTGGTCGCGGCGCTCGACGTCGGGCATCACCTCGCGCTGGTCGCCGACGAGGACACCTACGCGGCGCTCGGCCGCCGGATCGAGCGCGCGCTCGACGGCCGGTTCGCCGTCCAGCGCATCGTGCTCGATCGCGCGCCGCACGCCGACGCGGCCACGCTCGAGCAGCTCGCCGCCCGGCTCGCACCCGGGACCGACGCGGTGGTCGCGGTCGGCTCGGGCACGATCAACGACCTGTGCAAGCTCGCGGCGCTCGGCCGCGGCTGCCCGCAGCTGGTGTTCGCCACCGCGCCCTCGATGAACGGCTACACCTCGCTGAGCGCGTCGATCACCGAGGGCGGGCTCAAGCGATCGGTGCGGGCGGCGACCGCGGTGGGCGCGTTCTTCGACCTCGGCGTCCTGGCCGCGGCGCCGGTCCGGCTGATCCGCGCCGGCCTCGGTGACAGCCTGTGCCGGCCGACCGCCCAGGCCGACTGGCTCCTGTCTCACCTGCTGCTCGACCGGCCGTACCGCGAGGCGCCGTTCGCGCTGCTCGCGGCCGACGAGCCGGCGCTGCTCGGCCAGGCGCGCGCGCTGGTGTCGGGCGATCTGACCGCGATGCGGCACCTGGTCCGCACGCTGGTGCTGTCGGGCCTCGGCATGACGATCGCCGGCGGCAGCTACCCGGCGAGCCAGGGCGAGCACCTGCTCAGCCACTACATCGACATGATGCGGCCCACCGGCCTGCCCGAGGCGCTGCACGGCGAGCAGACCGGGGTGTGCGCGTTCGCGATGGCGCGGCTGCAGGACCGGATCCTCGCGCGGACCGCGCCGCCGGTGCTGCTCCCGACCGCGGTCGACCGCGACGCCGTGATCCGCCGGTTCGGCGCCGAGCGCGGCGAGGCGTGCTGGCGCGAGCTCGAGCCCAAGCGGATCGATCGCGACCGCGCCGAGCAGCTCAACGCGCGGCTCGCCGCCGGCTGGGACGCGATGCGCGACCGGATCCGCGGCGTCGCGCTCGGCGCGGGCCGGATCCACGAGGTGCTCACCGCCGCGGGGGCGCCGGTCATGCCGCCGGACCTCGGCTGGCCCGACGCGCTGTTCGAGGATGCGGTCGCTCACGCCCGCGAGATCCGCAATCGCTACACGTTCCTCGACTTCGCGGCCGATCTCGCGCCACCGCCTGCGTGAGGCGTTCGTCAGGTGACGGGACGCGCAGACTGGCAGTTACGCGGAGATCGCGATCTTGACGAGTCGCGTCGAGCGTGAGGTGAGGCGCCCGTGAAGCGGATCGAGGCTGGGGCCCAGCGCCGCCAGGCCGCCGCCCCCGACGAGATCTCACCGGTACAGTGTCGCATGTTCCGCCGGTGTCGCATGTCTTGCGTCCTGCTGGACGAGCCGGCGATCCGCCACGGCAACCGCTGCCGGGGCAGAGAGCCAGTATCAGATCGCCCGTGCCGAACATGGTGTTCACCGTTGCAGGTGTCGCAATGCTCGCCTATATTGCTCTTCTGTGAGTGTCGGTGATGACGGAAGCGACGTGAGCCGATGCAGTGGGCGGACCGCGCTGCGTGAGCGCACGGCCCGCTGGACTGCCTCCGGCACCGCGCTCCTGCCGCCCAGGAAATAAACCCAGCATAGGGCCAGTTGTCGCTGGACCCATTTGACGTATTGCATCAGCGATGTGCGCTGATGCGGAATGACGTGCATTCGCACGTCGACAACCAACAGAGGAGCTCGTGTTATGAAGATCAAGTCCAAGGTTCGCGGTGGTGCACTCAGCACGTCGATCGGTGGCACTGGCGGCGGCCGCGGTTGCGGCTGATCGTATCGGCTGAGTCGCAAGTTCGCTGACTCGATAACAAATCACTCACAACAGGAGCTAGCGTCATGAAGATCAAGACCAAGGTTCGCGGTGGTGCGCTCGTTTCCATCGGCGGTGGCGGCAGTCGCGGTTGCGGCTGATCGTCTCGGCTGATTCGCAAGTTCGCAGACTCGATAGCAAATCACTCACAACAGGAGCCCGCGTCATGAAGATCAAGACCAAGGTTCGTGGTGGTGCGCTGTCTTCGGTCGGCAGCGGCAGCCCTCGCGGTTGCGGCTGATCGTCGTCAGCTGACTCGATGGTTCGCTGGTTCGACAACAAATCACTCACAAGAGGAGCTCGCGTCATGAAGATCCAGACCAAGGTTCGCGGTGGTGCACTGTCTACGGGTACCGGCGGTCGCGGCTGCGGCTGATCGTCCTCGGCTGACTCGATGGTTCGCTGATTCGACGACAAATCACTCACAGAGGAGCTCGCGTCATGAAGATCCAGACCAAGGTTCGCGGCGGTGCGCTGTCTTCCGGCGGCCGCGGTTGCGGCTGATCGTCCTCGGACGAGTCGCAAGTTCGCTGTCTCGTTAACAGATCACTCACAAGAGGAGCTCACGTCATGAAGATCAAGACCAAGGTTCGCGGTGGTACGCTTGTGCTGGCCGGCCCCAGCCTTCCCGGCGGTGGTACGATTGGCGGCGGCCGCGGTTGCGGCTGATCGTTTGATCAACCAACCAGCTCGAGCCTCGTCGGTCCGGCGCAAACCGGACCGCTGACATCGAGCGGGGCAGTGGGGCCGCGAGGCCCCATTGGCTTTTTCGGGAGGCTCAGCCGATCACACGCCGCCGAGCAACTTGTCGCGGTGGGCGGCGATGGCGTCGCGCACGCTGTCCTTGAGCCCCTCGCCGTGATGCTCGTCGACCCAGCGGAGCAGCTCGCGCCGCATGCGCGGGTCCCAGAACCGCCGGAGGTGACCGGCGACGCCCTCGAGCGCGACCGCGCGATCGGGCTCGGCTGCGAAGAAGCCGGCGATCTCGTTGGCCATCTTGACGAGCTTGTGCGGATCCATCGCCGATCAGTCCGTGATCACGAGGGACCCGGGAGCAGGCCCAGCTGCTGCTCGGTGAAGTCGTCGAACTCGCGCCGCCACTCGGATGGCGCGGCGACCTTGACCAGCTGGACCGCGGTGACCTTGTACTCGGGGCAGTTGGTGGCCCAGTCCGAGTTCTCGGTGGTGACCACGTTGGCCCCGGACTCGGGGTGATGGAACGTGGTGTACACGACGCCCGGCTGGAGCCGGTCGGTGAGCCGCGCCCGCAGCGCGGTCTCGCCGGCGCGGCTGCGCACCGCCACCCAGTCGCCCTCGCTGATCCCGCGATGCTCGGCGTCGTGCGGGTGGATGTCGATGCGATCCTCGTCGTGCCAGATCACGTTCCGGGTGCGGCGGGTCTGGGCGCCGACGTTGTACTGGCTGAGGATCCGCCCGGTGGTGAGCAGCAGCGGGTACTTGCGCGAGGTCCGCTCCTCGGTCGGGACGTACTCGGTGATCACGAACCGGCCCTTGCCGCGCACGAACTCGTCGACGTGCATCGTCGGCGTGCCCTCGGGTGCCTTGTCGTTGCACGGCCACTGGATGCTGCCCAGCCGGTCGATCTTGCCATAGCTCACGCCGGTGAAGGTCGGCGTCAGCCGCGCGATCTCGTCCATGATCTGCGACGGGTGGTCATAGTGCATCGGGTAGCCGAGCGCGTTCGACAGCGCCGCGGTGATCTCCCAGTCGGCCATGCCCGCGAGCGGCGGCATGACCTTGCGGATCCGCGAGATCCGGCGCTCGGCGTTGGTGAACGTGCCGTCCTTCTCCAGGAACGACGAGCCCGGGAGCAGGACGTGCGCGAACTTGGCGGTCTCGTTGAGGAACAGGTCCTGGACGATGATGCACTCCATCGCGCGCAGCGCGCGGGTCACGTGATGGGTGTCTGGATCGGACTGCGCGATGTCCTCGCCCTGGACGTAGAGCGCGCGGAACGAGCCGTCGATCGCCGCGTCGAACATGTTGGGGATCCGCAGCCCGGGCTCGGGCTCGATCGGTACGCCCCACGCAGTCGAGAACAGCGCGCGCACCGCGGGATCGGACACGTGGCGATAGCCCGGCAGCTCGTGCGGGAACGAGCCCATGTCGCACGCCCCCTGCACGTTGTTCTGGCCGCGCAGCGGGTTGACCCCGACGCCGGGGCGGCCGAGGTTGCCGGTGACCATCGCGAGGTTGGCGATCGCGATCACCATGGTCGAGCCCTGGCTGTGCTCGGTGACGCCCAGCCCGTAGTAGATCGCGGCGTTGCGCGCCCCGGCGTAGAGCCGCGCGGCCTCGCGGACCTGGGCCGCGGGCACGCCGGTGACCGCCTCCATCGCCTCGGGCGAGTTGCGCGGCTCGCAGATGAACGCCTTCCACTTGTCGTAGGCGGGGTGCTCGCAGCGGGCGCGGACGTAGTCCTCCTTGTGCAGGCCCTCGGTGACGATCACGTGGGTGAACGAGTCGATCAGCGCGACGTTGGTGCCGGGCAGGAGCTGCAGCAGGTACGACGCCTCGACGTGCGGCGTGCGCACCAGGTCGATCGCCCGTGGGTCGAACACGATCAGCTTGGCGCCCTCGCGCAGCCGGCGCTTCATCGCCGACGCGAACACCGGGTGGGCATCGGTCGGGTTGGCGCCGATCACCACGATCACGTCGGCGTGCTGGACCGAGTCGAAGTTCTGGGTCCCGGCGGACTCGCCGAGCGTGGTCTTGAGCCCGTAGCCGGTCGGCGAGTGGCAGACCCGCGCACAGGTATCGACGTTGTTGTTGCCGAACCCGGCGCGCACCAGCTTCTGGACCAGGTAGGTCTCCTCGTTCGAGCACCGCGACGAGGTGATGCCGCCGACCGCGCCCTGGCCGTGGCTGGCCTGGATCCGCTTGATCTCCGACGCGGCGTACTGGATCGCCTCGTCCCAGCTGACCGCGCGCCACGGATCGTCGATCGAGCGCCGGATCATCGGCTGCTTGATCCGGTCGGGGTGACTGGCATAGCCCCACGCGAACCGGCCCTTGACGCACGAGTGGCCGTGGTTGGCATGGCCGTCCTTGTTCGGCACCATGCGCACGACCTCGTTGCCCTTCATCTCGGCGCGGAACGAGCAGCCCACGCCGCAGTACGCGCAGGTCGTGATCACGGCGTGATCGGGCTGGCCCTGGTCGATGATCGACTTCTCCATCAGGGTCGCCGTCGGGCACGCCTGGACGCACGCGCCGCACGACACGCACTCGGACTCGAGGAAGTTGCCGGCGCCGGCGGCGATCTTGGTGTCGAAGCCGCGACCGTCGAGGGTGAGCGCGAACGTGCCCTGGACCTCCTCGCACGCGCGGACGCAGCGCGAGCACGCGATGCACTTGGACGGATCGAACGTGAAGTACGGGTTGGACTCGTCCTTGATCACGGCGAGGTGGTTCTTGCCCTCGTAGCCGTAGCGGACCTCGCGCAGCCCGACGACGCCGGCCATCTCCTGGAGCTCGCAGTTGCCGTTCGCCGGGCAGGTCAGGCAGTCGAGCGGGTGATCGGAGATGTAGAGCTCCATCGATCCGCGGCGCAGCCGGGCGAGCTTGTCGGACTGGGTGCGGACCTTCATGCCGGGCTCGACCGGCGTGGTGCACGACGCGGGGTAGCCGCGGCGGCCCTCGATCTCGACCAGGCACAGCCGGCACGAGCCGAACGCCTCGAGCGACTCGGTGGCGCACAGCTTGGGCACGCGGACCCCGGCGTCGGTCGCCGCGCGCATCACCGAGGTCCCGGCGGGAACGGTGAGCTGTGTGCCGTCGATCTCGAGCGTGACGAGCTTGTCGGATACGCGGGGCGGCGTGCCGCCATCGAGTTCCTTCACCGAGTACATGGTGCGTCTCCGTCCTGGGGTCCAGCGTAGCAGGGGCGGGTCACGAAACCTTCGCCCCCGTCGGGTTGGCCTGGGTGATCCCGAAGTCCTCGGGGAAATGCTCGATCGCGCTCAGCACCGGGCCGGGGGTCAGACCACCCATGGCGCACAGCGAGGCGTTCACCATCGTGTCGCAGAGGTCGCGCAGCAACGCGAGGTTCTGGGGCCGGCGCTTGCCGGCGCGCACGTTGTCGATGACCTCGACGCCGCGCACCGAGCCGATCCGGCACGGCGTGCACTTGCCGCACGACTCGATGGCGCAGAACTCCATCGCGTAGCGCGCCATCTGGCCCATGTCGACGGTGTCGTCGAACACGACGATGCCGCCGTGGCCGACCATGCCGCCCGCGGCCGCGAACGCTTCGTAGTCGAGCGGCGTGTCGAACTTGCTCGCCGGCAGGTACTGGCCCAGTGGCCCGCCGACCTGGACCGCGCGGATCGGGCGGCCGGACGCCGAGCCGCCCCCGAAGTCGTACAACAGCTCGCGCAGCGTGAGGCCGAACGCGGTCTCGACCAGCCCGCCGTGCTTGATGTTGCCGGCGAGCTGGAACGGCAGCGTGCCGCGCGACCGGCCCATCCCGAAGTCGGCGTAGAACCGCGCGCCGCGGTCGAGGATGATCGGCACCGAGGCCAGCGTGATCACGTTGTTGATCACGGTCGGCTTGCCGAACAGGCCGGCGATCGCGGGCAGCGGCGGCTTGGGCCGCACCATGCCGCGCTTGCCCTCGAGGCTGTCCAGCATCGCGGTCTCCTCGCCGCAGATGTACGCGCCGGCGCCGCGCCGGACGTCGATGTCGAACGCCTTGCCGCTGCCCAGGATGTCGCGGCCGAGGACGCCGGCCTCGCGCGCCGCGGCGAGCGCGGCGTACAGCGTGCGCTCGGCGTCGGGGTACTCGGAGCGCAGGTAGATGTAGCCCAGCGTGGCGCCGACCGCGATCGCGGCGATCGCCATGCCCTCGATCAGCACGAACGGGTCGCCCTCCATGATCATGCGATCGGAGAACGTGCCGGAGTCGCCCTCGTCGGCGTTGCACACCACGTACTTCTGATCGGCGCTGGTCGCGAGCACGGTGCGCCACTTGATCCCCGCGGGGAACGCCGCGCCGCCGCGGCCGCGCAGCCCCGAGGTCACGAGCTGCTCGACGATGACGGTGCCGGGCATCGCGAGCGCGGCGCGCAGCCCGCGCCAGCCGCCGTGGGCCTCGTAGTCGGCCAGGCTCACCGGATCGGTGATCCCGACCCGGGCGAAGGTCAGCCGCTCCTGGCGCTTCAGGTACGGGATGTCCTCGGTCGGGCCCAGCCGCAGCGGGTGGGCGCCCCCCTCGAGCAAGCCGGCGTCGAACAGCCCGGCGACGTCGCCCGGCGCGACCGGGCCGTAGGCGATCCGGCCCGACGGCGTGGCGACCTCGACCATCGGCTCGAGCCAGAACATCCCGCGCGAGCCGTTGCGCACGATCCGGACGTCGAGCCCGCGCTGGCTCGCGATCTGCGCGATCACCTCGGCGACCTCGCCGGCGCCGACCGAGACCGCGGCCGAGTCGCACGGCACGTAGATCGCGACGCTCACGGCGCGCCCTCGCGATCGCGCCGGCACGCGGCGATCACGCCGTCGAGCGCGTCGGCGGTGATCCGGCCGCGCAGCTTGCCGTCGACCATCGCGGCCGGCGCCAGCGCGCAGTTGCCCAGGCAGTACACCGGCTCGATCGTCACCGCGCCATCGCGCGAGGTCTCGCGCCACGCGATGCCGAGCCGCCGCGTGAGGTGGGACGCGAGCGCCTCGCTGCCCATCGACTGGCAGGCCTCGGCGCGGCACAGCTTGAGCACGTGGCGCCCCGGCGGCGACGATCGGAAGTCGTGATAGAACGTGATCACGCCATGGACCTCGGCCTGCGACAGGTTGAGCGCGTGGGCGATCCGCGGCACCGCGTCGGGCGGGACGAAGCCCAGCGCGTCCTGGATCGCGTGCAGCACCGGGAGCAACGCGCCCGGCAGCGCGCGGTTCGCGGCGATCGCGTCGTCGATGATCGTGGCGCTCGAGGTCATATCGATCACCCGCAGCGGGTGGAGTCGAAGGCTAGCATCCGTGGACGAAGCCTCGCCAGATCGCCGTCTCGCGAATCGTGGCTCGATGCGTCATGCGCCGGGCTTGTCCAGGAGCGAACAATCCATGGTAGCCCATGCTTTGGCGCCCGCGCCGCGGTTCGCGGCTACTCGGTGTAGCGCATCCCGAGCTCGCTCATCAGGAACGCGTAGCTGTCGGCTGCCTCCTCGATCACCGCGCCGAGCGGGCTGCCCATGCCGTGGCCGACATCGGCGCTGGCGCGCAGCAGGATCGGCCGGTCGGACGAGCTCGCGGCCTGCAGCCGCGCGGTCATCTTGCGCGAGTTGTACGGATCGACCCGCGGATCGTTGGCGCCGGTGGTGAGCAGGATCGCCGGGTACGCGGTGCGATCGACGACGTGATGGTACGGCGAGTACGCATACAGCGCGCGGAACAGCGCCGGGTCCTTGACCGTGCCGTACTCGGGGATGTTGAACACGCCGTTGGGGGTCAGCTCGGTCCGCAGCATGTCGTAGATCCCGACCCCCGAGACCACGGCGCGGTACATCTCGGGGTGCTGGACCACCGCGGCGCCCATCAACAGGCCGCCGTTGGACCGGCCCTCGATCGCGAGCCGCTCGGACCGGGTGTAGCCCTTGTCGACCAGGGCGCGGGCGCAGGCGTGGAAGTCGTCGAACACGTGCTGCTTCTCGGCCAGCTTGCCGGCGGCGTGCCACGCCTCGCCGAACTCGTTGCCGCCGCGCAGGTTGGCCTGGGCGAACACCCCGCCCTGATCGATCCACATCCGGTTCAGCGGGTGCAGCGCCGGACGCAGGCTGATCGAGTAGCCGCCGTAGCCGGTGAGCAGCGTCGGGTGCGAGCCGTCGAGCGCGATCCCGCGCCGGTGCAGGATGTTGAGCGGGATCTTGGTGCCGTCGGCCGACGTGCAGGTCTCGCGCACGACCTCGACGTCGTCCATCGCGAACGCCATCGGCTGGACCAGCGCGGTCGGCGTCGACTTTCCGGTGCCGGCGGCGTAGCGGAACCAGCCCGGGGTCGTGGTGTAGCTCTGCGCGAGGTACAGCACGTCGTCGCGACCGATCGGCTCGATCCGCAGGATCGACGGCACCGGGAACGGCGCCGCGATCAGCTCGGGCGCCGACAGCTTGCCGCCGGCGATCCGGAAGCTGCGCAGCCGCGACGGTCCGCCGAGCAGCTCGATGACGTAGAGCCGCGACGCGGTCACCGCCAGCGTGTCGATCACGCCGTCGCCCTCGGGCACGACGACCTGGGGAGCGCCGGTGTACGGCCGGGCGAGCCGCAGCACCGCGCCGCGGGGCGCGCCCTGGTGCGACAGGAAGTACAGCGTGCCGTCGGGGCCGAACGCGCTGTCGATGACCTGGTCCTCGAACCGGAACAGCTGGGTGGCGCGGCCGCCGCGGCCCTCGATCACGTGGAACGCGAACTCGCCGCCGTCGCCGTTGGCGACCCTGGCCAGCACGACCTGGCCATCGGGGCTGGCCTCGAGCCCGATCTCGGCGATCCGCGGGAAGTCCTTGCCGAGCACGTAGCGATCGGCCGCGGTCGGCGTGCCGAGCTGGTGGAAGTAGATCTGCTGGAAGAACGCCAGGTCGGCGGCCGGGCGCTCGCCGTCGCGCGGGTAGCGCGTGTACCAGAACCCGCTGCCGTCGGCGTTCCACGCGATGCTGCCGCCGGCGGTGCCGCCGTTGACCCGCGGGATGACGTCGGGCAGCGGCTTGCCGGTCGCGAGCTCGTAGACGTGGACGTCGCCGCTCTCCGAGCCGCCCGACGACAGCGACACCCCGACGCGCTTGCCGTCGCGCGACGGCTCGAAGAAGTCGATCGCGGTGCTGCCGCTGGGGTCGAGCTCGTTGGGATCGAGCACGACGCGCTCGCTGCCGGCGCGGGCCGGATCGCCGAACGCGACCAGCAGCGCCTGCTGCCTGGGCGGGCGGTGCTCGAGCGCGAGCACGCCGGCGCCGACCGCGGTCACGCCGCGGTAGCTCGGCGCCTTGCTCGACAGGAGCTCGGCGACCCGCGCGCGGATCTTGGGCCGATCGGGCAGCGCGTCGATCCGCCGCCGGGTCAGCTGGTTCTGCGCCTCGGTCCACGCGATCACGCGCGGATCCTTGCCGTCCTCGAGCCAGCGGTAGTCGTCGACCACCTGGACACCGTGGTGGGTATCGGTCACCGGCCGTCGCTCGGTGGCCGGGTACGGGCTCACCGGCGCGTGGGATGGCGCCGGCGCCGGCGCCGCCGGTGGCTGATCGGCGACGGGGCGCGGGTCGGGCGCCACCGGCGCCGGCGGCGATCCGCACGCGGACGCAGTGATGGCCAGGGCGAGCCAGGAGGTACGCATGGCTCGTTCATACCCCAGCTCGAGCAACGCCGCGCGGAGCGCCAGTCAGCGCCTGGACTTGTCGCGCAGCCCCGCCAGGTTCCAGGACTGGGTACACAGCGGCTTCCCGGCCGCCTGGTACTCGCCGATCATCACCAGCGACAGCATGCCCTCCGAGGTGACCCGGCCGGCGACCGAGAACACGCCGTCCATGCCCTCGATCGGCGTGTGGCCGGGCCGGGGCGACTTCGCGCTGATCTTGCCGTTCTTGGCCGGCTTGCCGACCATCAGCGGCGTGCGCTCGATGTCGACCTGGAGGTCTCCGCCCTTGACCTCGATCTTGACCGCGCCGCGGGCGGGATAGGCGATCGGGTGATCGCAGTTGCTCGAGACCTGCTCGAACTTGACCTCGTAGAAGCCACCGGGGGAGCCCGCGCTCTCGTCCGCGTGGGCAACTGCCGTGGACGCCAGGAGGGCCAGGCCGAAAACCGCGCTGCAAGATCGTGGGTTGCGCATGTCGCCGATTCAGACGCCGTGAGTGGCGTCGCGATTCAGTCGCCTATTTTGCCAGACATTGCGCCGCGCTGGCGTACGAGACGCCGGCACCCGGGTGGCCGATGTAGGCAAGATCTGGCTACGGCGTCGCCACGGCGCTGCTACGGCGTCCGGGCCGTGCGAGGCGGCTCACGATAGACGAACATCGTCTTGACCGAGCGAACCTCGGAGTTCGCGCGGGCCACGACGGTGACCATGTTCGAGCCCGGCCACAGCGGCAGATCGGTGGCGAACTCGAGCTGCTTGCCGTCCTTGCCGCCGCGGTTGCTGCGATAGAACACCTTGCGGCTCTCGATCTTCGCGCTCTGGTTGGACACGAAGATGTAGACGTCCTCGACGTGCTGCTCGCCCGAGGCGTTGCCCGACAGCTTGTAGCTGTTGGCGTTGGTCTCGAGCCCCTGGAGGTTCAACGCGATCATCGGCGGCGTGGAGTTCCAGGTCTGGGTGTACTGCGCCTGGCCGGTGGTGCCCGCCGAGGTCGCCGACGACGGCAGGAAGCCGACCTTGGTCCCCGCGGCGTTGAGCTTGATCTTGGTCCACGCGCCGAACGCGCCGATCACCGGGAAGCTGGCGCCGCGCGCGGTGGTGCCCACGACGCTGGTGTCCTCCGCCGCGCCGGACCGGATCGCGGTCGCGGCCTTCACCGTGATCGTGTCCGACTTGACCTTGGGCTGCGCCGGGACCGTGGGCTGGAGCTTGAAGTGCAGCTTGTCGCTGGCCTGGACGTCGAGCGCCGAGTCGTAGGCCATGAGCTCGACCACCAGCTCGTCGCCCTTGAGCGTCGCGTCGGTCGCGAGCGGGAACTCGAGCTCGCGGACGTCGCCGGGCGCCAGCGCGTCCTTGATCTCGACGCGCGACTTGTCGAGCACCACGCCGTCGCCGGTGGCGTTGCGCAGCAGCACCGTCGCCTCCTGGGTCGGGCCGATGCCGGTGTTCTTGATCTGGACCTGGAGCCGGTAGTGCTCGCCGCGCTGGACCAGGCCGTCGCCGTTGCCGTCGTCGACCAGCTGCCAGGCGTACGCGAACACCGGCCGCGGCGCGGCCTCGATCTTGAGCTCGGCCGGGGTGACGTGCACGGGCGCGTTGCGCGCCTCGCGGACCTCGAGCCCGAGCCGATCGACGCGATCGAGCGCGTCCTTGGGGACCGCCAGCCGGGTCACGTAGGTCCGGGTCTCGCCCGGCGCGACCTTGCCGACCGGCAGCTCGGTGTCCTCGAACACCGGATCGTCGCCCTGGATCCGCGACAGCACGCGGTACGCCGGCTCGGTGCCGGTGTTCTTGACCGTGGTGGTCAGGGTGACGGTGTCGCCGGCCTTGACCTGGCCCGACGGCGCGGCCGAGACCGAGACCTCGAGGTTGGGCTTGCCGGCGGACGCCGTCGCCGGCGCCGCGGCCCAGTCGACCCCGATGGTCTGGAGCGCCGCGACCAGCTTCTTCTCCTCGTCGGCGCGCACGCTCTGGACGATCTTGCTCGCGCTGGCCACCAGCTTGGGCCGGGTCGACGCCGACACGCCCGCCACCAGCTGCTTGGCGAACCGCATCTCGAAGTCCTCGACGATCTCGTCGTCGTCGGCGGCATCGTCGTCGTCGGGCGGCTTGACCTCGACCGGCGCACCGGCGGCCGGCTTCTTCTTCTCGACCAGGTACGGCAGCTCGAACGCCGGCTTGTCGATGTCCTTGGCGTAGGTCGAGTTGAGGTGATCGGCGAGGTCCTTCTCGCCGTAGGTCCGGGTCGGGGGCAGGAGGCGCACGAAGTCCTGCGGCGAGTCGTTCTTGTCCGGCACGTACATCCGCTGGAGCAGGATGTCCGGGACGATGCCGAGGTTCTGGATCGAGCGATCGCCCGGGGTCAGGTACTGGGCGATGGTCAGCTTGAGCTTGGAGTGGTCGTCGTTGTCGTAGAGCTCCTGGACCGAGCCCTTGCCGAACGTCCGGGTGCCGATGATCGCCGCGCGGTCGAGGTTCTTGAGCGCGCCGGCGACGATCTCGGAGGCCGACGCCGAGCCGCCGCTGACCAGCACCGCGAGCGACGACGTGGTGTCGCCGAAGCCGTGCTCGGCGCGGCGGGCCTCGCGGTCGCGGCCCGACACGGTGGTGACGATCGTGCCGTTGTCGACGAACAGGTCGGAGAGCTGGACCGCCTCCTCGAGGAGGCCGCCCGGGTTGCCGCGCAGGTCGAGGATCCACGACGACGCGCCCTTGGTGGACAGCTCGCGCATCGCGTCGGCGACGTCGGAGGCGATGCCCTTGGAGAACTGCTTGACCCGGACGTAGCCGACCGCCTTGTCGAGCAGCTTGTGCTCGACCTGCGAGACCCGGATCACGTCGCGGACCAGATCGTAGCGCAGCAGGGCGTCGGTGCCCTTGCGCTCGATCCACAGCGTGACACCGGTGCGCGGGTCGCCGCGCATCCGGTCGACCGCCTCGTTCGAGGTCAGGTTCTCGGTCGGCTCCTGGTTGATCCGCACGATGTGGTCGCCGGCCTTGATCCCCTTGCGCGACGCCGGGGTGTCCTTCATCGGCTTTATCACCGTCAGCTTCTTCTCGATGATCCGGATCACGATGCCCAGGCCGCCGAACTTGCCGCTGGTCGAGACGTCCATGTCGCGAGCCTGCTCGGGATCCATCAGGATCGAGTGCGGATCGAGCGTCGACAGCATGCCGTTGACCGCCGCGTACTCGACCTTGGCCAGGTCGGCGCCGGCGTTCATGTTGGCCTCGATGAACCGGAACACCTTCTTGAGCTTGCCGGCGAGCCGCCACGGCGAGTCGACGTCGTCGGTGTCGAACGTCTCGGGCTTGTCGTTGACGGTGATCCGCACCTTGTTGTGCACGGTGTCGGGCTCGACCAGGACCTCGGGGATGTTGAACTGGACGCTGTCGAGCGCCGCGTACAGCATCTTGCGCGGCTCGACCCGCGCCGGATCGACGTAGCGGTCCTTGATCCGCAAGAGCGTCATGTTGAAGATCTTCAGCGCCGACAGGTCGTGGTGCGGAGCTTGAGCGACGCCCGGCGCAGCTCGGACCTCCTGCGTGTTGAGCTCGATGGAGACGACGCCCTCTGGCGACTGTCGGATCACGGTAAGGACGAGTGCGAGTGCACCCGCGGCCACCACCAGGGCCAGGTTCAACCGGCTGCGCATCTGGCGATTATAGGGTGCAAAGCAGGGGGCGCCACGAACGATCTGCGCCGCCGCGGACCGCCGTCGAGGAGGGCCGTGTAGTATGGTGCTCGGGCAGCGATGGCCGAGCGAAAGTCACGAGGCTCCGGAGCCGGATCCGAGGGCGCCGACTCCGGTTCTTCGGGTGCGGTGGGCACCCAGGCCACCGGGCCGGCGGGGGCCAAGCGGCGCAAGAAGCCGACGTCGAAGGTGATCGACGTGGGCGACAAGCCGGACGACGCCGACGATCCGAAGGACTCCGAGAAGGACTCCGACAAGGACGGCGACGAGGAGCAAGACGGCGACGGCGACGGCGTCGACACCGATCTGGCGTCCGTCCCGCCCCCGGTGATCGACACCGAGGAGGGCGGCGGCGGCGGCGGCGGCGGCGACGACGTCGAGGTCGAGGAGGCGGCGCCGGTCGAGCGCGGCAGCTCGCTGGCCCGGCGCGATCCGATGGCGCTGTACCTGCGCGAGACCCGGCGCTACCCGCTGCTCACGCCCGACGAGGAGCGCGCGCTCGCGACCCGCCTGGTCGAGCACGGCGACACCCAGGCGGCGCGCAAGCTGATCGAGGCCAACCTCCGCCTGGTGGTCAAGATCGCCTACGAGTACCGCCGCGCCCACAAGAACCTGCTCGACCTGGTGCAGGAGGGCAACATCGGCCTGATCCAGGCGGTGTCGAAGTTCGATCCGTACCGCGGGGTCAAGCTGTCCAGCTACGCCGCGTTCTGGATCCGCGCTTACATCCTCAAGTTCATCCTCAACAACTGGCGGCTGGTCAAGATCGGCACCACCCAGGCGCAGCGCAAGCTGTTCTTCAACCTGCGCAAGGAGCGCGAGAAGCTCGAGCAGCTCGGGTTCCAGCCGACCACGGCGCTGCTCGCCGAGAAGCTCGACGTCCCCGAGAAGGAGGTCATCGAGATGGAGCGCCGGCTCGCCGCGCCGGAGGCCTCGCTCGACGCGCCGGTCGGCGGCGGCGGCGACGACGAGGGCACGCGGACCCGGCTCGACTACCTGCCGAGCGAGGACATCCGCCCCGATCGCGCGGTCGCCCAGAGCGAGTTCTCCGAGCTGCTCCGCGGCAAGCTCGAGGCGTTCGCCGCCACGCTCGAGGGCCGCGAACAGACGATCTTCCGCGAGCGCTGGCTGACCGAGGACCCGCTGACCCTGCAGGAGATCGGCGATCGCTACCAGGTCAGCCGCGAGCGCGCGCGCCAGCTCGAGAAGCGCATGCTCGACCGGCTCAAGAAGTACCTCGAGGCCGAGCTCGGCACCGCGGTCGACATCGGCGCGCTCAGCCGCGAGTGAGGCGTCCCGGGTGATCGGCACCCTGTACATCGTCGGCACGCCGATCGGCAACCTCGAGGACCTGTCGCTGCGCGCGGCGCGGATCCTGCGCGAGGCCGATCTGGTCGCCGCCGAGGACACCCGGTCGGCGCGGTTCCTGCTCGGCCACGTCGACGCGCTGGGTGCGAGTAACCCCGCGCGCCGCGTGGTCTCGAACTTCGAGGGCAACGAGGCCGCGCGCGCCGAGCAGATCGCAGAGGCGCTGCGCGACGGCCGGCGGGTCGCGGTGATCAGCGAGGCCGGGATGCCCGGCGTGTCCGACCCCGGTGGGTACGCGATCACCGCGGCGATCGCCGCCGGCGCCCGCGTCGAGGTGATCCCGGGGCCGTCGGCGGCGCTCGCGGCGCTCATCGGCTCGGGGCTGTCCGCCGCGCGGTTCACGTTTCTGGGGTTTCCGCCGCGCGAACCGGGTGCGCGGCGCGCAATGTTGGGTACGCTGCGCACGGACCCCGCCACGATGATCCTGTACGAAGCTCCCGATCGCGTCGCCGCGACGCTGCACGACGCCGCCGAGGCGTTCGGCGCCGACCGCGCCGCGAGCCTGGGCCGCGAGCTCACCAAGCTCCACGAGGAGCACGTCCGCGGAACGCTCGGCGAGCTCGCCGCGCGCTATGCCGGGGCGCCGCCGCGCGGCGAGTGCACGCTGGTGATCGCGGGCAGCACCGCCGGCGCCGAACCCGCCGTCGACATCGAGGCCGAGCTCCGCGCGCTGCTCGCCACGGGCCTGGGGCCCAAGGACGCCGCGGCCCGCATGGTGGTCCGGACCGGCAAGCCGCGCCGCGTGCTGTACCAGCTCGCGCTCGCGCTCGCGAGGGAGCCGTGACCGAGCCGGGCCGCGCCGCGGCCGCGGCCGACGACCCGCGCGAGCCGACCGTGCTGTTCGAGGGCGAGGCGCCCCACCTGGCGACCCGCACCCGCACCCTGCCGTGCGGCCTCGACGTCGTGGTCCACCGCGACGCCGCCGCGCCGCAGGTCGCGGTCAGCGTGTGGTATCGCGT
>Ga0307515_10002649_pt1 | contig 38372 bp, 44 predicted proteins | sample 17_EM_MG_FD_194513 | JGI IMG/M metagenome (GOLD analysis project Ga0307515, IMG submission 194513) | Populus trichocarpa ectomycorrhiza microbial communities from riparian zone in the Pacific Northwest, United States - 17_EM | ecosystem: Host-associated > Plants > Roots > Unclassified | place... | reverse complement strand
CGGGTTGTGTAGACTGCGAGGATCCGACGACATATGCGGTCTTATCCCCGAGGACGCGGGACGCCGAAAGCCCGGTGGATTTCGCGGTCGCGCTCTGTGAATATCAGTATCAGTGGGGACTTCGCGGATATACCCGGAGTCGTTGAAGAACCCGGTCCCTCCGAAGATACGACCCACATACGGTCAAGTGGCCGCCGGGATCGTCCCAGCGGGCCGCAGAAGGTACCCCTTCCATTCTCGGCATGATTTTCACCCTATCGCACATCTAACCGAACGCAAGTATATGGCGTCAGGAAGCTTGGGCAAAAAGAAGAGAAGGTGCGCCATAAAAGGATCTCATATTGAGTCCCCTCATATATAGTCAGTTGTCAGCGATGGCGGGCTCGGCGTAAACGTCTTTGTCACCGTCGCCGAGCCATTGAAATGGGGACGTTCGAGTGGGTAAACCCGGGCAATATAGCGGAAGGTTCGGTCTCCAAGGCTGGATCCAACAGACGGAAGGCGAAAAACTTGGACCCCGGGATCTTGGGCACGTTTAGCTGTTGCCATGATGGGAATCCGCAACTCCAGCACTACTCTGCGGGGCGACGGTAATGGTATAGCACGCGAGAGCTTGAATGGGTTCGACCTGGGCTGGTGGCTGAAGCGCTGACCTCTAATATGTAACACTTTATCAGATATCGGATATATGTGATCAGTGTTACTGGGGGGTGGTCGCTCATAGCCCAGGTTTGGAATTTGGCCCCTCATCGATTCGCCAGTCATCCCTATACCGACAATATGCCGCGTCCCTTCGCACACTCCCGATGCCCTCCAGGAACACAATCCTTTCGTTGTGGGTCCGTCAATCGACAACAGTATGGAGCTGGAACAACCTGTGCATCCGTAAGAAGTCACGTTCAGAGGGCTCCTCCTGTGACGGTGGCATTAGCCGTAGCGACGCATCAATTTTAAACCTACCCGACTCGGGGATCCCACAACGATCATACACGAGAAAAATGTTTCAAACGCCTCAGCAGGAGAGTTGATGAGCCGAGGAGCATTACACATCGCGCGTTGTACAACTGTGCCACACCTCCCCTCCCGTTCTGCGTAGCGGAGCTCAATCAGGTTTCATGTATTTATAATTTGGTATGGGGAAAGTAACGGGCCACTAGAAGAGTGGTTGAATCCAGAGCTATTCTCCCTCATGTAAAACAGTTACCCGCTCTCGTAACTGTGGGGAGGGGGGTCGGATGTCTCGTGACTCATGCTCCAAAGACCGATTTCCTTCGGCCCTTGGACGGGGTCCGCCTAAACCCGCATAAGCTTCGCGAGCGGAATTCTACTGGTGGGCGACTATCCGCAAGGTTACGACCATGCATGAACAAATGTCTAGAACCTCTCAAGAGGACCGCCAGGACCCCGACCATTGGTCTGGGTCCTTGATCCTGTCTTCAAACCTCTCGTCTGAGATCCCGAAACCGCTCCGGAAAAAAAAATCACACATAACACCCGAAGTTCATCAGAGAGCCCGTGCACGCAATTGAGTCAGTGCCAGACCTGAGACTTCTCGGCAACTGCGTAATCTACATATCACGGGGCCGCCTCCCTTCACGGAGCAATCCCTGGGTTATGAAGTCCTCCCACAATTTGAGTACTTGCAGAATACCGACAGTAGCGCGTGTTGTATTGTGTACATCATTGTATGCAAATACACTCAAGATATCAGGTTTCAAACATCATGTCATCAAGCCACAGAGAACACGAGGTTACACAAGAAAAACAAATGAAAATACCGGCCCTCCTTTCCATCACCATTTCCGGAGAGGTTAGACAAAGGGCGAATCGGTTTGTTACGGGGCGCGGAACGAGGGTCCCAGAACCATGGGTCTGCGCCTAGAACTTCAGGAGATCAAGGGACTTCCAATAATCAAGCCACCTCTGGATTTCCTCGGCCTTGAGGTCCCTCAACTCCTCTCCATTGAGAACTGGACAGACACCTCTGGCAACCTCTGCGCTGCATGACGGCTGCCCACCAACCTCTGGTCCACTCCCCTGGATAAGAGTCCCGTAGAATTCCAACAAGCGCAGGGCTGAATTCTCCTGCGTGTTCTTGACGGTCGTAGATGCCTCTTTCAACTTTGAGAGCCATCGGTGGTACGCTACGAGAGGAACGTCCAGTTTCTTGGCAATGTAACCGAACACGCCGTCCCATCGAGATGGCGTCGGATTGACAAGGTGAAGGTAGAGAGTTGGAGCCGCAGTCTTTGCCCCAAGTACCTGTACAAGGGCTTGTGCACTTGCCTGCAAGGGGAGTAGCGAGATGACCTTTCCTAAGGAAGGCAACGACCTGGTGAGAGCCGCGGATTGCACGATTCCAGGGATCCATTCGAGAGGGTTCCAGCAACCGTTTACCCCGCCGCTGACCTGTCCAACTCTGGTGATCACGGGGCGGAGGGAAGTCTGTGCAGCGGCAATCTCAAGTATCCTCTCGGAAACCCACTTGGACTGGCTGTAGCCGCTAACGGTCGCAGACTCCGGGGCCGCTGGCTCTTCTGGGACAAGGCCAGGGTATTTTGTAACTGGCACAGGTTATTAGAACACCAGGTTGCATCGAGTGCTCGTAGAATCTGACTTACGGGTGACAACGGCTACAGTGCTGACGAAGATAAAGCGAGGAGGCGTCGGGAGCCTGGATTCGAGTGCGAAGTTGATCAGGTTTCGAACGCCCGCGACGTTCGGTTCGAACGTTGAAAGAGTCAGGTTGAAATCCACTCTCCAGCCTAAGGTGATGGGTCGAACGTTAGCTCCAGGACATCTCGCGCCCCTTTCCACGTACCGATGTGTAGGATGTGGGTGATACTCGACTTGAGTTCGGATAAGACATCATCCCCCAACCCGAAGCCCGGCAAAGCGGGGTCACCCTCGAGTAAAGTGGTTGTTGGAGAATCGACGATGCCTGAATCAAGACCACGATTCTCCAGTGCCTGCTTTTGCCGAACAGAAATGGGTACGGTGGATTTTCTAGCGAGTACAACAATCTTGGTGACGTTAGGGGACTTGTGGAGTTCTGCCAATGTGTTGGATCCGATGGCGCCCGTAGTGCCAGTGATCAAGACCGCGTACCCCTGAGGCACCACCCCACCCGCAGGTTCGTGAGCAGGGAAGCCCTCGGTGTATTTTTCGACAAGGTCCGTCATCTCCTTCACCGTATTGTCTAACTGTCGAGAGACGCCGGTCGATGTGAGATCGTGAATGAACCTCCCGAGAGCGGAGACGGTGGGATTCTGGTAAACAAAATTTGCCGAGATCCCTTTGATATTGAGTTTCGTGGTATTCTTCAGCGCGTTCAAAATGGAGTTGCGAATCCAAGTGGCTTGCAAGCTGATCGCGTCAGCGTACTTCAGTTAGTGGTCGGGATCGGAGCTGAAAACGGATGGACCCGACCTGTCACAGCTGTGTTGGAAAATATCATCGTTGTCTTTCACGGGGACCTTGAGGATACCGCCGATGAGAGTCCTAACGAATTCCAGAGAGGTCTGTTCGGTCCATTCTTTGGGGAAGTGCTTGACGACCTGGGCGGTCTCTTCCACCGCATCGTACAACGCGTCAATTTCAGGTTCGTATTCCGCGATAATTGCTTGCCGTCGAGCAGTCAACTTCGCCGTGAGAACAAACGACTTCCTGGGAGACGAGACTAGGATCATCTATTCCGAAGGTTCGAGTGGTGAGGATCAGCGCCCCATCACACACACACGAAAACGGTGACCATCCAAGAAAAAAGAATACGAGGGGGTACAGGGAGGAATGACATGCCTCCTTGAACAGCCTTGAATGTTGCGGCGCAAATTCGTTCATTCGTTCGATTGTTGGCCTGTGGGAACCGCAGTTAGGTGGGCCCCGATAAACGAAAATATCCAGATATATTATGTTTTTAGATCGGAGACTTCGGTTCGTGATATGGCAACCATAGTCAACTCACCAAATCTTATTCCTGAATTCGGCGAGCTTCTCCTGGTCTTCTGGGTCAAAAGCGAATTCCGGCTTGGGGTCGACGATGACCCCTGGATTGAATCGTCCATGGCCGAACATCACTGCCGATTTGACGTGGGGATCCCCGTTGAGGACGCCCTCTGGATACGTGTTAGCATCAAAACAGAAGCCACGGCGTGATCTCATTACCTAATGGGACTGGGTTTGTCTGTGTTCAGGTGGCGCAGGAAAATCCCACCGTTGTCAGAGAGGTTGAACGGTCGAGGAGCCAAAGATGGATACGAACTTTCTCTCCCGTGTCGTGGGTGAGTTGGTCGTCTGCACGACCAAATATCTTCCAGTAACCGGGGAGGGTCGGGTGCGGGGTGACGAGATCGCTTGTCGCGTAACCATCAGCATCTCCTATTTTAGTGTTGTGGACGGAGGTCCAATAAGTCGGCGTAGACTGAATGCACACAGGTCAACAGTCCATCCGGGAATGATCGCACAACAATGTGTGGAGCATCGTACCTCAACCACCAACTCATATGCGCCATGTCCGTCAGGAATGAAGTGAGGCTTGATCAGTGAGCTGAACCTGAACCACTCCCAGTCCTTGTTCATTTCCTTTGGTAATACATCGGTGAGCGAGCCCGTCTCGGTGCTATACATCCCTTCCGGGTGAGAGCTGGTTGGAAAAACCGAGCAGACCACCTTACCATCCGTAGAGTTGGAATACGGTGACCCCCTGGGATACAACATGATCTCCAACAGATTTCTTCAAGGGTGCTCCGGCATACCACTGGTTTTTTGTTTCTCATGAGAGAACCGCACGGTTAATCACCGCCATTAGGAGACATACCAATCCATGAATCGTTTTGAGATATTCCAATTTTGCGGGGTCTTTCGACCAAAGTTCAACGAACAGCGGAACACAAAAGATGATGTCACTACGACCAGATGTCAATAATCCAATAGGGAAAAGAACCGCTCGCTTTACCTCTTCGTTGCGACGGACCCCGCGTAGACGAGATCTGGGGTTGGCAGGATTGGCGGGACAGTCGGCTTGAATACGGCGATGGCGATTCCGGCTCCGAACTAATTGACGCAAAACGTTCACTACACTCAGGGGGCAAGGCTTGAAACAGACGAACCATGAACATCAGAAGAGTCAGCCCCATACCGTGGAAGACCGGTACCGCATGTCCACCGATAATGGTACCACACATGTCACGGCCGCCATGCCATGGTAAACGCGAACAACTGACCCAGGTGCGATTCGTATAAGTGATTGGCTTTGGGAAGGCGACCGAGCCTGAGAAGAAAAAACGTCATCGTGATCACCAACTACAGGCCAGAATACCTGAACGTACCAGAAGAGTGTAAGAGACAAACCGGGTCATTCAAACCCTTGAGTTTGGGTTCAGGAAGGTAATCGAAATCCTCAGAGTCGTCGTCCGGGAACAAGTGTTTGAAGGCTGGCATGAACTGGACGACAGGAATTTTGGACCCCTGTTCGTTCAAAATAGCAGTTGCCGCATCTATAAGCGGCTTGAGATCCTGTGTGATTATTATGTGTTGGCTTCCCGTCTTATTGATGAGGTAGGCGATAGCGGAAGCAGAATTTCTGGGTGAAACCGCAAAGACGACACTTTCGGCGCGGATGATTCCGAGCTTGGTGGTGGCATACGTGATCGTGTCTAGACATCAACGGACGGTCTGTCAATGCGGTGAGATGGAAGGAGGCAGTATGATATGTTTCACCAGAATTGGCCAGGAGAGAGATAACGGGCTTCGCGCCGCCGATTTGTGGTTCCGGGAGTTGGAACAGATCGTGAATATAGCGTGCAGCACGATGGATTGCGCGGGCCCATGTGGAGAGAGTGATTTGCTTGCGTTCTCCAGGAACATCTTCGTAGACCCACGCGATATGGTTTGGACTGTGGGTACGGTGGAAATCTATGAGTTCCGCCGTAGTTAGGCTGAGGTCCAGGGGAGGCGGGACGAAGGTGGTGGTATTGAGAGCCTGAGTGGGAGGAGGAGGAGGGATTCTCTCCGACATGGTGCTGGTGCTGCTGGCAGTACGGACAGTGGTCGAGCCACACTCACCGGCACGGCCCGCATCACTGGCCACCCACCCCCATCGCCAAGGACAACGCTGTGCTTCGCAGACGGCGAGAGCGGGATTTGCTCATCCCCCGGCCCACCGTGCCTACGAGCGCTGTATCGAGTGCATACACCCGCCCGGGTTCTACAACTTCCAAATACACACATGCTAACTACTTCTCGCTCGACTGCCCTCCCAAAGGGCAATCTGACCCTCCAAAAAGGCCAGCAATTCAACAAAACTGGGGGTCCCTCCGAACTGGAGGCGCTCGCCGCGATCACAGGCCCGGGATCGGTGTCCCTCCGGCCCCCCAGCCGGTCACCGCGGAGGCTCATCTGTGATCTCGGCAAGCGCGATCGTCCCGACCGATTGCAGATTCCACCTCTAGATCATCTTGAGAATTTATACCGGGGACGGGGAGAACCAACTAGTTTGGAAGGTAACTTCGTTGAATTGTCGGCCCGTTTGGAGGGTCAGAATGCTCGTTTTGGGGGGAGATCGAGCTCAAAGCATCTGAGTCCACGCGCGTATCTAGAAGTTGTAGAACCGTTTGGTCGCATGCAATCAGTGCTACCAGCGCGAGCACAGTACAGGGAGAGAGAAATATCACTCGATATTACCTAAAAATCTACATTCTTTCCGAGGATAATGTGGGTTCACAGACACAACGTTTTCGTATCCCGGTACCCAAGAAACTTCCAGACTATCGTCACAAACGCCGGATGCGCCTTGTCCGCAAGGAAAAAATCTGAGCCAGCTTCCTGGCACCGTGTTTGCAAAGTCAATAAGACGCTAATAGGGTATATATTAACGTTCAACCACGAAATTTTGTAAAACAAGCCCCACGCATTGTGGCTGGCTTGCAACGGTTGCGTTATCCTCAAACATCCCAAGGCAGATCGTGAACGGGGGGGGGCATAGGTCTATATGCGGAGAAGGTCACCCTTCTCGTGGAGCTCTGTGGTGTTTTTCAAACACCTCGGACCCTGTGACTGAGTGGATTTGCGACGGATTTCTCGAATACGGAAAGTTCGACAAGGAGCATGACTTGCGATCATTGCAAATCTCGGCAGGCGAGGTAGATCCAGACTGATAGGTCTGGGGTCATGATTTGGACGACATCGTTAGAATTCAGTACATGCACACCCTGTAAAATTATGTGATGGGGTTGTTCTCCAATAGAATGCAAGGTATCCACCACGCTTGCAGGAATCACAATTGAACGAGGGGATTCTACCACTCCGTTCCCCAGACGCGGGTCACAATCAGTAATACGTGCGTTTACTGCAGGCGCTTCTACGGAGACACGCCCATGGTAAGATAGTCATTGATGAAATGGACGGTTGCCTGCAATGACCGGTCCTTTCCACGGACAACAAACTCGGATGTTGTGAGGTTTGACGCCACTTTCGATGGGCCAGGCGGGTGTTGCTCAAGTGTCGTGGATGCATAGTTGCGGAAAGCCACTAGAACCAGGACCCCTACGGGTATAAGTGACCGGAGTTTCAAAACCCGGTGTCTCGATGGGCCCCGTCCACGACGGTGAAGCGAGTACTGCGACACGGTGGAGTGCCCGACCGCGAATTCACTGTTTCCTAGACACATCTCCGGAGACGTCAGAATGATCCTGTAAAGCATTTTCTTCAAATTTTGTTGGTTCGGTGAGCGAGTGCGAGCGCATATAGTGGCCATTTGAAACGTACACTTCATATTAAACTCTCTAAAGAATTCCATGTAGAGTCATGGTTCGCGGCTACAGCCACAGCGGGTGCTTTGAGCTCCTCAGTGAAAAAGCGAGCCTAAGCACAGAAGCATGGCAGTCAGATCCGTCGCTTCGAGGGTGTGGGCATTCACCGAACTTGATCAATTTCGAGCTCATCCGGCGGCAGGATGACCCGACAAACTTTCTTCCAGGAACAATGGCATAGCCTAAGGTGCTAGCAGTCGCGTAGGGTAATCGGGGAGCACAAGGGCAGTAGCGGAGCCGGAGAGCACGCGCCGAGTACCCTGAGAGCCGTAGTTTTTTTTCTTCGCACGAGCATCGGAGAACAGCCTGGCTCTCTCTATGACAGATCTGAACGAAGATCGTACGCCTTTTCCAACACTTGGACAAAGAAACAACCCCCCTGTCCCCGGTACAAATTTACCAGATGGTCAGGAACCCCATCCCGCAGTGTGATCGTGGTGATCTGGCCGGATGGAGCCGAGACTGGAGGCTAACTGGTCCGGGGAGGTTGGGACTTGGGAGCGGATCCCTGTGGATCCACATGGTAAGATCCGAAAATTCCAAATTCCAAAGCTTGATGCCCGGCCACTTCCGCAAAGCGGGTGGGGGGCCGGAGGAGGCGTCTTGCTCCCAAACATCTTGCATCTGGACTACAAACCCGCAGACATCCGTCATATGAGGATTCAAATTCCGGGTCTCGTCGGAGGCTGTCCCTCTGCTCATGTGCATGATCGCCTATGTGGCAAGAGCCCCAAAAGTTTTGTGGGAAGATTGCGTTCAGCCGTGTAGTCATCACATTGCGGAGACATATCATCTCGACTTGTCGTAAGCATTACAAGAGGAGAGATGCGGGATGGTAGCAATCCATGATTCCAACAAAGAGAGAGGCCAGCCAAGGAGATCTGGTAGGTAATCGAGCGACCGTCCACGAGGTACGACATGTACACACGAATATCCACGAATTTACAAGGGAACCGCCAGGACCCCGTCCGTTGGGTCGGGCAACGGACATTGCCTCCAAATCACACACCTGGGATCGCGACGCGAGGCCATTTTCAGATGCAACTGCCCGAATTTGTGGAGGCGCAGATATGACTACTGTCGTCCAAATGGACATTCCCTTACGGGAGCCATCAGTTGCTGCAGTGGCACGAGGATCGGATGCAATCAACCGGAGCCGTCGAATACAGGTCGTGAAACGGCCACCTCGGGGTGTTTCTAGAAAAAAAAAGAGTGGCCGAGGACGATGTTAAACATTCGGCCAGAGAGGACTGGTCTCCCGAAGAGGTGTGGCACACGGTGGGGCGGAACCTTTACTACACCGACTATCAGGAATACATGTGGGGTAGAGTTGTGTCAGACGGCGGGTTTCCAAGGGAGAAGCGGACGGTGGGGGTCAAAGGTCGATCGCGCTTGTGCCGGCGGGTAACCGGGAGGGTGGGGTTCAATGCGATGATGCGCTGTATCACCGGGGATCTGTTCGGGAAAAGGACTAGTGTGGCCGTACGATCGTCATCGCCAGCGGACGCAATAACGCGGCCAGCCGATGTGAAATGAAGGCTGCCTTCCACCCCGCTGGAGAGAGACAAGGTATCCACGTGTCTCGACCCACTTTGCTTATACACATCTCCCGACCTCGTTTTGCCTCGCCCTCTCCGTTCTCGCCTACGGACGGCGCACAATCCCGTATACCCACCCGTTCCTTAAATACCACCTCTCCGAGCACCGCCCCCCGCCTTCCCAGGAACGATGCGCATACCCCTTACCCCCCCACCCCTTCATCCCACGGATGCCGTCGCCGTCGTATGTCTCCCCGCAATCGTCCCCTTTGCTTGCGTTCTGACCAGTCTCAAAGGTCGGCATCGCCACCCAGTTACCCAGCGGCATTCATCTTCAGGACAACCTCGACTACAATTCCTATTGGACTTTTCTTTTGAATCAGCGCGACGCCTATGAATCGTTCCCGGCGGCGAGGCTCGATGGCATCCGGTACGTTTACACGGCTTCAATGCGCTTTCCCACGCCCTCTGTTCTTACGCCTTTCATACAGTCCTGCCCCGTCCGCAAGAGGAACCTTCCTCAAACACATCAACAGATTTGACAACGTAGAATTCGGCATCGGGAACAAGGATGGCAGATCACTGGTCATGGCAACTCGCAAACTTGTCGAGTTGTCTTTCCTCGCTATCCAAGACGCTGGTATCGAGTACCGGGGAAAGAAGATAGGTTCTTTCATGTGCGGCACAAGCACCGAGTATTGGGCGCCGGTCCGTGCCCTCTGCCCCCAGCCATCACGTTACATGCTCATCTCTTACGTTTGTTCGTCTAGGAAACAACGAGAGAGCGTACCGTTGCGACACCCGCAAATACGTTGGCCAATCGCGTCTCATATGTCCTGGGCCTCAACGGCCCTTCATTCTACGTGGATACAGCGTGCAGCTCATCCCTGACTGCACTCCATCTCGCTTTAAATGCCATAAACGCAGGCGAGTGCGAAGCTGCTTTGGTTGGCGGTTGCCAGTTGAATACCAAGTCAGTTTATCTTATCACTAAATTTTGATCTGCACTGATCGTCACACCCAAGTCTGTTTGATTGGGACTTCTATTCAGATGCCGGGATTCTTGCCCCGGATGGCGTTTGCAAACCTTTCGACGCGCACGCGAACGGGTTGGTTGCTTCATCTTTCACTCTCCTTTCTCTCACCGTTTGCGTTTGACAGCTTCGTCAAAGGCGAAGGTGCCGTCGTGATCGTGTTGAAGCCGGTTGACAAGGCCATTGCCGATAACGACCACATTTACTCTGTGGCAAGTGCTTTGACCATCCAACTTCACAATTACACCCATTGATCATGCCGTACAGATTCTCGGGAGCTCGATTAATTCCAATGGCAATCTGTCAAATCTCCATGCTCCCTCTTGGAGTGCACAAAAAGAATGCATCGTGGAGGCATTTGCCAAGGCGGGGCGATCCCCCTCCGAAGTTGACTTTGTAGAGCTACATGCCACGGGTTGTACCCTTAATCCCCTGGCTGATCTATGTGCTGATACTAGAGCCCAGGTACGGAGGTCGGGGACCCCATTGAAGTCAACATGGCTGGGGAAACTTTCGCTCGAGACGGTCGAACACTTATTGGGAGTGTCAAGGGAAACATCGGGTAAGCGCCGCTCCAACCTCCCCCACCGTTGTCTGGGCCCTTAAAAGACACTGTTTCGTTAGACACTTGGAGTCAACAGCATTCCTGGCTTCGTTGGCAAAAGTGTGTCTAATATTGGAGCACCGGCTGATCCCTCCAAACGCTCACCTCACAACGAGGAATCCGAAGATCCTCTGGGATAAGCATCGGTTGCATGTCCCTCTCGAACCGACACCACTCGGTTGCAGATCAGACTCTGGTCGATCATTAATATCCCTCGCGTCATCTGGCATTGGAGGATCGAATGGTCATGTCGTGGTCGAAGGCGCTCCAGAGACCCCCGCCTCAAACGGGTGCCTGGCACCTGATATGCCAGTATTATTCCCCGTCGGTGCACTCACTCCTAGATCTGTTCAGTCGCTCAGCGACTCGCTAATCTCCCTTTTAATCAACGATCCCTCACCGGCGGCGCTCTCTCAAGCTGTCACTCATTCACGACGGGCTCGCCAGCATCCATGGAGGTCATATTTCCTCTTCTCGCCTCGCTCACATCAGAAACCAAAGATCGCAGTCCCCGCTCTGGCCCCGTCTACTCCTCCCCCCGTGATTTTCGTTTTTGCGGGTCAAGGGCCCCAACATATTTCTATGGGCAAGCGACTCTTCCATGCATACCACACCTTCAGGCAGACGGTCCTCGAAATGGATGCGATTTATCAATCCTTGGTCGGCGTGTCCTTGGTAGAATCTACTGGTCTCTTCCGCGAATCAACCCCCAAGATTCCCGAAGGTATCTGGTCAGCTGAAATCACTCTCCCTGCCATGACGATTGTCCAGATTGCCCTGTACGACCTCCTTATCAGTATAGGAGTGAAACCTCGCGCTCTGATCGGTCACTCTGCGGGTGAAACGGCGTTGATTTACGCCTCAGGAGCCGGCAGCAAAGCTATGGCTCTGGAACTTGCGATTGCGCGTGGTCGCAGTATGAAACTGGCCGAATCCGCAGAAAATGGCATGGCAGCTCTTGGCTGTGGTCTCAACACTGCGATAGGTCTCATCGAGCAGGCCAAGCGCAAGGGAGACGGTGTTCTGGAGATCGGCGCGATCAACTCCCCTGATGCGGTCCTCATCTCTGGAGACGGTGCCCTGCTCGATCACCTGGTGGACATTGCGAGGGTGGACGGGATATTTGCACGCAGGATCCAGTCTCTGGTACCTTCTCACTCTTCTCTGATGGATTCGTGTCGGGAGCAGTACATGGAGGGCGTTACAGCAGTCTTCTCGCGACATGGTGGGTCACATCGTCCGATCATCAGAACATACTCGACAGTGGCCGGGCAGCCTCGAATTACCACAAGATTTACTCCGAGATATTTCTGGGATAACCTCCGGAATCCTGTTCACTTCCACCAGGGCACTACGTCGGTCTTGGATGACTTCCCCAGCGCTGTATTCGTCGAAATCTCACCTCATCCCGCTCTTTCTTCGTACCTCGCCTCTTCTGTTGGTCATAATCGCGTGCTGTGCCCTATGCGCCGTCCAAAGACCCCTTCGGACACTGACGCCGAAGCACTCGCGTTTACCCGCACGGTTGGAGACCTTATTGTTCTCGGAGTCAACCAAATTGACCTGACGAGCCTGTATGGTCGACCGGCTCGCGACCCTACTTACGACATTCCGTACCCGTTCACGGAACGCTATTTCCCAATGCGAATCGATGGCCCAAGGTCACGGTCCGGAGCCCTTCGTGATGGATCCAGCCTTCACCTCCAAATCAATGCCAAGACTCATCCCGATCTCGCCCAACACGTGATCAACGGTGAGCCTATCATGCCAGGTGCAGGGTTCCTAGACATGGTAAGCGGGACTGATTCGCGTTTCCTCCGTATCTTCGGAGTTTCTGATACACGAGACCCGCCCCCAACTCTATCCCTTAGGTCCTGCAAGCGGGTGCGCGTACTATATGGGACGTAGACTTCAAGGCCATTCTTTCCCTGACACCGGATATCCCCGTTGACGTTTATGTGCGAAAGAAGGAAACTGACTGGACGCTGTCCTCAGTTCAGTCGAATGTATGTTGATAGGCACTCCTCAACATATCTCCCAAGAACTGATGTCCGACCGTGTTTTCAGAACAGTAGGGTGCATGCCAGCGGGAAGTGGAGTTCGACCACAGGAACGCCACCGAGAACAGTTCGCTTGGAGGAGATCAAGAAGAGACTCACCCCTATTGACTTGGATAGTATGTACTTTTTGCGTCTGTTGCTATTCACTTGTTCACTTGTATTGATTTGATATAGACTTCTATTCATCACCCCCTCTCACGGGGTTTGGCCCGGTCTTCCAGAGGGTGACGGCAATGGCGGGTAGTTGGGAGGAGGTGATCGCGGAAATCGAATGCCAAGTTCATCCAGAGGTTTCCCACAGGTGAGTTCTATCTGAGCACGATGCTAGTAACCGGTATCTCACGCTAGGTATAGTTCGGACTATGTCTTCAATCCCGTGATCTTGGATTCGTGCCTGCACTTCGCGTTATCCCGTACGATAGCGCAACCGACGAGCCAGGATTCGCTCTATCTCCCACGTCGGCTGAGGCGCTTCACGTATCATAAGTCTCCTCCAAGTGAGGGGCCGATCTACTCCCACTTTAAATTGGTTGATTGGACCCCTGGTCTGTTCCTTCCGTCGGATCTGCGTAGTGTATCGTGACTCACAGACGATACACAGAGTCGAGGACTTACAACATCGATGTTTATGATGCCGCCGGATCGGAGCTTTGTTCAATGATTGGCCTGCAACTCAAGGAGGTGTCGGGGGCGCCACTGCCCGAGGTCAAGACTCGTTACGATATCGTTTTGCAGCCTATTATCGTAAATGGACCGGTTCCTAGGCTCCCTGCTGCTGACTTTACCGATGGTGAGGTCCACGGTGAGCTGTATAACTACCTCGATCGTGTTGCCCAGGGGGTCATCCGGGATTCCCTCGCGAAGGAACCAGTTATCGGTGAAGAGGTAATCCGAGGTTACAGTTGTTCTGTGGACCAGGTTACTTAATCATTGTGCCAGATCCACCGCCTGAGATACTTTAACTTCGCTCGAGAAGCTGCCGAAAGGACCCTCCCGCCCGCTCCACCCGCGGATAAGGTCTCTCAGCTGAAGGAGTTATCTCCGTCCCACTTCGAGATTACCCAGCGACTCCAGGAAGTACACGAGGATATCTACTTCTCCCCCGCGGTACGAGTGTCTTTCTAATTATGAACCCCGAACTCACGGATTTATAGGCCGCCGTTGAAGCCTTGTTCTCTGATGATATCATGACACATTTCTATACCCGGCAAGGGTTTGCCGGTCGCCCACTTGAACATCTTATGCAAGCATTCGACGAGATCCTTAATAACTTTTCCGGCCGTGGGAAGCGTGCCTTGAACATACTCGAGATCGGTGCAGGTGGGAAACGTCGAGATTTACCTTTCCGATTCATTTGACGTCCTTCCGAAGGTACCGGCTCTTTGTCGAGGAACCTTACTGAGGTTTTGGGCAGAAAGGACAACATCGCCGGCCAATATGTTGTCAGCGACATCTCGATCGCTTTCGCCAACACCGCTGCGCGTTCCTGCGCATACCCCCACGTCTCCGCGTGCGCGTACGATATTTCTCAACCTCCGGAAGAACAAGGACTCCGTGCTATGAGCTTCGACATAATCACCGCGTTCTATGTCGTCCATGCAGCACCCGATTTGGCCGTCACTTTGAACTCACTTCGCCGGTTGTTGACTCCTGGAGGATGCCTACTTGTTTGCGAACTCGATGCTTCTTTATGGAAACAGACCCCTGGATCCCTTTGGCATGATATGGTGTTCGGCTCCTTCGCAGAGTGGTTCGGCAGTACCGACGGTCGAGAGCATTGCGCCCTGACCCCTGCGGGTTGGACGTCCACCCTTGAGGGCGCGGGATTCACCGACGTCCAGACCGCTTCTGACCCAAGTCTCCTGAACCTGGCCTTTACGTTCGTCGCGCAAAAGCCACACGATTCTTCGACCGTCAATCCTGCCTCCTTCAACACCAAGCCACACTTCTTTTCGTACAGCTGGGGCGATGAGGCGAAGTTACAAGAGGTTCTCTCCAACTTGGACACAAACGTTTCTACAACCCTGTGGTTACTCGCGGCGGAAGGAATCGACGGAGATGCTGGAACTGGAATTGTGTACACCCTCGTGAAGGAGTTTGAGGGCTGGAACATTCACCTCGGTATTTTCCCCCAGGGGTACGAGCCGAAAAGCCGGGCCGACACTATCATGCGATACAATGGACTATTGGAACTCGATACCGTGGTGCACTTCACTTCTGAGGGGATACCGATGGTTCCCAAAGCCGTCCCTTGTCCCCCTCCTGTTGCTGTGACTCCCTTTGATCCCTCTGCTCCTTGGGTTAGCGAAAATACCGTCAAACCCGTTCCGGCAGCGCGCATTGTCGACGAAGAGGTCGTCGTCGAGCCATTTTCCTGGTCTCAAGAATTTCCGCCATTGCGTAGTCTCGTGGGCACGGTCGTTCAAAGCTGTTACAAGAATCTACCTGTTGGGTCTTTGGTTGCCGGTATTACGGGCGCCGGCGAACTCACCAACCGATTTATTGCCAAAGGTCGCTGCCTCGTGCGTGTACCCGCAGAAGCTGCGAAGGAAGACCTCGCAGGGGACCTCCTTTCGATCCTGGTCGCTGGGCTTTTGCTCGACCGTCGTCACACCAGGACCGAGGGGAAGATTCGCGTTTTGATCCCGGAACCGAAAGCGATCGCCGCTATAGCCCAGATCCTCGAACGATCCGACCTCCTTGGTGATGTCGAAGTTGGCACGCCATCCCAAGATGATGGATTTGACTTGATCGTCCTCGACTCTGCTACCAACTCTGCACATCCAGAATTCTCCTCGTGGTTGAGCGAAGATGGTCGCGTGCTTATCTGGGACACCGGGCTTCACGAGATAGACAGACTCGACCAGCTCTTCGCAGCTGGCCTGTCGCATTACTCCCCCAACACTCAAACCCGCACCAAGGTCATCACCCCCGGAGATATCCTGGCCACCTCAACACCAGTGTCTGTCGAACTTCCGTTATTCAAATCGGACAAGGCATACGTCTTACTCGGTGGTGCAAGCGATCTGGGAGTGGCCACGGCGCTGTGGATGTATCAGGTAGAGTCTAAGGTTCCCCGTCTCACTTTCGTCGGCTGATTGGTCTTGCTTAGAATGGGGCCAGACACCTCATCCTCACGTCAAGAAGAGGCTCTGCTTTCTTGGATGCGACTGACTCCGCCTCAACGAAACAAAAGTTCAAATACCTCAAGAAGCGGAACGATCTTGTCTTTTGGGTTGAAGCCTTCAATGCCGTCGATGTCGAATCGATGCGTTCCTTTTCTCAGAAGGTTACAGCCCCGATTGGTGGATGCTTCCTGATGATCCTCCACCTCATCGATGGATTGTTTGTGGCTCAAACTGAGGAAACTTTCCACACCGTCGCTCGGTCGAAACTCAAGGTGTTCCAAGCGTTTGCTTCGGTTTTTGACATGGGATCGATGGACTTCTTCATGTCGTTTTCTTCCATGATGGCTGTTACCGGAAACATCGGCCAATCGAACTACGCCACTGCCAACGCAATTCTGGACGGAGAGCTCCGCAAACATCCGAACGCATTCTCTCTCATGATCCCCGGGATTTCAAGTGTTGGTTATCTGGCCAGGTCTGAAGGAGACACCGAGCATTCTCGATTAGACAGCTGGAGTGTCACGCCAGACAGTAAGCCAACCGCATTTATCCGAAGAGCCGTGCTAATGTTCGTTTTCAGTGCTTTTTTCGTGTATAAAGGATGGTCTCCAACACCTCGCTGCAGGAACGAGGTGCTCGATGTATATCCCGCCCTTATCATGGAGCGGGGTAGAGAGGGACATGGGCCTTTCTTCGGTGTGCGCTCATCTTCATTCACAAGATCCCTCGGATTCTCCCGGACGAACACGCAACGGCAGCGAACCGCATGGCCAGGATTATTCGGAGTTACTGAAGCAGGTTGTCGATTTCCTGGACATTTCCATGGAGGACTTCTCCCCTGAGCTGCCGTTTAGCGCTTATGGGTTGGATTCCCTGGGTGCGACTAGGATCTCGCAGGCCGTTCGACCGTACGCCAGCGTTTCTCAGATGCAGTTGTTGGGGGGTCTCAGCTGGAAGCACCTCGAGGAACGGATCAAGGAGCAGTCAATGGGAGAGGATTCCGTCCTCAGGCGGTTACCCATTGACGATGTCCTCGAGATGATGGCGCAGTATTCGAAGGAGTTTGCCCCTCACACCGGAACGAATCCCCTCCCTTCACATGATGTTGTACTCATCACTGGCACTACTGGAACCATTGGTAGTAATGTGCTCGCTCAACTCGTTGCCGACGCTAAGGTTGGGAGGGTGTATTGTTTCAACAGGCAGGGCTCGACACCCTTGGATGCCAGACAACGAACCGCGCTGGATGATCGTGGTTTGGACCCGTCGATCGTTGATTTACCTCGGGTCGTTCTCCTCGAGGGAACAATTTCTCAACCGAAGCTCGGTTTAGCCGACAACTTGTACGAGGAAGTTCGAACGTCCATTACCCATGTGATCCATATCGGTAGGTTCCGTGATCGCTACTACGTGCATGTATGCTTACGAGGATTAAAGGCTGGACAGTCGATTTTAACAAGGGGCTCGCTGCCTTCGAGGATGATATCAAAGGCGTCCGTAACCTCATCGACTTGGCCCTCTCTTCCCCCCTTTCGTCACCACCCCATTTCCTGTTCCCTAGTTCCCTTGCTGTCGTCCACAGTACGCGTCACCTGCTGTTTTTTTCTTTTTTCGTTCAACTGATCGTTTTCCCCCACAGATTATCCTGGACCAGAGCCAGTGCCAGAGGTAGCCGCCGAGGTCGAAATGGCGCTTGGTACTGGTTATGGTGAATCCAAGTGGATCTGCGAGGAGATTCTCGCAATCTCAAGAGCTGAGACTGGCTTGCAGCCAGTGATCGTCCGTGTTGGACAGGTTTCTGGGGGTGTGAATGGCTACTGGAAGCCATCGGAGTGGATACCGTCGATTATTCAGTCGGTGACACTCACCGGTTGTCTCCCATCGTTGGATCAAGTAAGTGAACCACCGGACGTACTCACGAACAGAACTGATCACGCACGTGCGTAGGGAATCCATCTACTCCCGGCTGAGGCCGCTGCTGCTGCGATTGTGGATCTACGATCTTCCACGAAAGAATACCTGCATATCTCACATCCGCGCTCAATTCCTTGGAACACTGTGATGGGAAAAATTGCTCAGAAGCTCAATGTACCGTTGGTGCCGTGGGTGGAGTGGCTCGGTCGGCTCGAGAAATCAAAGCCATCTACACTCAAGGATGAAAACGCGGCTCTGCGCTTGCTTGGGTTCTACAAGGCCGCGAGAGCGGATGACTATCGGGACGCCGGGGGCATTTCTCGGTATGACCTCAGCATCGCGATGTCGGAGACCGCGGTCTTGGATCCGGAAAAGCTAAGCGACATCGGTCCTGACGACGTGGAGAAGTGGTTGGGTTTCTGGAGATCCATCGGTTGCATATCTTACTAGTTTTATACCCTTGATTTATCGCAAATGTAATTATATCATAACTTATAACAGGACGATTCGCCCTCCTTTCCGCCGGATGTCCGCGCTGTGTGAGGGGGGTTAGGGTGCGCCTGTGCCATGTCTCTCCCGGAAACTTATACCCAAGTAATACGATAGTGTCCACTGTTTGAAAGCGCTACAGCAAGGAAACGCGCGCTGCGCGCATCCACTCATCATCTCCGTGTTCTTCGCATTGCTGCCCTTTCGTCGGCGCCCCTACACCTGTGCCGAGCAGACTCAATGGCCTGCACCCACAATTGACAGTCTCGCACGGAAGTTGCTTTCAGGTTAACTGTGCCTCCTCCACGTGGATACGCAAGGACTATATGAAACAGTTGATCATCTAACAGGCAAAATCAGACATGCGCCATCTAGGAGCTGCACAAGGTCACTCACCCCGTGCGGATCCCGAATCCTTCACGGTAAGTTCCGGAAGTGGGATTGGCTAAAAAGTTGTAGCGAGGTCAGTTTCAAGTACGCCCCCCTCGGAGCACGAGCGCACCATTCTGTACAGTGCCTTCGCGTTCTCATCTGTGAGGACTAGAACATCACTGCAAAGAAGGGCACGGAGTCGTTTTCCACTTTTAGCCTTCATGACTATTCCCTCCTTCAAAAGCTTCCTCGGTCCCATGTTTCGAGTAGGTGCGGTAAGATCCAGTCGGCTGTAGGCCCGTCAGACCGATTAACACCGAGCGAGCAAAGAGTCCGCACCCTTGTCCGACCCATAAATCCTGTGATATCGTCTTCAGCCGTTCACGACCCTCTTGTTCCCGGATACTTTCGTTGATATGGGCTAGTAATGACTCGGCGACGCCTAATGAAAGTTCGATATCTTTCCGGTCTTGGCTCGCCTCGGTGTAATGCAGAATCTAGCATCGAAATCAGTAACGTGACCTGACCTGTAAGGCAACGTCCTTACCTGTTTGATTAACAGCGGATATCGAGTAATCCTTTGCACTGTACAGAGGATTCAGGAAGAGTGGGGTGAAAATACCGGGACCACCTACTTGGAACGAGAAGGTAACTTGAAAGATCGAGGTTTCGGACTGCAGGGTCTTCTCGAAGGCGCTGTAGAAACGTCAGTCGAAAATCTAGGTTGGAAAGGGGAGGATTCTACGTTGAGTTGAGCATTAAGTTCTGGATTCTGCGTCCGTAAAGTATGCAGGAGCTTGATAGCGAATCCTTCATTGACACAGTATTCCTATCCACCATAAAAAAAGATAGAAAAACATGGGAAAAACAAGAACGGTACCAAATATAGGCCCATGTTGGGTATATGTTGACGCAGAATGTCTCCCACGGTATCCATGTAGAGGCGACATTCCTTCTGTCGTTCTTCAAGAGCACTTAAGAGCGCCTGAAGGGAAGAGTTCACTAGTCGATCATCTGTAACTGTGACACCACCTCACAGTGTTTGTCAAGAGAATATCCTCAATGTTGGCAAATACCACCTTGACTGCCTTTCCGTCCAGTAAAGGCATGGTTTTTGAGTAGAATATCTGGTATAATCTTAGCGACAGTGAGGCGCAGAAGGAAGTCAAAATAAACCGGACCTCGACCACGAGCTGCAGATCCCGAACGTAAGAATTCTCTGTGAGGATCAACTCGAAGATAGCCTGCCAGAGTCAGCCACGTTGTGGGTTCCAGGGGAAGATTGTCGACGGACCTCTTGACGTTTTCGTTCTCGCGGAGGAATGCCATCCAGCGCTGACTTATCTACTAAGCTTGCCCAAGACTTCGGAAGATGAGCAAACGCGGGGATGAAGAGCTTTGATTATGACTTACCGCACCAAACGCCGCTGAATTCTCACACGTCACGGGGGAAGGTTCTCGAGTGAGGATCGGGCCAGAGATCGGACCGGAGATGGTTAGGTTAGTACGGCGCTCCTCTGGTGTTTTGCTTCGTCCCAAGAAGTCCCTTAGTTTATCAGATAATCTTCCCTCACTTGAGTCCCCCTTGGACATCGAGGTCGTTACAGACAACGTTGGGGAGGTTACAGTCGGGGAAGGGATGATTTCAAACGAGGACGCAACGGAGAGGCGGTTGAGTTGGTTCTGTTTGAACGTCTCGTACCTTTCGTATGCATCGTCCACATACAGAATACTCTCTGCATCATCTTGGGGCGTTGGCACTGAAGGAAGCTCTTTATCTTTGTCATTCGCAGGTTCAGTGATGATGGTCAGCCGATCTGGGACAGCCGGCGGAGGCCGGTGTTTACGGGGGATCTTAGGAGGGGGTCGACGCCCATCCCTCTTAACGATGAAGCCAGCTGCTTCCAAAACTCGTTGACGTTCAGAGGCTCTGGCTTCCCTTTCAATGCGATATTGCTCCGCTGTCTCTTGATCTTCCTCATCTGAGTCGTCAAACGACAAATACTCCGAGTCCGAATCGTCGCTATCTCCTGAAGTTTCCTGTGAAGGGTTCGGCCCCGGTCCCGGCGCGACAGGAATAGGCTCTGGTGTGACATCCTCTGGCAAATTTGGGGACGTTGACGCTGAAAGGCCGCTGCGGCTTGGATCTGAGCAGGTGCATCATTTATTTGAAACATACATGGGGAAATAAGAAAGAAGAATTTTAGCCTGTTTGCCGTTATACTGGAGGTAAACAGGAGAAGCTCAGGAAACAGGGAAAATCACTAACCCTCAACTAATTCCACATATCCGGCGGGAATAATGAAAACCAAACCGTCCTGCTCAACCCTCCACCAGTCTGCATCTGAACGATCGATTACAGTGAGTGCATCTCCTTCGGCAAATGGAAGCTCATCCGGATTGCTGCCAGCATATGGGTACAGCGCGGTAGCTTTGACTGCAGCAAAGGTCAGGAGACGATAAAGATCGAGCATCAAAAGGTTCGTACCCGTCTGCACACGCGTAACGTAGGTCTGAGGGAAAAAACCAGATTTCTTGTCGCGGACAGAGGTTCCGTACCACCAGTCTCCGCCACTCTTGGAGGGATGTGCTGCGAGGATTATGTTTTCAGGGAAAGCTACGTTATCAGGTCAGGAACAAAACCTCCGGCGAGAGTGGGAAACACCTACAGAGATCTTCGGAGCGTTGGCCTTCGTATGGGAACAGGGTGCGGACACGGCACTCTTTAGGAGAACTGAACACTCGTTCCTCTATACGATTTGGACACACTTACCAACTGAGAGGTCAACATCATCCATGAGGTCCGCAGACTCGTGCTCGTCGGCATCTTGGATGTTGAATACAGGCTGTGGGGTGAGATTTTCTGGGGCTGTATACTCCTCTTCTTCCCTCATCGACGATAAGGTGGGGGTGCGACTCGCGCCATGGTCGGCAGCAAGACCTGCATACCAGTCAACAGATAATCTATGACCGCTCTTCGTATCTTCAGAAGACATACTTGGAGGGTTGAAGGAATTCGAAAAGGAGTGCTCAGATCGAGAGTCCAAGGCTGGAGGTGGAGAAGGTGGATTGGGAGTAGCGTTAATGTGAACTGGTGGAGCGGTATCTCCGATGACCTTGCCAGAAATTCCGCTACCGCTTCGGTCGTTTGTGACGGCCTTCCTCAATCTTGCCCCACCCTGAATAGCATTCAAAAGCGCACCTCGGCCTTCTGTCGGTTGAGGAAGCGGAGCCGAAGTATGTGTCGGAGGTGGCGGACCGGGTGGCGGGGGAGGGGGAGGGCCAGGTGGCGGGGGAATGTCGTCAGCTGGGGTGAAGGTGGGTGATGCCGGGGCGGGAGGTGGCGGAGGCGGGGCGACATCTGAAGTAGTGGGGGGAGGTACGGGTGTACGGGGAGATTCGATAGTTGTCGGTCCCGCAGATTGTGATCGTACTGGTGGTAATATGTTTCCAAAGAATTTTTCAGCGAGGTTTGTCCTCTTGGCCCGAGAGCCTGTAAACTCATCCTCACTACTATCATCTTCATCCTTTTCAACAACTTCCCCCCAATCCTCGTCAGTGTCATCGCCAGCCGTGTTGTAATACGGTTTGGGGGCCGGAGAGGTGCTGGGAGGGGGGGCTGGCACAATGGGTGGGGGGGCCGTTTGGCTTCTGAAGAAGGGATTCGTGCTGCCACCACCAGCAATTACGGGCGGGGAAGGAACAGCTGGCGTGGAAGATTCTTCCTTCTTAATACGGCTGAAAGGATTGAAGCTCGGTTTTTCACCCGGGACACTCTTCGGGAGCTCCGGGGTGGGAGGAGAAACCGGAACAGGAGGGGCAGGAGTCTGTACCACAGGTTGCACGGGTTGAGGTGGTGGTGGTGGTGGAGGAGGCACAGGCGTCGAAGGCGATTCCGTCGGTGTTCTGCTGGACAAAGCCTGCCGACGTTTCTCGATCTCGGCTTCTGCCTTCCTAGCGGCTTCCTCTTCTTCCTCTAAAGCCCGGAGTCTAGCTTGCATTGCCTCCCTCCTCTTCCGAGATTCACCTTCGAGACGTTTAAGCCTCTCTTCCTCGGGGTCCGGTCGTGGAGGGGGAGGGGGTTCCGAGATGACTGGGGCGGGTGGTGTGGGTGCTGGCGGTGCTGCGGGACGAGATTGTTTAGTGGGGGGTGGAGGTGGTCGCGCGCGCGTTTTGGGAGGAGGGGGTGCCGGAGGTTTCATGGGAGAGGAAACAGTAGGAGCCGGAGGATTTGGGGCTGGGGCTGGCGACGGCGGCTCAAGATTCTTTCCTCCCTTGATCGCCTTCTCGTTAGCGAGCCTCTCTTGTCGCGTACGAGCACGCTCCTCTTCGGCTTTCTCGGCGGCCTTCGCCTTTTCCTCCGCTTCTTTCTTTTCTTGAGCAAGGCGGTCGGTGATACTGCCGTCGACAGTGGGAGTAGGTGCTGAAGTGGTGACCCCAAGTGCCTTCATCCGCTCCTGGATTTGTCGCTGAGCCTCCGCTTTGATGTATGCCTGCCTCTCCTCCCTCGTCATCTTAGCCATACTCGCGGGTGTGGAGCTAGGAGGAGGGGGGGCAGGAGGAAGCTGGCTAATAGAATTCGACGGGGGGTTGGGAGGTGGCGGCGGAGGAGTGCGGGTGTCCTGTGGTGGGGGTCGGCGGTAGTCGCTGTCCCGGTCGTCGTCTCGGCTTCTATCGAAGTCTCGATCTCGGTCTCTCCTATCGTAGTCCCTTCGATCGTAGTCATCCCGAGGGCGATCTCTCTCCCCGCTACGATCCCTGCCGTATGAACTCCGGTAGTGATCCTCGCCATCGTAGCGTCTTGAATACTCGTTATCGCGGTCGGAAAATCTTCCGAACCGGTCGTTCCGCCTGTCACGGTCCATCATCTGCTCTCGCTTCTCCTTGTCTTTCCTGGCTTGGTTTTCTTCGATCCTCTTTTCCAAATCCGGCAACTTTTCGTGCATAAGATGCAAAAGTTCTCGTTCAAGTTTCCGCCTTTCGTCATCCTTCGCGTATGACCTTGGTCCTCGGGAAACGTAATCGAGGTCGTCCTGCAAGCGCTTAATCCTGTAGCGAAGATCAGACATCTCGCGGTCTAATTCGTCATCTTCTCGTGTCCTTGCGGCACTATCCTCGGTCGTGCGGTCCAACATCTTCGCGGTGTTCTCAAGCTGACGCTTCATAACGGAGAGGTCGTCGGCGGGATCATCCGAGCGTGTCCTGACAGTGTCGCGATCGATGTGACGCAAACGAGGCTGGTACACGCCCCCTGGAGGAGTGTGATCGTCGTTGTGCTTGTAAACGGTGGCATCCTGACGACCTCCTGCACCACGTGCCGTGTCGGAGTGGAACGATCGAGTTGGAAGCTTGGAAATAGAATCATCAAGGTTTCCAGGAGATCGCGTGCGTGTTTCATTCTTGAGGATATCTTTCAGGAAGTCGACAGATTGATTGAGGTCTCGGGCAGACGCAGGTACCAGCTCCTCGGGAAGTTGTTCTGGAATGTCGTTACCGTTGAGTCCTAAAGTGGCGGGCATTAGGTAAACGAGTCAGTAGAGACGGTGAAAAACGCACTTCGGTAGATAAGGCCCATTGCGACATGGAATTCAGCCAAATTCAGCTTCCCTCTGTTGTCAACATCGGCTAATGCCCTGGGGTATACAAAGATGAGAAGATAGGGACAACTGGACAACATGTGAAACAATACCAGATCATCGCTAGGTCATTCTTATCCAGCCCACTCTGCCCAAAGACTTCCAAAGCTGTCTGGCCAGTAATAAATCCCGAACCGGAGGCGTCCCACGCGCGGAAGATCTGGTCGTAACTCTTTTTCTCCCCCCTCGATAGTGTCCAAGGAACTTTTGGGGCGGCGGTCCCTCGTTGGGTTTGGTTGTGTTGCTGGAAGTTCTGTTGAAGGGACGGACCGGTTTGAGGTTGGAACTGGGGGACGCCTCCTTGGTAAGGCAAGGAGGGATTTGCGGGCATGAATGTGTTTGACATCATGACAAGCCTCGGGTCGACGTAACCAGTGGGCTGCGCCACAAGAGGGCGTGCTGCGAGACCCCCGCCACCAGGAAACCCAGTAGGCTGCGGAACAAGACCAGAACCCAAAGTTCCACCCATGCCCGGACTAGGAGATGAGCTAAGAAACCTGTTCTGTTGCTGTGGTTGAAGTGTGCTCTGATGCTGCTGAAACTGGGAAGGGATCGGAGGAACGGGGGGAGGAGCTCTTTGTTGTCCGAATTGACCTGGGAAACCCGTTTGCATCGGTTGCTGGAATTGAGCGGGTTGTTGTGGGATCCCTGGCTGTTGAGACAGAAACCCAGCTTGCTGTTGTCCATAGCCCGTTGGTTGTGACGAAAATCCGGAAACACCTGGGAGTCCTGTTGGCTGAGATGCGAAAAATCCGGGACGCTGTCCGGGGAAACCAGTGGGCTGGGGAGGGATCCCCCCGCCAAAGCCGGTCTGCATCTGGGGATTAAATCCGGTCTGCTGCGTGAACTGAGGTTGGCCCTGCCCCCACTGCGCCATGACGGATGGTAGTCGTAAAGAGAATGATGAGGCGTAAAGATGAGACCCTTCCGCTGTCACACCGCACGGAGACGTCACACCAAGCTTGTCCGTGACCAATATCACGCTGCATTCCTTGCGGCGCTGACGAACTTGGACAGTGAAATCAGGAGTATGCCTATTCACGCGTAAACGACCTGGATCTGAGCGCAGACGGGTAGAGTCTTGCGCTGTACTCTGCGGTCGCAAACTGATCGACCCTTGGCGTCAGAACCCGCAACCTTTTGGTCCACAAGCACGATTCCGTATAATGTATTTGGAACAAATGGATCTCCCAGGGGGGAACGGCTTTGTCGATGTCACCGAGACATTCGCAGGTGCTGCGCAGCGTACGTTATCCACGAGTTTTCTCCACATGGATCAACAGAACGTTTGCAGAACTCGACGCCACGGAGATGATATTCGCTGATGGCTACAGTCTCAATGATGCCATGAGCGCTCTAGAGGTGTGGAGATCCACCTTGATCCACGCTGCCTGGTCGTCTGACACCAGAACAAGATTGGGGAACCCCGCATGGACAGCGGCCTGGTGCTCGAAGAAGCGCAGCGCCCACCATTCGACCCACTAACGCCCCTCCTACCGGAAGAAGTATGTTGGATTCTCGACCGCTCGATCTCGTGCGAGGTAAATGATTTCGCCGTGTCATTCTCACCCGCTGATTTCCAGCACAGATGGAGTGGCACACCGGGAGTACTCTTTCCCAAACAGTGTATACATTTCTCTATGGACACGCGATAGCGGAGATGCACCCAAATTACCTATTGAATTTTGAGGAGGATCCGTCCCGTCCGATAGGGCTCGTGACTATGGTATTAAGGGCTGTTGCACTCACTGTCATGAAGGCGTGTAGTACCGCATGGACTGGAATGGCCAAAGGCGGTGGTATACACGATGTGAGCGAGCTTCCTTCGGCCCAACCTGTGTGAATTCTGACGGCCTGCAATCACCCATAGCAGGAAGACTGGCACTCCGAGAAAGCAGATATATCGCTACACGAGGGCACCCCTATCGGTCGCGTGTTCGGGGAGTTGGACCAAGCTATATCTTGGCTATCTTGCACGACACGAGGCACGGCCATTCATTGCTGATAGAAGTCTTCCGATCGTTAAGCCTTGTGTTTACTGTCAGTCTCCCAGGAATGGCGGAATGCTTTGCTACTCAGGGTGTCATTTCACAAGGTAGTTGGTATGGTGGCTTTTACGACCGGCCACGCTCATCAGGGTCTAGATATTGTTAGAGATCGTCAGTCTGAGTCTGCCGAGGGAACGCGAAATACTCCAGCTGAGGCGGAAGGATGCTGTTTCCTTACTAGAGAGAATCGAACAGCAGCCTTCCCCTGAACCTTCCGCAGATTCCGCAGCCAGAATGGGTTTTGATCCCTACATCACTCGTCGGCTTTTTGCGTTCATGCCACTTCGCGTGCTGGAACTTCCGCCGCAGGAACATACGTGGAGGGCGCTAAGATCCCTCTTCAGCGGACTGGAGGACCTATACGAGTTGACCGGCGCGACGAATGTGACGACCTGGCACGTAGGTTCAAATACATCCGGTTGCCCGATGCCGCATTGACATCTTAAATCTCGAAGATCGTGGGGGATGTCAAGGTTTGGAAACACGTCCGTGACCATCAATTAACTTACATCCGGGCCGTACATATGGTGCGCGCAGGGCTCCTAAGACTGTTTATCCCACTGACGAGTTCGTCAGTCATCTTTCGTCAATGGCACAACTGTTCTAGGCGCTTACCCACTCCGGTGGCTAGTGGACAGATTTTTTCGCGAGTCGATAGGACTCTCCTACGATTCACTCATAAATGACATATTCAGCAGTTGGGTTGGGGATGGGAACCCACCCCTCCCTCGGTTTGAGAACCTGATCATCAAGGTAATCTTGCTTGTGAATGACACCCGATCGCTGTGATCTTCTCACCACTGCCAGTTGACGAAAGAAACGATCTCATCCCCCTGGTACAATCTTCCGCGTAGGCGGCGGTACTTGATGAAATCGGTATTCGAGTGGCATGCTCTTCAAGATGGCTTCGTTCGACTCCTGGAGCAGATGAACTTTTCGGTGCGACCCGCGTTCCTTCACCTCGTACAGAAACTTCTAACAGTCGTTTTACTAGGGCGCCGAAAACCCGCGGCTTCTCATGTTATTGCCTCACATACCTCTAATGTGGCGCCTGACTGCTGCAGAAAACATCATACTTTCCGGGTTCCAGCTCGAACTCTATGCCCCGTACGAAAGGACCTTCGCATATTGGTACCTCACACAGGTCATTGAAACGCACCTAGGGTGCATCGAGGACGTTCTTGCAGTATTATTACCAGGTATTCCGTCCGGGAATTGAAGGCTTCAGCGCGCTGATCAGCGCCTTAGATACGATAGGATACCGCGAAATGAGGTTCCGCCACACTTTTCTCACAGCATTGCAAGCATTGGCTACCGGGATAACAGTGGTAGACAATGGCCTGTTCTATTGACCGCGCTCCCTGAACTCACGGTTTTTTTATCAGTTCCTGGTCAGGAAAGGTGTTGGGCTGAAAACCGAAGCGGACATCGACGATCCTAATTTCCTGAGGAGATACAAGTGGGCTCTCAAGCCACATCACCCCGCAATTCGTATACAGGACATCCTGGTCCCTAACCAACGAGACTTTATCGGTGATTGCCAAGTCCTTCAGGTAAAAAATTCCGTCACTCCGTTTCCTTCGCTCTGATGCTTTTTCTTAGGCGTTGGATCCGCATCCATCTGAAAATTGGGGATTCGCTCACGCCGTACTTGCCGGCCTCCAGTCTCAGGAAAAACCTATGTGGTCTGAAATGGCTATTAGCTACCGAGAAGAGGTAGAAGTCAGGGTTCATGTTCAACGGGCACCAGACCTGACCAAATTGCAGCTCTTAGACCTTTTGATTCAAAAATGCCGGGAGTATGAAGGCATTTCAGAAACCTCTAAGTTTTCCTGGGGACCGTCTTCCTTCCCGCAGGTAGAGGTGGAGGGTAGTTGACAGAGGAGGGGGGATTCAGATATTTAGAGTATGTACTACTATAGGAAGTTGAGGGGCCCAATCTACTAGAATATTACGAATTATGACCGTCCGTCTGCTAATCTACTGACGATGTTCTTCGCGCTCACCCCTTTTGTCATAACCTGTAGCACGAATTCCATCGCCTTCTCTGCCTTCTCCTTGAGCTCCGAAGCCTCTTCGAGGTCCGGGAACACGACCGGCATTCTCATTCCCATCCACATGTATAGTATAATACTCTTGTGGAGGGTCTCAAGAGTCATTAGTTTTTCCCGTGGATCGGAGACCTTCGTCTGAGCTTCCATCGCCGAGCATGTCGTTTCCAGAGTCTGCAACAGCTTCTCCTGCCTCAACGCTTTCGTCAGGTTTACCCTCAGCCGCATCTGGTGATCCTGCATAAACCGCCTGGCGACCGCTCTCGCGACATCATCTCTCCAGGACACGGGTGAGAGGTACCAAGACATGGTATCATCCATGGTAAATTGGTTGAATGTTGTGTTTAAAATTTCCCCGGTTGCTTCGTGTTCTCTAACCCCGCCGTGCATGTAAGGATGCCGTGTCCGCGAGAAGAGAGATATTGTCTCGATCACATCCGTGAACTTGGGCTTGTCAACGAGCGTGGCTTGTTGGACCGCATAGTAGGCATTGACATTGAGGGGGAGAATAGCCCCCGGGATGGGAGGGAGATCGGAACGTATTGCAGCTTTGACAGCGGGAAGGTCCTCGGGGTAGAGAGTCGTGACGATGCCACCGCCAGAAGAGTCACCATGTAAACCGTATCGACCTGCACGGCCGCCAATTTGTTTGATCTGGGACGTCGACAACTCGACTTCCTTGGTTCCATCCCACTTGTGCGACGACTCGAAGATGATTCGCTTTATCTTCCTGTGAGAGCGTGAGTGCTACGTATGAAATGGCCGCGGGTCGGACACGTACAAGTTCAGGCCCATTCCAATGGCATCACTGCCGACGATAACATCGAAACCGGATTTTGGATCGTTGAAAAGTGATGCTTGCTCGCTCCTGATCTCAGGAGGGAGTCGTCCGTATGCAACGGCACAACGCAGGTTGGTTGCCTCTTCGATCTTTTTCTTGAGTGCAAAAATACCTGAACGGCTGAAGGAGACAACACAATCGCCCTTCTCGATACGCTTCAAGTCACCGTTCAAACTCCGGTCTGCGACACGCAAGGGGGTGAGGCGTTGATATCGGTTAATGACGAGCTCGTCGCCGGTTTCCTTGACCAGATCCTTGACCACTTCCACAGCGGTCTCCTCTCCACAAAGGTGAACCTCCCTCGCACAGAGACCGAGCACCGCAGCTGTCCAACCACTACCCCGCCCCGGGTCCGCAATCATCTGGATCTCGTCAACCACAGCAACATCGACGAGATGGTCGTATTGTAGCATCTCCACCGTGCAACTGACTAACGCGTCTTCCGCAACGATCCGCTGCTCCTCGCCAGTGATGAGATTACAAGCCCGCGCGAATCGTTTGTTGTGCTCCTTCGTAAGAACGGGAGGCTTTGTAGGAACGCTACCGTCCAATAAATCCAGCCCTCCGTTATCATCGGCCGCGGCGCTTGGATCGAGGGTGACCCCAGCGGGAACAATCTGTCCCTTGTTCAGGCGATCCCAGATTTCGTGGGCAAGAAGTCGTAACGGCCCAGCGTAAAAGCCGGTCCTTGCTGCAGCAAGCGCTTGAAGGGCCTGATGTGTCTTCCCGCTATTCGTTGGACCGACGTGCATGATGATCCTACGTTTGATGGAGCGAGCATCAGGGAACCATTCTGCTGGGTGCGAGAAGTCGGTGGCTTCGCGGAGGTTTCGGAGTACATCGATGGTGATATTATCCGAGGGCGAATCTTCACTGGTTGCGAAGTCGATGAACATTCGTGCCATTGTCTTGTCAATTAGGAGTGCGTCGCGTGGGCTGTTAAGTGCGTGTACTATCTCGGCGAGAGTTTGAGGGTCGTAGGAATCCAAAGGGAGGGTGCCGTCTAGGATGGCGGTTTTGAAGTAGTCGAGAAGCTTCCTACATTCTCCCAAAGGGATTCCCAAGGACCGTAGTCGCAGGATGATACGATCCCGAGACCACTGGGGATAGTAACACTTCAGTAGTGCGTGTACTGCCTTGCGAGGGTCATTGTTAAGGCTTTTCTGGAGGTAATGAGGTGTCCGGTATTTGTGAAATGTCTCTTTCCTCTGCAAGGGTTTCTGATGTGGTTGCCGTGGTCTCCGTGACTGAGTTTGTTTGGTCGCCTGGCGGGATAAGGGGGCGGAAAGGTGAAGTCCTCTCCTCCAGAGACCCGCGCGGCGGAGAGGAAGTGGGAGCATTTGATGCGATCGACTTGAAGCCTCCGCTGGCATCCCGCCGCTCAGCTGCGCTCCGGAATCAATCACCCGAAATGTTTTCGAGAGTGTCGCGGTCAAATCTCGCGTCTCGAGTGAGCAGGGCATGTCCAACGAACTCCGTCAGCTCGTGCTATTCCACCGTCGCGTCAAAAACTCGGCCCAAGACCGTCTTTTCTGGCATACAACCAACCGGAATACCGCATGTAAGCCATCTGGATTTTCGCGTAAATCTAAACTACTCACAGAGTTACAGTTAGGTAACTATCTGGGCGCTCTTGCAAACTGGGTCAAACTCCAGAACGAAGCTTCTCCAGAGGATCGGCTGCTGTATTCAATCGTCGGATGGCACGCTCTGACTTTGCCACAAGACCCGGGGGTGCTCAGAGCCGCAAGACGGGAAATGCTTGCATCTTTGCTCGCAATAGGGCTGGACCCTAAGAGGTCGATTATCTTCCACCAAGACCATGTGGGTCGTCAATGATACACCCGCGGCCGTTCCCGACTGTTTCCACTAGAATCCGAACCACACAGAACTCGCCTGGATCCTCAATTGCCTATGTCCGATTGGGAAGCTCAAGAGGATGACAACATGGAAGGTAGTCGCTCGTGTCCCTTTGTGCCGTTTTTTTCGGCTCAACTCGGTCGACTTAGACCAAACTGGCTACATCGAGGAATGCCAACGACGAATCGGAGGTTGACGAGAGCCACCTGAACGCCGGTCTCTTCACCTACCCCGTTCTGCAAGCAGCGGACATTCTCGCATATAGGTACACACTCCGCAACGACGCCACTTCTCTGATGCTAAAGGTCATTTAGAGCAACGCATGTCCCTGTTGGAGAAGATCAGCAACAACACCTAGAACTCTCGCGGGACATCGCAGACACTTTCAATCGAGCATTCCCGAAACCTAAGAAAATATTCCCACTGCCGCAACACATAATCAGTACGTCGAAAAAAAAACACGCTGCAACATTCTGCATTGATTTCACAACCCCTTAGCTCCTTCAAGACGTGTCCTTTCCCTTAGAGACCCATCCTCGAAGATGTCAAAGTCGTCACCTGACGTCCAGTCCAGAATTCTGCTGACTGACGAATTCGCTCAAATCCAGTCGAAAATCAGGAGCGCGGTCACCGATTCTCAGCTGGGGATCACCTTTGATCCCGTGAACCGGCCGGGTGTTTCTAATATCTTAACTATTCTCGCAACGTGTATCGACAAGAATCCAGGAGAGGTCGCCGAGTCATATGCCAGTAAAGGACATGCGCAACTTAAGGCGGATACAGCAGAAGCTGTGGAAACTCTGTTACGACAACCTCGTGGGGAATTCAAACGACTGAAAGCGGAAACAAACTACCTAGAGGAGATTGCTAAGGATGGTGCTACACGAGCCAGGGAGATCTCAGAGGTTACGATGACGCTCGTCCGATCGCAAATTGGCCTTGCATAGCATCTCCCGGTATCATCTCCCGACTCAAACTCGCCTTTTTTGTATCTTATCACCGGTTCCAGGTACTAGCATAGCCTATATAATCACTGCTCAGCTTGACATGCATGTCCTGTCTCCCATTGTGGGGGCGTGTGATTGATGGGACTTGAGAACTGTGGCGGGTCATACTAGTTTTCACACAGCACCGTGACTGCGACCCGGATGCCACACTAGTGAGCACCTTGGTTGCGGACGTGGTACTGATCATTACCCATTTAGGCGGTCCCTGTCCAAGGGGATCAGGGTAGGGAGTCGAGTATATATTGGCCTGGGATGTGTGGCAGCCTGTCCCCACCCCTCTCACTGTCGTCGAGCGTACTATGGATGCCACAATACTTCTTTCTCTGATCCTCCTCCTTCTCTTTCTCATATCAATATTTGCGCTACTGTGCAACCTGCACAACCTTTTCACCCTCGAAGCCACCAGCGACGCCGGCGCTACCCTGTTCTTAGATGGCGGGAATCCCAGGTTCTCTGACCTGGCAGCCGCTATCCTCCGCCGCACAATAAGGATTCGATTATACGAAGATGTGGATTCCAACATATCTCTTCTCCGTCAGGTATACGAATCTGCTGATTCACCACACTCTCTGGACCCACTTATATGGGACTGGGAGGAAGTGGCGGGTGCCGCAATTTCCGCCACGAGGGAGGTAATACGACACTTCAAATGCGTTCGCGGCTCCGACGAGGATGCACGTCTATATCTATTCATCCAATGCGTTACTCTTTCGACAGTTTTACAACTGTTTTTCCAACTCCCAACTACATCCACGAATATCGAAGACGTCATCTGGATCGTCAGTAATACTTGGCGAACGGATGGATGCTGGCAGGAGCCAACCGCGGACCCAAATTATCTTTCACGTCTGGTCAAACCGTCACCAAACCCTTCTGGGATGATCACCCTCCTTTCTACTATACAAAGACTAATCCTGGGTTCAATTTGCATCCTGGAACACCGGGGGGAAAATATTCAGTTCATTCGACGAGCTGGAACCCTCCTACGTCATCCCACCACCCCCGACCCAGACGTGATTCGGCTGGTGGAGGGGGTCAAACAATCTCATCCCCCTATTCAATCGGTACACGGAAGACTCTCGCTGAGATGCTTCCCATTCCGTTGGGCCTGCGGGATGAATTTTTTTATTCCCGTGGACTCCCTCCCACATCCAGCTTGCAAACACGGCCCGGATGGAACCTGTATTTCATGGCTCCACAAGGCAGCCTTACCGGGCCCACCAGTGTGTGGTGGCAACAAGTGGCTGGTTCATGCTACCGCGGTGATCTTAGCCGCGATCGAAACGGGGATCAGAGATGCCCGGCTTACCGTTGACGGGGACAAGCACGACCCAGAGGCCTGGGAGGAATGGGTCCTGAGGAGGTTGCGAGTCGGATGAGAAGGGGTGTAGAGTATTTGCATGACCTGGTTTTTTCTCCTGAGTGTATTTCCCAAAGATGTGTATCAGTATCGTGTGGCTTTCTTGCCTTTCTGTACCCCTTCCGTTTTCGCTGCGATCTTTCTTTGTGGTCAATCCGTTTCGTTCTCCTACTCCAACATCCTGTATCGCCAATGTCTCTAGATTCTAACATCTACCTTGCGGTAACGCTTGCAAGGACATCGCCGTTCTATGCAAACCCCTCTGGCCTGTTGGTCTACCAATTTGCGGTCAACTATGTGGGGAACGTTGGGCAGCTGTCAGATGTTCAGTTGTTCAGCGTCCCGAAGGTTGTGTGGGATAGCCGACAACAAGACATCCTCAGCTTTCTGAAGGGTAGCGAGGGTGTACAGAGAGTGGACGTCCAGTCACCAAAGACGAGATCCAAGCGAGATGAATTGTGATTCTACCCAGCGTGGGTCCTGTCCTGCTCTCGTTTCTGTGCGCTCTGTCCTAAACTCTCCGTCTGCAGGCTGGGAAAGCGTGATTGTGCACACCCTCCGTCGATAGGCTCTTGTAAATATTCTTTTGCTCAGTCACCCACCGCCGAGTATGAGCGCCAATAAATTCAAACGACGAGTCGTGACATGTTGTGACATACATAACGCCCAGGATGGGTTCCAGCACTGAGGATGTTCTGCTCGCACTCCGCAATGCTATCAAATCGCAGTCGACGATATCTTACGCCGCGAAGGAGAAACCGACGTCCTCGCTAGTGGCTGCGACCCACTTAGTTCTGCCTTCCCAAACCCTACCGAAGTCGACTCCGACTAGGTTTCGAAAACCAGGCGTTTCTGGATCCGATCCGGTCAGCAGTCCAGGGGATTTCTTCACACTCGACGCGATCTACGTTACATGGTTGCTCAGGGATGCTTCTGTCACCGAGTATATGAAGCAGGCGCGCGACAATGGACTCACAGGGGGTCTTGTCAGCGTTACGGAACGGAAGAGTGTGGTGGACTGGCTGGAGGGAAGGGTAACTAACCATCCGAATATCATCCCTTTACCGTGTGAGTGAGGCGCAACATGTTGTCTCTCCGTCTTCTTTTGAACCAACTCCGTTGAAGCCGAGTCGACAACCCCACCTGGAACGCCTCCTTCCCGGACACCGGCACTTCCTCCCACAACCTCGCCTCAATTCAAGGCCTCCGACTCGTTTGCTCCATCCGCGAAACGAAGATATGTTGCGGATCCTCAGGACATAGAAGTCGTGAAGAAGATCAAGCTCAACGAGATCGAGCTGCAGGATAGAAACACGGTCCTCCGGGGGATAAAAAACAACGTGCGTTCGCGTGCCGTCTCTCCAGTAGTCGTTCTAACAACGTGTTGCACATTAGAACTTTACATCCATCCGGTCGATGTTCACTGAGAAACTTAAGAAGCACAAGGTTGCGAGCAAATCAGGGTCCACTCCCGCAACCACTACACCAGGTATGATGCGTATGGCCCGCGGAACGGTGTTCCACCCGCTCATGTGGCTGCAGATCCCAAAATGCAAGCAAAGAAAGCGAAAAACCTCTACCCGATCATTATGATCTCGTCATCCCCAACCGCTCTCATCACAATGCACAATGTCAAACGTTTCCTTCAAGAGGCAACCTTTGAACCTTCCCAGGAAGCTCGCGCGCGCGCGATCTCGGAAGGCAACCTGAAGCCTGACGATATGATTCCCATCTACCGAAAGCGGACCCACATCGATTCGTCTGGCCGAGAAATGGAATCCCACGTGCGTTACGTTGTCGTTGACAGTGTTGAAGCCTTGTCGAAATTTGGTGTCGACCCCTGGGATCGTGTGGTCTGTGTGATGACCACCGGTCAGGAATGGCAATTCAAAAACTACAAGTGGAAGGACCCCAAGCAACTCTTCCACCACGGTACGTTGTTGGTGGACGCAGTCCTCTCCAATTACCTTGCTCACGCCCTGATGGCAGTCAAGGGTATTTACGTTACCTGGGCCCACGATCCACAGAATCCGAAAATCAAGGACTGGAATGTGACAGAACTCAAGGTGGAGTTTGGATGGTCACGTATCATCACTTTCTGACGTGGATCCCTGCTAGATCGACGCGCACAGACGCCATGTGGACAAATCTGTCGTGGCACATTTTTGGAAGTCTATAGACAGCTGGACACAGATGAACAAGCCATGGCTAATGCAGTCTTGAGCGAATCCGCTGTGATTCTACCCCGGAACAATTGTTGTTTCCCAAGTAACCTTCGCGCCCGTCGAGCAACGGGTACCTTGTTTGAGACACTGCATTTCGGTATACACCCATGTTTGTCCATCATGAGTCCTACTCCTATCCGGCTGTAAAAATATGCCATTGTGTCCTGTCCTTGAAACCCCGCCCATGATTATGTTTTCTCCCCACTTGATTCACTGCATTGCAGCGTGGATGCAGGTCATCGCATCCAATGTATGAAGCTTGACAAGCTTGAAGTGCGACGGGCTCGAGAACAAGATCGCTAACTCCATTGATCTACATGAAACTACTTGCTTCTACGGAACCCCTCTCCCCATTGAATATTTCAGTAACAATTGAGGGAGCGTATTCGCAACAACACCGTAATCCTACAGACAGCAGAAAAGCGACAGGAATTGAATTACTCGAGCGATGCTCTCAAGGGCACTGACTGCTACACGGTCCGTTTGTCAATGCCACTCTGATGCGGAAACAGGACATAAACGCGCAACATCCGGAGGTGTGCGAACAACGGGAAGCGATAGAAGTTGAATGCTAAAATCGAGACGACGCAAACGACTGGAACAACTGCGGTTATCGCGGGGTCCGGTCCAGAGACAACACGGTAGGAGTAGATAAATGTCCGTGGGTGAAAGAGTTACGGTGGTGCGAGAGCGACAACTTCCGAGCAAACAAGTTACGCCCCGTGATCATACCGGTGTGGGCTCGCCGGGTCGTCCGTAGTACCGTTCGTGAATTCGATTGTAGTCGTGATGTTGACCCCGTCATCCTTAGCCTCGACGATAGGCTTCAGTTGATAGTTGTGTGCGCTTTCTCCACTGAAACTCTTGAATTGCACCGTCGATGCCCCCATTGGCGTGCTCGCGGTGGTAACAGCTCGTTGAGTCGCCACGCGGCGGATGATGAGCAAGGGTGCGATAATCTGAACTCGGGCTAGCACCGAGAGGAATATGGCGGACGCATGGTGCGACATGGCGTAAGGGACGATGAAGCAGATAGACACAGCGGCATAGAGGGCGCAGCTCTCGACGAGCATCGTGACGATTGACCTGTAGACCGAAGTGATCCCGGCCTGGAATCCTATCGCTTCCTTGAGGTTACGGTGGTGGAGGAGGAGCCAGGAGGCGATGATTAGGGTCAGGAGGACGTTGAGTGCCACAGATATGGTGAAGTATGGGAGTCCGAAGCTGACTGTAACACCAGAAAATAAGCTGGAGTCGGGTCTGGAGGTCTTGTAGAGGGTCATGATACCCATCGCTAGTGATGATGTGAGCGACGAGAAAATTTAAGCCGATGAAACGCCGCACAGATAGAGGCCAAGTACATAAGCGTAGGAAGGACCAGGACCAATTGCTTCCTGTTGTAGATGATGTAGGCTCGGTACATCTAAAATCTGGGTAAGCACCGGCCAAGGTCAATTAAATAGCTCGTCAACTCACCAAGAGGCCATCGGCCATCCAGTTAGCCACGGTGAATGACGTGTTCGACAACATGGATGTTGGCCTCGACTGGGAAAACAAAGTGTATCCGATGGGACCAGGCGGCAGTGACGGTGTTTTTCCTGGGAACTCCCTGTTGTCGATATACGACAGCTGCCGTACCCGGAGATTGCAGGTAGTATAGATGGTCCCCAGAACAAACAGAAACGTCGTGTAAATCAACAATCCCCACTTCCTACTTCTCCCACGTCCAGGTGGGGGTCTCAGAATGGCGAATGCACACTCGAAGTAAAGAATGATGACCATCCCTGTTGGGAACCTTGAGCGCTGTTTTTTTTTTTCAATCAATAACGGTGGTCGCAAAATACTGACCGTAAAGGATGTCACCGATGGCGTTCCCGGCGTATGCCGCATGCTCGTAATAAAGAACCGCTTGCGAGATTTTCGGAGCAAAGGGGTTGGACGAGGACATGGCTTTTTTGCCTATCGCGATGGATGGGGACAAGGAGGACCCAGCTCGTGCCTCCCAGGTTTTAAAAGGGCGGGGTCCCGGGTCTTATTGACCAAATCCATAGCAGGAACGTGACGGTAATGCAGTACTGTTGCGATCAGGGGAGACTCCGACCGGAGAGCAACCGTCCCTTTCACTTGCGAGCGCTGCTTCTCAAGATCTCGAGCTTCAAGCTTCAAGCGTCACGGATCTCCGCCTCTGCTGATGTAAAGGTCCCCGTTGGATACTTCCCTCACAACCTCCACCAAAAAATTCATCCCAAACCCCGTTGGAACCGTTCAGACGCTCCCTCCATAGTGGGTGATCGATGATCCCCAGTGAGAATTCGGGCGAGCGGCAGCGAGCCCGGGCGGGTCTGAGCGGGTGGGTTGAGCCTGAACGAGTGCTAGCGGGCTGGAGCGAGACACGTC
>Ga0307515_10002648_pt1 | contig 38377 bp, 44 predicted proteins | sample 17_EM_MG_FD_194513 | JGI IMG/M metagenome (GOLD analysis project Ga0307515, IMG submission 194513) | Populus trichocarpa ectomycorrhiza microbial communities from riparian zone in the Pacific Northwest, United States - 17_EM | ecosystem: Host-associated > Plants > Roots > Unclassified | place... | reverse complement strand
GTGCTGGCGAGTTCGGGGATGGAGACACCGTTTGACGGGGCACGGCGACGTGTCTTAACGGCCGCGAAAGCGGTCATATAACTCGGCACGGAGACGTGCCCCGGCCGATCTTCTTTGCCCAAAGCGGGAAGATCAAGAAGTGCATGGTCAAACCACGGGGCGGAACGGCTCGCGTGAAGGCGGAGGTGTGTGAGGAGGGAAGATAGAAATGAAATTACCGATGCCGGAGCAAGTTCGCCCCCCTCTGCCCTGCCGGGCATCTCCCCCACGGGTGGGGAGATTGGCTGGGCGCACCAACCTCGCCCTGCAGAAACGTCGAGTGCGGCGAGCACGATCGATGGTTGATGGAGGCCGAGCGAGCGCCTCTGGCCATTCTCCCTCCTTGTGGGGGAGATGCCCGGCAGGGCAGAGGGGGGTGTGCTACTTGCGCCAACGCCCCAAATCATCTCAACCCCCCGAATTCCAGCCCCATTTCCCCGAACATTCTTTACACTTTTACCTGTCCGGGATATGCGGGCGCACATGAGCACTGAAAATCGCACGCCCCTGTCCCATATCCGCAATTTCTCGATCGTGGCCCATATCGATCACGGCAAGTCGACGCTGGCCGACCGGCTGATCCAGACCACCGGCGGCCTTGCCGATCGTGAAATGTCCGAGCAGGTGCTCGACAACATGGATATCGAGAAGGAGCGCGGCATCACCATCAAGGCGCAGACCGTGCGCCTGCACTATCTCGCCAACAATGGCGAGAAATACGTGCTGAACCTGATGGACACGCCTGGACATGTCGACTTCGCCTATGAAGTCTCCCGCTCACTCGCCGCCTGCGAGGGCTCGCTGCTGGTGGTCGATGCCTCCCAGGGCGTCGAGGCCCAGACGCTCGCCAATGTCTATCAAGCGCTCGATGCCAATCACGAGATTGTCACGGTCCTCAACAAGATCGATCTGCCGGCGGCCGAGCCCGATCGCATCAAGCAGCAGATCGAGGACGTGATCGGGCTCGATGCCTCCGATGCCGTGATGATCTCGGCCAAGACAGGCCTCGGCATTCCCGATGTGCTGGAAGCCATCGTCCACCGCCTGCCGCCACCCAAGTCGGGTGACGCCAATGCGCCGCTGAAGGTCCTGCTGGTCGACAGTTGGTACGACACCTATCTCGGCGTCATGGTTCTGGTGCGTGTCATCGACGGCGTCCTGAAGAAGGGCCAGGCCATCCGCATGATGGGCACCGACGCCAAATACGGCATCGAGCGCATCGGCGTGCTGACGCCCAAGATGGTCACTGTCGATGAGCTCGGCCCCGGCGAAGTCGGCTTCATCACCGCCTCGATCAAGGAAGTCGCCGATACCCGCGTCGGCGACACGATCACCGAGGACAAGCGCCCGACCGCGCAGGCGCTGCCGGGCTTCAAGCCAGCCCAGCCCGTCGTTTTCTGCGGCCTCTTCCCTGTCGATGCCGCCGATTTCGAGGACCTGCGCGCCGCCATGGGCAAGCTCAGGCTCAACGACGCGTCCTTCTCGTTCGAAATGGAAAGCTCCGCGGCGCTGGGCTTCGGCTTCCGCTGCGGCTTCCTCGGCCTGTTGCATCTCGAGATCATCCAGGAACGGCTGGAGCGCGAGTTCAATCTCGACCTGATCGCCACCGCACCTTCAGTCATCTACAAGCTCTCGATGACCGATGGCACCGAGCGCGAGTTGCACAATCCCGCCGATATGCCCGATGTCGTCAAGATCAAGGACATCCAGGAGCCCTGGATCCGCGCCACGATCATGACGCCGGACGATTATCTCGGTTCGGTGCTGAAGCTCTGCCAGGATCGCCGCGGCATCCAGATCGAGCTCACCTATGCCGGCGCCCGCGCCATGGTCACCTACGACCTGCCGCTCAACGAAGTCGTCTTCGATTTCTACGACCGCCTGAAATCGATCTCCAAGGGCTATGCCTCCTTCGATTATCACCTGACCGATTATCAGGAAGGCAACCTCGTCAAGATGTCGATCATGGTCAATGGCGAACCGGTCGATGCGCTCTCCATGCTGGTCCACCGCTCGGCGGCCGAAAAGCGCGGCCGCGACATGTGCGAGAAGCTCAAGGAGCTGATCCCGCGCCACATGTTCAAGATCCCGATCCAGGCGGCCATCGGCGGCAACGTCATCGCCCGCGAAACCATCTCCGCCATGCGCAAGGACGTCACCGCCAAATGCTACGGCGGCGACGCCACCCGCAAGCGCAAGCTGCTCGACAAGCAGAAAGAGGGCAAGAAGCGCATGCGCCAGTTCGGCAAGGTGGACATCCCGCAGGAGGCGTTTATTGCGGCGCTCAGGATGAGTGATGAGTAGGCTTCGCACTTGACGAATTATGAGCTATTACTCATAATGATATCGGATGAAACGAGTCACGCGACGTGAGCGGCAGCTGCTCTGGATAGGGTCGAGCCGCAAGGATTACGGTGAATTCCCACCGAAGGTTCAGGAAGCCTTCGGTTTCGAGTTGTTCCTGGCGCAGACCGGCCAGCACCCACCATCGGCGAAGCCTTTGAAGGGAATGGGCTCCGGCGTTCTGGAACTCATCGACGTTTTCGACGGCGACGCTTATCGCGCGGTCTATACAGTCAGATTCGAAGCCGCCGTCTATGTGCTCCCCAGTTTCATGAAGAAATCGAAACAAGGCATCAAGACGCCGCAGAGCGATATCGAGCTGATCAAGCGACGTTTGCGGGATGCCGAGTTGCACTATCGGGCGAACAAGCCGGAGACAAACGATGAAAGAATCTGAAATCGAAGTTCACGCAAGCGAGCCCAATATCTTTGCCGATCTGGGACTTCCGGATGCCGACCATCATTTCCTGAAGGCCAAGATTGTCGCCGAACTCTACAGGCTTGTGAGCGCGGAAAAGCTGACACAATCGGTGGCGGGCGACCGCTTGGGCATCAGCCAGCCGGAAGTGTCACGCCTCTTCAAGGGAAATTTTCGCGAATACTCGGTTGAGCGCCTGATCGGTTTTCTGACTGCCTTCAATCAGGATGTCGAGATTGTCACGAGGCCGACACACGGCAGGAATGAACGGGGTGAAATTTCATTCCGGCATGAATTGGCCTAGCGATCCGTCACCCGCGCCGGGTTACCCACCACCACCGCATCCGCCGCCACATCCCGCGTCACCACCGAACCGGCGCCGACGATCGCCCGCGCCCCGATCGTCACGCCAGCAAGAATGATCGCCCCGCCGCCGATCCACACATCCTCGCCGATCGTCACGGGCTTGGCGATCTCGAGGCCCTCGAACCGCATCTTCGGATCCTTTGCATGCTCCGCGCAGTAGATTTGCACGCCCGGTCCCAGCAGGGTGCGGGCGCCGATGCGGACTGGTGCCGTATCGAGAATGGTGCAGCCGGCATTGAGATAGACGCCGTGTCCCAGTTCGATGTTCATGCCATAGGCGCAGTGGAAGGGCGCCTCGATGAAGATATCCCCGGCGGATACAAACAGCGCCCTGAGTTCCGGTGCAAGCGCGCCGCGTTCATCGGGCGGCATCGTATTGTGGCGATGGATGGCCCGGCGTGCTCTCTGCCGCAATTCATCAAGCTCCGGATCGAGGCAGCAATACCATTCGCCGGCCGCCATCTTCAGTCTTTCGCTCGTCATGCCGCGCGGTCCCTTTTGTATCCGAAGCGAGGGATCCAAGCGGATTGTCTCTCAAGTTGCAATGGCTTGCGGTTCGAACGGCTCTATACTACACATCTGGTATGGGCATGCCCGCTCCGGGCCAGCCCGCTCGCCACATGAAGGGGGGACTTACCATGCACAAGTTCAAAATCCTCGACGCCGCGAACGGCCAGTTCCGGGTACAGTTTCTCTACAATTCCGAAGTCATGGTCTGGTCCGAGAATTACGCCTCGAAGGCCAGCGCCAAGAACTGCATCGAATCGATCAAGAAGAACGCGCCGAGTGCATCCACGGTCGACCTGACCAAGGACGAGACGGGTTCCGGCTATCGCTTTGAGATCGTGGCGTCCAAGGATGATCAGACCTTCGTGCGCTTCAAGGCGCCGAACGGCGAGCCCATGGTGCGCTCCGAGACCTATGCCAGCAAGGCTAGCGCCAAGAACTGCATCGAATCGGTCAAGAAGAACGGCCCTGACGCCGAGGTGATCGACGAGACCGGCAAGAGCGCCTGACATCAGCGGGAACGCCACGCTATCCGGGCATCGTGCCCGGATAGATGAATATTTCGGCTATTCATAACGTCTCAACCGGCAACATACTGACGGGACGAAAACAATGGCCAGTAGGCATTCGCGCTACATCACCAGCAAGCCGATCACCGTGAAGGGTCGGCTCATCATCTCCGGCTGCATCCTGCTGGCGGCTCTGGTGCTTGGCTTTGCGATCAGCGTGGCGCTCTACCAGTTCAATCGCGATCTCTTCCGCAAATCAGACGCGCTCGGCTATGTGCTTTGCGGCGAGGGCCAGCATATCGACGACGTGCCGAGTGGAAGCAAGGGCACGCGGATGATCTGCCGCGATGCCGCCGGCACCGAGGTCAGCGCGCGCAATAATCTGATCGCGGTCAACATGGCGCTGCCCTTCATCATCATGTTTGCCGTGCCGGGCATACTGATGGCCTGGATGCTCGACTTCCGGGAAGTCAAGCGCCGCTGAAAATGAAAAGGCCCACGCTCCTGTGGAACGCGGGCTCTTGATTGCTTCAGCCTGTCGATATTACTCTGCCGCGCTGACCGCAGCCGCGCGCCGGCCGATCGTGACCTGCGTCAGGATGAAGGCGAGTGCGGCAAGGAGCGCGATACCCGCCACCATTGGTAGCGCCGTGCCATCGAACACCGTGCTGACCAGGACCATGGCGAAGGCGGCGGCCACGAAATGCAGCGTGCCCATCAGCGACGAGGCGGTGCCCGCGATCTCGCCATGCTCCTCCAGCGCCAGAACGGCGCTGGTGGGGATGACGAGGCCGAGGAAGCCGTAGCCGACGAACAGGAACACGGCCATGACGGGCAGGCTGTCGAAGCCCGAGGCCATCACGGCGGCCATCGCCACCATAACAACCGCAAACGCCGTCACCGCTATCCTCATTACCCGTACGAGGCCGTAGCGGGCTCCGAAGAAACCCGTCAGCTGTGATACGGAGAAGAAGGACACGGCATTGATCGAGAATGCGATCGAGTATTGCGCCGGCGTCAGCCCGTAGTGATCGATCAGCACGAAGGGCGAGTTGGCGAGATAGACGAGGAAGCTCGAAATACTGAGGCCGCCGATGAAGGTCAGCGTCAGGAAGTTCTTGTCGCGCAGCAGCAGACTATAGGCGGAAAGCGCCGCCCTGATGCTGCTCTCCCGGCGGCGCTCGACCGGGCGGGTCTCCTTCATCTGCGTGGCCAGCAGGACGAGGCCGATGAGGGCTGCGACCGTCACCGCCCAGAACACGCCACGCCAGCCGTAGAACTCGATGACGGCGCTGCCCGAAAGCGGCGCCAGGATTGGCGAGATCGAGAACACCAGCATGAGGAGCGACATCAGCCGCGCGGCCTGGACCCCGGTATGCATGTCACGCACCACGGCGCGCGGAATGACCATGCCGGCGGCGCCACCGATGCCCTGCAGAAACCGGAAGGCGATCAATGTTTCGATATCGGTTGCCAGTGCGCAGCCGATGCTGGCCGCGGCAAAGATGCTGATGCCGAGATAGAGCGGCAGCTTGCGGCCCCACATATCGGACAGCGGGCCATAAACCAGCTGCGACAGCGCGAAGGAGACGAAGAATGCCAGCAGGCTGAGCTGCGTCACCGCTGTGTCGGAGCCAAGATCCTTGCCGATGGCAGGCAGCGCCGGAAGATACATATCGATCGCGAAGGGGCCGATGGCAGAGAGCAGACCGAGCACGATGGCGGGGCGATAGAAAGAAGCGGTCATGATACTGTCTTTCATAAAACGCAAGGCGGACCAGCCGGATTGCGATCCGCCGCTTGCTTCTGATTGATGAATGATGCGGGAAAAGCGCGGCTTGGGAGGATCGCGCTTTTCGACAAAACAAGGCGTCCATAAATTTGGACACGCATGTAAAATTAGACACTGTTGTCTAAATCGTCAAGGTGCATTATCTTATTGCCATGAACAAAAATCTGGCAGTGGCGGAAACCCTCGAACCTCCGGTCGCGCGTGGTCATCAAGCCAAGCGCGCCTCCATCATCAGCGCGGCGGCGGACGTATTCTGCCGCGAAGGGTTTGGCGGCGCCTGCATCGACGAGATCGCGGTCGAGGCCCAGGTTTCGCGGCAGACCGTCTACAATCACTACCGCGAGAAGGAAGCCCTTTTCATGGCGGTGGTCGAGGAGGTCCTCGCGCGCGCCAACGCGGCCGTGTTCTCGCTATTGTCCACGTTCCCCGAGAATGCCGACAATCTGGAACAGGATCTCGCCGCGTTCCTCGTCGGCCTCAACAAGAACTGCGTCTGCAACCGGGACGGCCGGTTCCTGCGCAAGCTGGTGACGACCGAGGGTGCGCGCTACCCGCATCTCTTCGAATCGTGGCGCCGCCAGGGTCCGTTGAAGCTCACCAGCGCGATTGCGGCCCGTCTTGCGCGGCTCAGCGCCGACGGCTCTCTCGAGATCGACGATTTCGATCTCGCGGCCCGGCAATTCCTCGCGCTCGGCAATGCCGATCTGCAGATGCCGCTGCTGCTCGGCGAGACACCGTCCCAGGCCGAGCTTGAAAGCGCCGCCCGCAACGCGGTGCGGACGTTCCTGCGCGCCTTTGGCGGCCGGAAGGTGCATGCACCTTCCTACGCCGACGCGATCTGAATTTAACGCGCCGCTGCGGCCTTCTCTTTCGCCACCCGGTATCGCGCCGCACTGGCCACCGGCCATTCCTGCCTCACGTCGTAATATTCCTCGAAGGCACGGGCGCGCTCCGGCAGCACGACCCAGGGCGGCTTCGAGCGCGTATAGATATGGACGTCAGGCACGAAATCGTTCGGTCCATCCAAGGTGGCCAATCGCAGGAACCGCAGCCAGGTACGGCCGCCGTAATCGCTCCATAGAGGCGACCGGCATTCGGTGCAGCGATAGATGTCATGCGGACGGCCGCTATCCGTCGCCATGCGTACCGGCTCGGGGGAGCGCCCGAGAAGCTCGATCCTGTCGGCCTCGATCAGCCCGTTGACGGCGAAGGCACTGCCTGTCTGCCGTTGGCAGTCGCGGCAATGGCAGCAATGAATGAACATCGGCCGGCCATGCATCCTGTACCTGACACCGCCGCAAAAGCATTGCCCGTTCCATAAATCCGGCATCTCGCCCCCTCCGCCACGGCCGTCAATCCCAGACTTTGCCTATCAGAGTCGCGGCAAACTGCAATCGCGACAAATGCAGCCTGCTTATCCCGCCAAGATGACCGAAATCTCGCCGGTTCTGGTGATCCTGACGGCGCCGAGCCTTCCTGTCGCATACGCGCCGAGATCGATGTTTATGCGCTGCTGCGTCAGATCGGGACGCTCGACCGGCGTGTGACCGTGGATGACGCGGTAGCCGGTGCCTGCGGCGGGCCAGGAGAATTCATGCGGACGCGACCACAGAAGGACGCGCTCCCGCTGGTCCGCGAGCGGTACGCGAGGATCGACGCCGGCATGCACAAAGCAATAACCCGGCACGGTCAGCATGGAGGGGAGTGTGCCGAGAAAATCGAGGTCATCCTCCGGGATGTGGCTTGCGAGATGGCGGCCAAGACGCCCGGAATCGCGATCCAGATCGTGAAGACCGTACGAAGCCAGGGTTTTCCGACCGCCGAAATCGGGCCCGAGCCACCCGTTGCCGTAATGGGCGTTGGCGACGAAATCGAAAGCAAGCTCCTCGTGATTTCCGGCGAGGCAAATACGCCTGAAGCCGCCCGGCGGCGGGTCGCGAAGGTGATCCAGAACCCGCGCCGAGGACGGTCCCCGATCGATATAGTCGCCGAGACAGACGAGCCACTTTTCCCCATCGATTGCCCCGGCATCGGCCACGATCGCGCGTTCGAGCTGGCGGAGCAATTCGTGGCAGCCATGGATATCGCCTATGGCATAGATCACATCGGGCATATGGCTTTCATGCAGCCGCGGCCGGAGCAAGGCCTTCCCTTCGGCCTTCGCATTCCCGAACAGGCGTGGCAGGAAGCGCTTCAGCATTGGGCTTCCCACGAAAGCGCCACTAGGAATAGCGTCATGTCGTCCATCACATTGGCTTCCGGGGCGGCAATTTCCGTCTCTTGCCGCCGCCGATGCATTAGCAATATCTCCGGAAAAAGTCGATGACTGCACGTCCGATCGCATGAATGTCGTCACGGGCGGTCACCGGCGGAGGGCCGGAATGCTCTGCGGCGCCGCGACCATTTTGCCGCGCCGGCATATGGCATCGCGGCAAACGATCCGCTATGGTCCCGCCGCAATTGGAAGCTGGTGGAGTTTGATGATGACGAGCGCGCGCACGAATGCCGAGGGAGGCATGGAAACATCCTATGGTTTCCAGAGCGTCGGCGAGGGCGAGAAGCAGGAAAAGGTCAACGAGGTCTTCCACAAGGTCGCCAAGCGCTACGACATCATGAACGACCTGATGTCGGCGGGGCTGCACCGGATCTGGAAGAGCGCGATGATCGCAGCCCTCAATCCGCGCAAGGATGCGGGCTACCATCTGCTCGACGTGGCGGGCGGCACCGGCGATATCGCCTTCCGGGCGATCGAGGCCTCCAACCGCCTGGCCCGTGCGACCGTGCTCGACATCAACGGTTCGATGCTGGCGGTGGGCGCCGAGCGCGCCGAAAAGAACGGCCTGCGCGGCAACCTGACCTTCGTCGAGGCCAATGCCGAGGAGCTTCCGTTCGAGGCCAACACCTTCGATGCCTATACGATCGCCTTCGGCATCCGCAACGTGCCGCGCATCGATGTAGCTCTCAGCGAAGCCTATCGGGTGCTGAAGCGTGGCGGCCGCCTGCTGGTGCTGGAATTCTCCGATGTCGAACTGCCCTTGCTCGACCGCGTCTATGAGGCCTGGTCCTTCAATGCGATCCCCCGGATCGGAAAGGTCGTGACGGGTGATGCCGAGCCTTACCAGTATCTGGTCGAATCGATCCGAAAATTCCCCAACCAGCAGAATTTCGCCGAGATGATCCGGCGCGCCGGTTTCTCCCGCGTCAATTTCACCAATTATACCGGTGGCATAGCGGCACTCCATTCGGGTTGGAAAATCTGATTTGAGTACGATCGGAGCCTATTTTCGCCTGATGAAGCTCGGCTGGGTACTGGCGCGCGAGGGTGTCGTGTCGGCGCTGCCGACCGAGAACCTGCCGCCCATCGCCCGGTTTGGCCAGTCACTCGCGGGCATCGTCGCCCGCCGCCGTGCGAAGTCCGCGGCACAGTCGGACAATCTTGCGCGCGCCGTCGAGCGGCTCGGGCCGTCCTATGTCAAGATCGGCCAGTTCCTGGCGACGCGGCCCGATGTGGTCGGCAATGCCTTTGCGGCTGATCTCGCGCAGTTGCAGGACCGGATGCGGACTTTTCCCCAAGCCGAGGCCATCGGCCAGATCGAAGTGTCGCTCGGCAGGCCGATCGACCAGCTCTATACCCATTTCGGCGAGCCGATCGCCGCGGCCTCGATCGCCCAGGTGCATCCCGCCGATGTCGTCAAGGACGGGGTGACGACCCGCGTTGCCGTAAAGGTGATCCGTCCGGGCGTGCGGGAGCGCTTCGCCAAGGACCTCGAGACCAATTACGTGGTGGCTCGTTTCCAGGAGCGGTTCTATCCGCCGGCGCGGCGTCTCCGGCCGGTGGAAGTCACCAGGATGCTCGAGCAGACCACCAAGGTGGAGATGGACTTGAGGCTCGAGGCGGCGGCACTTTCGGAACTCGCGCAGAATTCCAAGGACGATCCCGGTTTTCGCGTGCCCTATGTCGACTGGGAGCGGACCGGCCGCGACGTGGTCACCATGGAGTGGATCGACGGCATCAAGATGTCGGATGTCGCGGGTCTCCGCGCCGCCGGCTTCGACCTCGACAGGCTTGCCGAGACGCTGATGCAATCCTTTCTCCGGCACACGCTGCGCGATGGCTTCTTCCATGCCGACATGCACCAGGGCAACCTGTTCGTCGATCCCAACGGCATTATCGTCGCGGTCGACATGGGTATCGTCGGCCGGCTCGGCAAGAAGGAACGGCGGTTCCTTGCCGAGATTCTCTACGGCTTTATCACCAGCGACTATCGCCGCGTTGCCGATGTTCATTTCGAAGCCGGCTACGTGCCGGGCCATCACGATCATGCTTCCTTTGCCCAGGCAATCCGCGCGATCGGCGAACCGATCCACGGGCAGCCGGCCGATACGATCTCGATGGCGAAACTGCTCACGCTGCTGTTCGAAGTCACCGAGCTCTTCGACATGGAGACTCGGCCCGAACTGGTTATGCTGCAGAAGACCATGGTTGTCGTCGAGGGTGTCGCGCGCTCGCTCAATCCTCGTTTCAACATGTGGAAGGCGTCGGAGCCGGTCGTCGGCAAGTGGATCCGGGACAATCTCGGCCCGAAGCGTCTTGCCGTGGACCTGAGGGATGGTCTCAAGGCGGCGCTGCGGCTGGCGGAAGCGGCACCGCTGATCGCCGAGAAGGCCGAGAACCTGGCGCAGAACATCACCGAAATGAGCGCCAACGGACTGCGGTTCGATGCGGCGACGGCCGAGGCGATCGGCAAATCAGAGGCGCGGCATTCCAGATCTGGACGCATTGCCCTCTGGATCATTGCCGCGGCACTGGTTTATATCGCCTGGAAACTGTCACATTTCTGACCGGTGACAACCGACGTATTCTGAGGGGAAACGAACATGTCCAGTATCGCCATGCTTATCGGCCGAATCCTGCTGTCGCTGATTTTCATCCAGGCCGCGATATCGAAGCTGACGGACATCTCGGGCACGATCGCCTATTTCCAGGGCCTCGGCCTGCTGCTGCCGTCGGTGACGATCTGGCTGGTGATCCTCGTCGAACTGGTGGGCGGGCTGATGATCCTGACTGGCCTTTACACCCGCATCGCGGCGACGGTCCTCGCCCTCTTCTGCATCGCGACCGCATTCATCGGACATTCGGACTGGTCCAATGTCGCCGACCTCCAGGCCTTCATGAAGGACATCGCGATCGTGGGTGGGTTGTTCTATGTCGCCGCCTCCGGGGCCGGCATCATCTCGCTGGATACACGACGCGGGGTCTGAGGGCGGATCATATCCCACGTCCGGATTGTTTCACGCGGTCCCGAATCGTGGTCATCATGATCGATAGCGACAGGTTGGGCGCCTCCCCCGCGCGGGTGGTCAGCCCCACGGCACCGCGCGTTTCCGACAAATCGACCTCCAGCCTCGCCATCCGCCCCGCCTCGATCTCGAAAGCAACGACGCCGCTCGAAATCAGCCAGATCGCATCGTAGCGCTGGACATAGGCCCGGCCGAAACTGTCGGATACGGTCTCGATGACATTGGCGAGCTCGGCGATGCCGTTGGTGACCAGGAAGCGATCGACGAAGGGCCGGATCACCGAGCCCTGCGTCGGCATCAGCACCGTATAATTGGCAATCTCGCTGAGCGAGAAATTGCGCCGCGAGAGCAACGGATGACTGGTGCGGACTGCGAAGACGACCTCTTCCGTATAAAGAGGCTCGAAATGCAGCCCGGTCATCCGCTCCGGCGCGGAGAGCCGCCCGACCACGAGGTCGAGGTCACCGACCCGGAGCGCATCGAGCAGCCAGCGGTTCTCACCGGTCACGATCGTGGCGAGGCTGCCGGTGCCGGCCTCGAGGAATTCCGCCACGGCTTCCGGCATCAGGCTGACGGATGCGGTGGGCAGGGCTCCAATGCGCAGCGGCGGCCCCAGAGAGTGCTTTGCCTGCACGATCGAATCGACGCCCCGCTGGACAGCCGCGATGCTCTCGCCGGCATGTTTGAGAAACACTTCGCCGAAATGGCTGATCCTGATGCCGCGCCCTTCCTTTTCGAAGAGATCGACGCCAAGATAGTCCTCGAGTTCGCGAATGGTGCGGGTGACGGCCGGCTGGGTGACGGAAAGCACGTCGGCGGCCTTGCCCACGCTCTTCTGGCGGGCCACTTCTATGAATGTCTGGAGGTGGCGGAACTTGATCCTGCTATCCATAATTCATTCCAGGATTGTTATGGTTTCGGATGAAAATATCATTATACCAAACAATAATCACTGAGTAATTCTGTTCCATATAAGGGAGGCCAGTATGGCATTCGCCAATATCAACGGCACGGTACTGCACCACGAATATCTGACCGAGGACGAGAATGCGCCGGTCCTTATCCTGATCAATTCGCTCGGCGCCGATTTCCGCATCTGGCTGCCGCTGCTCGACGAGTTGAACACGGAATGGTCGATCCTGCTTTACGACAAGCGCGGGCATGGCCTGTCCGATGTCGGCACGCTGCCCTATTCGATCGAGGATCATGCCGACGACCTGATCGGGCTATGCCGTCATCTCGGCATCAAGAAAGCCACCATTTGCGGGCTCTCGGTCGGCGGGCTGATCGCCCAGAGCGTCTATCTCAAGAAGCCGGAACTGGTGAAGAAGATCATCCTTTCCAACACATCGCACAAGATCGGAACCGAGGAGATCTGGGCAAGCCGGATTGCCGCCGTCGAAGAAGGCGGCGTCGAACCGCTCGCCGATGCCGTGCTGGAACGGTGGTTCACCAAGGATTTCCACGAACGCCGCAAGACCGATCTCGCCGGCTACCGCAACATGCTGGTCCGGCAGGATCGCGCCGGCTATGCCGCGACCTGTGGCGCGATCCGCGATGCCGATTTCACGGCCTCAGTGTCGGAGATCAAGGTGCCGGTGCTCTGCATATCAGGCGACCAGGATGGCTCCACCCCGCCCGACGTGGTCCGCGCGACGGCAAGCATGATCCCCAACGCCCGCTTCGAGATTATCGAGGGTTGTGGCCATATTCCCTGCGTGGAACAGCCCGCGGCGCTGGCCGATATACTGGACGATTTCATCAACGCCTGAAAGCGACCGCCATGACGACCCACACTGCTTCCGATCGCTATATCCAGGGCATGGCAACCCGTCGCGCGGTGTTGGGAGACCCCCATGTCGACAGGGCCGAGCAAACGAAGACGGCTTTCGACGAGCCGTTCCAGGAATTGATCACCGAGGCCGCCTGGGGTCATGTCTGGTCACGGCCCGACTTCACCTTGCGCGAGCGCTCGATCGTCACGATCGCGCTTCTTGCGGCCCTCGGCCAGGACGAGGAGGTGGCAATGCATGTGCGCGCGACGGCTAAAACGGGCGCGACACCCGAGGATCTTCGCGAAGCCATGCTGCATGTGGCGATCTATGCCGGCGTGCCGGCCGCCAACCACGCGATCAAGATCATCAAGACGACGCTGGCCGAAATGAAGGAGGACTGACGTGAAGAACACCCCGCCCGAGACCGGCGCCTTCTTCGCCCGAGACCGCGAGTGGCATCCGCCGGCCTTCACCCCGATCTACAAGACCTCGGTAGCACGCTCGCCGCAACGGGCACTGCTATCCTTCGATAGCACCAGGACCGAGATCACCGGCCCGGCCTTCGGCCACAACATGCTGGGCCAGTTGGATAACGACCTGATCCTGAACTATGCAAGGCCGGGTGAAATGGCGATCGGCCAGCGCATCCTCGTCCATGGCCGCGTGATGGACGAGCGCGGCCGCGGCGTCGGCGGCACGCTGGTCGAATTCTGGCAGGCCAATGCCGGCGGACGCTACCGCCACAAGAAAGAACTCTATACGGCCGCCCTCGACCCCAATTTCGCCGGCGTCGGCCGGACGATCACCGATCAGGACGGCTTCTACTGGTTCAAGACGATCAAGCCGGGTCCCTATCCCTGGCCGAATGGCCCCAACGACTGGCGGCCGGCGCATATCCATTTCTCGGTCTTCGGCCACGGCTTTGGCCAGCGGCTGATCACCCAGATGTATTTCGAGGGCGATCCGCTGATCTGGCGCTGTCCGATCGTCCGCACGATTCCCGACAAAGCGGCGGTCGAACAACTGATCGCGCCGCTCGACATGAATGCGACGATCCCGATGGACATGCGCGCCTACAAGTTCGACATCGTGCTGCGCGGCCGCCGCTCGACGCTGTTCGAGAACAAGCTGGAGGGCAACTGACATGGTGCAGCCGCTGAACTATCTCAAGGAAACGCCCTCGCAGACCGCCGGCCCCTATGTCCATATCGGCTGCACGCCGAATTTTTGCGATATCCAGGGCGTCTTCCCAACCGATCTCGGCGCCGGTCCGTTGGTCAACGACAAGACGCGCGGCGAGCGCATCACCATCCGGGGCCGGGTGATCGATGGCACCGGCACGCCGCTCCGCGACGCGATGGTCGAAATCTGGCAGGCCGATAGCGAAGGCCTCTACAACAGCCCCGCCGAGACGCGCGGCCCGGCCGACCCCAATTTCGCCGGCTGGGCCCGTTGCCCCTCTGATATGACGACGGGCGAATTCGCCTTCCAGACGATCAAGCCCGGCCGCGCGCCGTTCCGCGAGAATGATCCACGGCTCATGGCGCCGCATGTGCTGTTCTGGATCGTCGCGCGCGGCATCAATATCGGCCTGCAGACGCGGATGTATTTCTCCGACGAGGAGGCCGCCAATGCCGAGGATCCGATGCTCATGCGCATCGAGCACCGCGTGCGCGTGCCCACGCTTATCGGCAATCGCGAGGGCGATGTCGTGATCTTCGACATCCATTTGCAGGGTGACAAGGAAACCATCTTCTTCGATATGTGAGCGCCGAGCGCTCCTGAAATACCGCCCGCCGGGCGAGGAAAGGTTTGATATGTCCGACGCTTTTATCTGTGCCTATATCCGCACGCCCATCGGCCGCTTCGGCGGCGCCCTATCTTCCGTTCGCGCCGATGACCTGGGCGCCATTCCCCTGAAGGCCCTCGTGGCGGCTAGTCCCTCGGTGGACTTCGAAGCGGTCGACGAGGTGATCTTCGGCTGCGCCAACCAGGCCGGCGAGGACAACCGCAATGTCGCGCGCATGTCGCTGCTGCTGGCCGGCCTGCCGGTCAATGTGCCGGGCACGACGATGAACCGCCTCTGCGGCTCCGGCATGGATGCGGTGATCACCGCAGCCCGCGCGATCAAGGCGGGCGAGGCCGATCTGATCATCGCCGGCGGCGTCGAGAGCATGAGTCGCGCCCCCTTCGTCATGCCCAAGGCCGATACGGCCTTTTCGCGCAACGCCGAGATCCATGACACGACCATCGGCTGGCGCTTCGTCAACCCTGTGATGAAGAAGCAATACGGCGTCGATTCCATGCCCGAGACGGGTGAAAACGTCGCCGACGAATACAAAGTGAGCCGCGAAGACCAAGATGCCTTCGCCGTCCGCTCGCAGGCGAAGGCCGCCGCCGCCCAGGCCAATGGCCGGCTGGCGAAGGAGATCACGCCGGTCACCATCCCCAGCCGCAAGGGCGATCCTGTCGTTGTCGAGAAGGACGAGCATCCGCGTGCCACCAATATGGAGGCGCTCGCCAGGCTGAAGCCGATCGTGCGGGCCGATGGCACCGTGACGGCGGGCAATGCCTCGGGCGTCAACGATGGGGCAGCGGCGCTGATCGTCGCTTCGGAAGCGGCGGTGAAAAAGCATGGCCTGACGCCGATCGCCCGGATATTGGGTGGCGCCACTGCTGGTGTCCCGCCGCGCATCATGGGCATCGGCCCGGCGCCGGCAACGCAGAAGCTGCTTGCCCGGCTGGGGTTGAAGCAGGAACAACTCGACGTCTTCGAACTCAACGAAGCCTTTGCCAGCCAGGGCCTCGCGACGCTGCGGCTCCTGGGTATTGCCGACGACGACGCCCGCGTCAACCGTAACGGCGGCGCCATTGCGCTCGGCCATCCGCTCGGCATGTCGGGTGCCCGCATCGCGGGCACGGCCGCGTTGGAACTCTTGGAAAACGGCGGGCGTTACGCCGTGGCGACCATGTGCATCGGCGTCGGCCAGGGCATTGCGATTGCGCTCGAACGCGTGTGATACTGGGGTCCACGAGATGGCGGGGCCGATGACTGGATTTCTTGATTTGCTGCTCAAGGACGAGGCGCTCGAAGCGCTGATCGGCACCGATGCCGATGTCACGGCGATGATCAGTGTCGAGCTGGCGCTGGCCAAGGCGACCTTCGCATGCGGGCTGATCGGCGAAAACGCGGCGAGAGAGATCGCGACAGTCGGCCACGGCTTCAAGCCTGATCTTGCGAGGCTCAACGAAGCGACGCTTAAGGACGGCGTCGTAGTGCCGGAACTCGTCAGGCAGCTAAAGGCCCGTGTCGGCGCGCCGCATGACGGATCGGTTCATTTCGGCGCGACCAGCCAAGACATCATCGATACAGCGCTGGCCGTGAGGCTATGCGCAGTATTCGAGCTCTTCGATTCAAGGCTCAAGGCATTGCTCACATCGCTCGATCATCTCTCGGCTAGCTTCGGAGACAATCCCCTGATGGGCCGCACACGCATGCAGGCCGCGATCCCGATCAAGGTTTCGGATCGCATCGCGGTCTGGCGCGGATTGATCGAGCGGATGCATGTCGCGCTCGGCGATGTCCGCTCGCACAATCTCATCGTCTCGCTGGCCGGCCCCGCCGGAACATCCGAGAAATTCGGCGACAAGATAGGCGAAGTGCGACATGCCATGGCTGCCCTGCTGCACCTTTCAATGCCGGATTATGTGCCGCATGCCGCGCGGGACCGGATCGCGGCGCTCGGCAACTGGCTGAGCCAGGTCACCGGCGCGCTCGGCAAGATTGGCCAGGACATCGCCCTGATGGCGCAGAACGAGTTCGCCGAGATTTCACTCTCCGGCACCGGCGGCTCGTCCGCCATGACCCACAAGCAGAACCCGGTGCGGGCCGAAGTACTGGTCGCGCTCGCCCGCTACAACGCCGTCCAGGTCTCCGGCCTGCATCAGGCGTTGGTGCATGAGCAGGAACGTTCGGGCAGCGGCTGGACGCTCGAATGGATGATCCTTCCCGGCATGCTGAACGCCACGGGCACGGCGCTGATTCATGCCGAGGCATTGCTGGGATCGGTGAGGCGGATCGGTTCGGCGGGCTAGATTCATCGTCTCGGTCTAATTTTGTCCGATACATAATGCATATTATCGCAATATGCATCACACATCGAGCAAGCCTTGCCATCATAAGACATTGATGCTATCGGTGATCAACTCATCATACATATCACCTTGATATGGCCTATGGATCGAGCAAATGCCGGCAACAAAAAAGAGTAGCTATGCACGCTACACCCTGGCAGCCGCCAAGCTGCTGGGAGAACTCGTGCAGCTCGAGCGCAAATCCCGGCGCATGACGGCGCAGGAACTGGCCGAGCGGCTCGGCGTCGCACGCGGCACCGTGCTGCGCCTGGAGCTTGGCGATCCCAAGGTCGAGCTCGGCATCGCCTTCGAGGCCTGTACCATTCTCGGCATCCATTTGTTCGAACAGCAGGATCTCGGCGGGCTTACGGCACGCGCCGACGATGTCGGCAAGCAACTCGCACTTCTGCCGAAATATGCCCGGCCGACCAGGCAGGCGGTCGTCGACGATGACTTCTAGAGAAAACCAGCCACCCGAAGCCTATGTCTGGACATGGCTCCCCAATGCGACGCTGCCGGTCGTCGCGGGCAGGCTCGTGCGGGTGGAGGAGGAAATCTGCTTCATCTACGGCCGCTCATATCGGGAAAATCCCGAGGCGATAGCGCTCTATCTGCCCGAACTGCCGCTCGGATCGGATCTGATACGCCCGATGCACGGCCTCGCGATGCCGAGCGCTATTCGTGATGCTTCGCCCGATGCCTGGGGACGGCGCGTCATCCTCAACCGGGCATCCGGACACAAGGGCGATGCCCTCGATGAGCTCGAACTCGACGAACTCACCTTCCTCCTGGAATCCGGATCGGATCGTGTCGGCGCACTCGATTTCCAGACTTCGGCCACGCATTACAGGGCGCGCGGCGGCGCCCATGCCTCGCTCGGCGAGCTCTTGGCATCCGCCGAACGCGTCGAGCGCAATCTGCCGCTGAGCGTGGAGCTCGACCAAGCGCTTCATCACGGCAGCTCCATCGGCGGAGCGAGACCAAAGGCACTCATAGATGACGGGCCGAGAAAATATATCGCGAAATTCTCCAGCAGCGGCGACATCTACAGCGTCGTGAAGGGTGAATATATCGCGATGCGGCTTGCTGATCTCGCCGGCCTTAACGTACCATCAGTACGGTTGGTACAAGCCTCGGGGAAGGACGTGCTGCTTGTCGAACGCTTCGACCGCGTCAATGTCGCAGGCACGTGGCGGCGCAGGGCGATGGTGTCGGCGCTCACCATGCTTGAACTGGATGAGATGCAGGCCCGCTATGCGAGCTACCAGGACCTGGCGGAGATCGTGCGGATACGCTTCACGCGGGTTGCCGAGACTCTGCGCGAACTCTTCGCGCGAATAAGCTTCAACATCCTCGTCGGCAATCTCGATGACCATGCGCGCAATCACGCGGCCTTCTGGGACGGCTCGTCCTTATCATTGACGCCTGCTTACGATGTCTGCCCGCAGCCACGCTCCGGTCAGGAGGCGAGCCAGGCCATGCTGATTTCCGATCAGAACCGGGCAAGCCAGATCACCAGTTGCATTGACGCGGCGCCCCATTTCCATCTCGATCGAAATCAGGCGATCGGCATCATCACCGCCCAGGTCCGCACGATCGGAGCGAACTGGCGCGCGCTATGCGCCGAGGCCGCTCTGGGCGAGGTGGATCGCGCCCTGTTCTGGGGCCGGCAATTTCTCAACCCCTATGCATTCTATGGTCTTGAGGGTGCCGCTTCCGCATTGTCCGATCTGGCGACAATCTATCGCGCGGAGAATGGCTAGCGCAGCCGTGTAATGTGATTGTCCCAGGCGAGTTCCGACTTCGCTGCGCCGAACTCGCCATTCTCGGTCGAACGCATGAACAGCCTCTCCTCGCGGGCTAGGCCGCAGACGCCGGGGATTCTCTCCTCATAGGCCAGCTTGCCGGTGTCGGTCTCGAAGGCCGCCCATTGGCCGCCTTGCGGTGAGGAGATCGCGACGAGGCCGGCATCGCGGTTGACGGTGACGGAGCCGACATAGTTGTCGAAGCCCTTGAGCACCAGCTCTGGTATATCGATGAAGCGCATGTCCTCACCACGGCGGAAGCTGCCGAGCAGTTGCGGGTGGCGATTGCGCGCGCCCTCGAACTGGCAGCCGAACCAGACACGGCCTTGCGCGTCCATATCCATATGCCGCGTCGAGAGCTGGCGTATATTGTCAGGCATATCGTGCTTTTCGACCAGCCGCCCGTCGGCGAGATCGACGATCACAAGCGACGGCTCCATATGGTTGATATTGAGCTTGGCGCGGCCGCTATCCGGATGCTGCTTGATGCCGCCATTGGCGATAGCCAGATAGCGCCCGCCCTCGATCAGTTGTATATCATGCGTATCCATGCCATGCGCCGGAAATTCGCCGACCTTCCGGTAGCCCGAGCGGACATCGTAGAGCCCGATCATGCCCGCGTAATTGTCGAAATCGTTCTCCGAGACATAGAGCAGCTTGCCATCGGGCGAGAACACGCCGTGGCCGAAGAAATGCCGGTCCTCGGCGGCCTCGATCAGCTTCACGGGCTTGCCGGTTTGCGTGTCGAACACCAGCGCGAAGGTGCCGGGCCGGCGCGCGAAGGCAACGGCGCGGGGCGAGGTCGTGTCGAAGCAGACATCATGGCCGCGATCGGGTAACGCGATGCGGCTGATTTCCCGGCCCTGCTCGCTCAACAGCGCCACGCCGTAGCTTTCATCCTTCGCCATGAAGGCAGCGGCGAACACCGCGTCCGTCTTCACCAGTGCATCGGCCTGCCGCGGCAGTAGCGAGGCGGCAAAGCCGGCACCCGCCGCCTTGAGGAACCCGCGCTTGCTGATAACAGGCGGGATCATTTCAGTCGCCATCCGCGAAGGAGAAGCCGGCGCCGAGACCGACCGCGCCACCGACATCTTTGTCGATGCGGATCATTGCATCCCTGAGATTGAATTCGATGAAATCGATCTTCTTGAGATACGTGTCGTCCTTGAGGCGCTCGGCCGTCGGCTGTTCCATCTTGTCAAGCGCGTCAGCTGCCGCACGCAGGTCGAAATCGGCCGAGTCCGCGAGTGAACCCATATCCGGGTCCATGATCGCGCCGAAGTCGGCGGCCTTCCAGAATTTGGCCAGTCCATCGACATTTGCGGCAAGTGCCGTCATTGTCAGGCCCGATCGCCAATAGACCGCCAGCTTCGGCGAGACCTTGGCGTCGCGACCCTTGTAGAAGTGCTTGATCCGCTGGTCCCGCACCATTTCCACGCCATGCACCGCGATGCCGATCAGCGCTGACACCGCCTCCTTGCTGTCGCGATAGATCGGATTATTGGCCGATGGGTTTTTCCAGTCCTTCGCGATGCCATCCGGCGCATCCCAGGCCACCTGCAATTCACCCGCTATGATCTCGACATTGCCCGCGATCGCCAGCCCGTAACGGCATCGGAACGGATCGTTCTCGGAGACAATCGCCTCCGGATAGGCGCCATGGAACAGGAACTCGAAGGCGCCGAGGCCCTGGATCGCGACGCTGCGATCCTTCAACTTCGTCGCATCGGTCACGCCGTCGTCCGGATTGGCGAGCAGCGCCTGCACCTGCTTCAGCCCGGTCGACTTGCGGTCGGGATAGAACAGGATGCGTTCGAGCCGGTTCTGCTCCATCACCGGACCTTCGCGCAGGAATTCGATATGGCCCCAGCTCGCGACCGTCTCGGCGAAGCGGGCCTGCACGACCTTCAAACCGTCCTCATCAGGCGCGGCGCAGAACTTGCCGGTCTCGGAGACCAGCGCTGCCGCCTTCTCATGAAAATCCTTGTAGGCCGGTCGGATATAACCATCCACGGCATTCGTCATGACCTGTTTCGCCTTGGCGTCATCGAGCGCCGATGCCGGTTGCGCAAACAAGAAGAGCGAGAGCAGCGCTGCCAGCCAGACGAATGATCTCATCTAAAGCGACTCCAGAAAGGCGATCAGTTTTTCGCGGTCGGTCCGCGAGAGTTTCGCATAATTGTCCCGGGCCTTCACCGCTTCGCCGCCATGCCAGAGAATGGCTTCTTCAACCGTCCGCGCCCGGCCATCGTGCAGGAAGAAAGCCTTGCCCGTCACGGTGCTCGTCAGCCCAATACCCCAGAGCGGCGGCGTGCGCCACTCCCTTCCTGTCGCACCCCCCACGATCTGGCCATCGGCCAGACCGTCGCCCATGTCATGCAGCAGGAGGTCCGAATAGGGCCAGATCAGTTGGAAGCGAAACTCCTTGAATGCCGCATCCTTCGCCGTGACGAATTTCGGGGTGTGGCACGCGATGCAGCCGGATGCGTAGAATAGTTGCTTGCCCTTGAGCACATCAGGGAAACCGGATTTCCGCCGCGCCGGAACCGCGAGATGCCGCGAATAATGGGTGACAAGCTCGAGGATCGGATCCGGCGCCTCGCTCTTCCCCAGCCGCTCCTGTATTCCGGTCGCCAGCGCCAGACAGTCCACCTCGGCACTGGTGCAATCGCCATGCGGCCGGTCGACCGCCGGTGTCGAGATGCCGATATCGCCGGCAAAGGCGTGCGCGACCTGGTCGCCGACGACCGCCGTCTCCGCCTTCCAGCCGAAGCGGCCGATGCGCGTCTTGCCGTCGAGGCTTCGCACGATGTTGAGCTTGCCGGATATGCCATCTAGGTCTGCATCGTCAGGGTCGGCATGGGCGCGAAGCCGTTCTTCGGGAATGGCTTCGATCAGCCCGAGCCCGATCATTTGCGGCGCGAGGCGGGGCGAGAGCGTCGTGGTCTTGTCGAGCGGGCCGTAGCGGAGATCGCTCAAGGCATAGTCCGGCTTGCGAAGCGTCACCACGCTGCCATCCGGGAAGGTGAAGGGAAGATCGGAGTAAGTGACCTTCATCTGCCCCTCGGCCTTGACGCCTGCAATCGCCTTGTCCTGCAACTGGGTGCCGTAGACTGGATCGGCGAGATTCGGAGCCATTGTCTCGGCAAGAAGCGCCCGCTCTTCATCCGTCGCCGCCGGCCGCGCCAGCCGCAGGAACATCGTGCCAGGGTTCTTCCCATCGGGCGGCATTCCACGGCCGTCGTCCTTGTGACACTGCTCGCAGGAACGCGCATTGTAGAAGGGCCCAAGCCCATCCGACGCCTGGGTCGACGACGGTGCCGCCACCCACAGCTTGCGGAACAGTGCATTGCCGAGCCGGAAATCCATCCGCCTGCTTTCAGGCAGGTTGGTGGAGAAATGCGAGAAGGCGAGACGGCCCGGTTCTTCGATCGACGTCGCGGCACCCGCCTGCAACGCCTCGAACTTCTCCGCCTGGGAGAAATCCGTCGTCGGCTTCAGCACGGCCTCGACCCGAGCTTTTTCCTCAACGGTCAATTCCCCGCTGCCTGTCGCCAAAGCGAAGGCACTGTAAAGCGCCGGCACCAGTGCCAGCAGGACCATCGACCATCGTCTCGTCATTGCCGTTCAGAGAGGCGGGTCATGCCCGCCCCCTTCCTGTCTTATTGGAACACGGCTTCAGGTTTATCGAGGCTGTCGGAACCTTCAAGTTCAATCTTGCCCAGGTTGAGCGCAGAAATGGCACGCTCGATGGACTTGGTCTGGTCGACGAGGCCGTCGATCGCAGCCTGCACTACGGCATTGCCATCCTTGTTGCCGTCGCCGATCATCTGGTCATAGGCTTCGACCGTTTCGCCGCGCTTGGCCATGGCACGCATGGCGTCGAGCGTCTTGTTGAGCTTGCCGGTCAGTTCGGTATCGAGTGCCGCATCTTTTTCCTTCACGAGGTCGGAAAGCGAGGGGCCTTCCATCTTCGTGCCGTCGACGCGGGTATACTTGCCGGTATAGACGCCGTCGATGCCGATCGCATCGTTGAGATGCGAGTTGAACGTGTTGTCGGCGAAGCAATCATGCTCTTCCTCCGGATCGTGCAGCAGCAGGCCGAGCTTCATGCGTTCGCCAGCCAGTTCGCCATAGGAGAGCGAGCCCATGCCCGTCAGCATGGCCGAAAGGCCCTTGGTCGGATCTGATGTCACGGCTTTTGCCGCTTCGCCATCCTGCGTCCACTGCTTGACCATGAATTCGAGGTCGGAGACCAGAAGCGACGAGGCGGCCTTGAGATAGGCGGCGCGGCGATCGCAATTGCCGTTGGTGCAATTCTTGAGGTCGTAGTCAGTATAGGAGCGGTTGCCGGCGCCCGGGCCGGTGCCGTTCAGATCCTGGCCCCAAAGCAGGAATTCGATCGCGTGATAGCCGGTCGCGACGTTGGATTCGGTCTCGTTGGCTTCCTGCAGCGTGCCCGAGAGTAGTTCCGGCGCGATCTTCGTCGCGTCCACTTCCTTGCCGCCGATCGAGAACTTCGGATTGGCGATGACGTTGAGCGTATACTGCTCATTCTCGTCGCTTTCGGTGCCATAGGACTTGTCGACATAGTCGATCAGGCCTTCGTCAAGCGGCCAGGCATTCACCTTGCCCTCCCAGTCATCGACGATCTTGTTGCCGAAGCGATAGGCTTCCGTTTGCTGGTAGGGAACGCGGGCCTTGATCCAGGCATCCTTGGCCGCCTTCTGCGTCTCTTCCGACGGTGAGGTGAGGAAGGCATCGATCGCCACATCCAGCGCCTTGGCGGTGGTCAGCGCGTCTTCGTATTTGGCACGGCCGAGTTCGGCATAATGCTTGACCACGGCGGCGGGATCGGTCGCGGCGCTGGCAGCGGTCGCGAGCAGCGATACGCCTGCCAGGAATGCGAATGCGGTTGATCGTATCAAGGTCCTGGACATGAATTTCCCTCACCGTTCTGGAATGATGAGGGGTCTTCGCGCAAAAACATACCTGTGTCAAACAGTATAGTTTACAACGAATCCAAACTGCCGGGGCCCTGAGTTAGGCCTTCTTGCGCATCATGGCGAAGAAGAAGCCGTCGGTATCGGTGAGCGCGGGAGACAGTGTCACGGTCATGCCATCATGCGAAAGCGGTGTGACGCCGGTCGCGCCGAACAGCGTCTGCCAGCCCTCCAGCGCCGAGACCAATTCGAAGCTGGGATTGCCCGCGATAAAATTCGCCACCTGCTTCTGGTTCTCGTCGGCAAGCACCGAGCATGTGACATAACAGAGCATGCCGCCGGGCCGCACGTAAGGCGCCGCCGATGCCAGAACCTGGCGCTGCTGCTCGATCCGCTCGTCGAGATTCTTCTGCGTCAGTCGCCATTTGGTATCGGGGCGGCGGCGCCATGTGCCGGTTCCGGTGCAGGGCGCGTCGATCAGCACCCGGTCGCATTTGCCGACGAGATGGACGAGATCCTTCTCGCGTTCATGCACCTGCACATTGCGCGTACCGGCGCGGCGCAGCCGTTCGATGATCGGCGCGAGCCGCTTGCGGTCGGCGTCGAAGGCGTGGATCTGCCCCTTGTTGTGCATGATCGCGGAGAGCGCCAGCGTCTTGCCGCCACCGCCGGCGCAATAGTCGAGGATCTGTTCGCTGTCCTTCGCCATCACGAGATCGGCGACGATCTGCGAGCCCTCGTCTTGGACCTCGAACCAGCCCTTGGCGAAGGAAAGCTCGGCAGTCACGTTCGGCAGGCGCGACGGACCTTCGCCGGAGGAAATGCGGATGCCTTCGCGCGCGATCGGCGAGGGCGCGGCGTGCGCCTCTTCGAGCGCCGGCACGACCTTGTCGCGCGTGGCGCGTAGCGTATTGGCGCGAAGATCGAGCGAGGGGCGGAGCGCCAGCGCCTGGGCTTCCCCAAGCCAGCCGTCGCCGAAATTCTCCTCGAACAGCGGTACGACCCATTCAGGAATGTCACCCTGGATATGGGCCGGAGCATCGGCGAGATTGCGGGATCGGAAGGCAGCGAGGCTTGCCGGATCGAGCTGTTCGGGCGCGAACTTGTCGCCATCGAGTTGAGCCGCGAGAGCCTCGGGCGAGATGCCCCATTGGCGGAACATCACCGCGTGTGCGATTGCCGAAGGGCTGGCGCTATCCATCAGCCAGGCATGGGAGAGCTTCATGCGGAGCGCGTCGTAGACGATATTGCCAACGGCCGCCCGGTCGCCGGAGCCCGCGAAACGTCGCGACAGACCCCAGTCCTTGAGCGCGTCGGCCACCGGCCGGCGACGGGTTTCAATATCGTTGAGGACCTCTATGGACCCCGCCAGGCGACCGCCCAAACGCATGATCTTCTCCAATTTCCCCGGTGTAGAGCCCTTCAGGGATAAATGGAAGCAGTTCTGCCGGGACAGATTTTCGTCAGGACCAAGGCGGCGGGCGAGCGTCGTACCCTTAGGTACGGCCGAGACCGACGCCGCAGGTCATGGCGGAAAGATGCCCGGCCCTTCGGGTTGGCTGAAGCGGGCCGCCTCTTTGACCGGCCGGCTTGGCCGTATGCTTTGGCTACGACGCGCGCCGGCCGGTCAAACATGCGACTCCGCTTGAGCCAACAGAACTGCTTCCATTTATCCCTGAAGGGCTCTAACCGCGATTGCGGGGAAGAGCAAGCATTCGGGCGTCAGTTGCCGTATTAGCGGCTGACGATCTCGTAACAGACCTTGGCATGGCCGGAGCTGATCATGCCGATCTGGCTGGCTGCGGCCTTGGAGAGATCCAGCACGCGTCCCCGGATGAACGGCCCGCGATCGTTGATGCGCACGATGACGCTCTTGCCGGTGCGGCTGTTGGTGACCTTGAGCTTGGTGCCAAAACGCATGGAACGATGTGCCGCCGTCAGTCGTTTAGGGTTCATACGTTCGCCGGAAGCCGTCCGGGAATGAAGAGCATACCAGGAAGCGCCGCCACAACCGTTTTTGGCGAACACCACTTCCGTGGAGAGTGCCGATGCGACGATGACTGTGGCAGCGATCGCTACCGTTCGGATTGTTTTTGCCAAGTTTGAACCTTTTTGGTCGTTTCGTTCTGCAAGAACGGCAAGGAAGGGTCAAAAGTGGCAAAAAAGTGCCTTAAACGATCACGCAATATTAAAGAATGAAATATTTAATGGGTGATTGCGAATGAATCCGCGCGCTGACTAATACAACTATAAGTTATTTATGCCTTGAAAACAAACATTAAGCAGCAACGTTCGCGGATGGCATGGTATTCGCGCAACACTCACAGAATTCGCGAAGAATCTTGCGCTTAACCAAACGTTAAGCGGCGAATTCCGTAAGATTTTTGGTCTGGATGTGTTTCGAACCCGTCGAACCGCCGATATTCAAAATGCGCGCCAAGCGCTTTCGTTCCACATTTGCGTCAGGGATTGCCGGTAATCGGAGTGGAGAAACTCGAAGCCCAGCGCCGTTGCCTTGGCGTTCGACACCCGCTTGCTCTCGCCATAGAAGGAGCGGGCCATGGGGCTGAGTTCGGCACTCTCGAAGGGAATGTCGGGGGGCACAGGCACGCCCATCAGCCGCGCGGCATACTCGACGACCTCCTCGGCCGGCGCAGGTTCCGCGTCGGTGACGTTATATATGCCGCCATGGTTCAGTGTGATCAGGAATTGTGTGAAGCGGCCGATGTCCTCGACCCGGATGCGATTGAAAACCTGGCCTTCCTTGATCAGCCGCCGCGCGGTGCCGTTTTCCAGGTTGAGGAACTGATTGCGGCCGGGGCCATAAATGCCCGAGAGCCGCAGGATCGCCACGGGGATGCCGATCTTCTCGCCCGCATCGAGCCACTCCTTCTCCGCGATCACCCGTTCGCGCGAGCGTTCGGAGACCGGCTCGAGATCCGCATCCTCATCCACCCAGCCGCCCTGGCGGTCGCCATAGACGCCGATCGTCGAGAGGTAGCCGATCCATTGAAGGTTCGGCGCAAGCGATTTGAGGTCGGGGAAGCGCTTCAGAAAGGCGTCGCCGTCAACGTCCGGAGAGACGGACTGGACAAGATGCGTGGCGCCGGCGAAGGCGTCCGCCAATTCCGACGAGATCGCCGTGCCGTCGAACGCAAGCGGCTTGGCGCCTGTGCGCTCGATCTCGGCGAACTTCGCGGCCGAGCGGGTCGTGCCGAAAACCTCGTCGAAGGATGGCCCGCAGATGCGTGCGATCGATTTGCCGGAATAGCCCGCACCCAGGATCAGGAGCCTCATCATGCATTCTCCGCTTGCTGCAATTCCGCCAGCACATTTTCGTCGGTCTCTTCCGACAACAAATGGCGCGAAGTTTCAAGCCCTCCGAGACGCGAGAGTGCCCATACCGCCATCGCCCGGACATAAGGCGACGCGTCGCCCAGCAAGCGGCGACAATGTTCGATCAATGCGGGATCGCCGGAATTTCCCGCCGCGATGAGGCAATTGCGGATGAAGCGGTCGCGCCCGATGCGCTTGACGGGCGAGCCGGAGAAAAAACTCCGGAAGGCCGGATCGTCGAGCGCCAGCAGCTCGGTCAGCGGTGGCGCGGCAAGGTCGGCGCGCGCCTTGAGCTTCATTTCGTGGCCGGCGACCGCGAACTTGTTCCACGGACAGGCCGCGAGGCAATCGTCGCAGCCATAGATGCGGTTGCCGATCAGCGGCCTGAACTCGGCGGCGATCGGTCCTTTGTGCTCGATGGTCAGGTAGGAAATGCAGCGCCGCGCATCGATTCGGTAGGGCGCCGGAAAGGCATTCGTCGGACAGGCATCGAGACAGGCGCGGCAGGAGCCGCAGTGATCGATCTCCGGTGCATCCGGGATCAGCTCCGCATCGGTGAAAATGCTGCCGAGGAACAGCCAGGAGCCGAATTCCCGGCTCAACAGGTTGGTGTGCTTGCCCTGCCAGCCCAATCCAGCCTTGGCGGCAAGCGGCTTTTCCATTACCGGCGCAGTGTCCACAAACACCTTGATCTCGGCACCGCTGCGCGCGGCAAAGCGCCCGCCGATCTCCTTAAGCTTGCCCTTGATGACATCATGATAATCGCGATTACGGGCATAGACGGATATATTGCCGGCGCTTTTGCGTTCGAGGTCCTCGCGCGGGTCGTGATCCGGTCCGTAGTTCATGCCGAGCATGATGACCGACTTCACCTCCGGCCACAGCCCTTTCGGCGAAGCGCGGCGCTCGCGGGTCTCGTCGAGCCATGCCATCGTGCCATGATGGCCGGCATCGACGAAGGCGGAGAGATTCTCGCCCAGCGCCGGATCGGTCTCAGCCGTGGTGATCCTGCAAATGTCGAAGCCGGTTTCACGCGCCAACGTCCTGGCGTAATCGGTCAGTTTTTGTGGGTTTTTAGAAATCGAGGTCGGCATAGTGCGATACCGGCGTGACGCCGCGTACCCGGTCGTTGAGCAGCGGCCGGAAGCTCGGGCGCGATTTGAGCCGCTGGTACCATTCCTTGACCTGCGGCCACTCGTTCCAGTCGATTTCGCCGAGATAATCGAGCAGGGAGATCGTCGCCGCACCAGCGAGATCGGCATAGGACAGCCGGTCGCCCGCCAGCCACGTGCGCGAACCCGCAAGCCATGCAAGATAACGCAGGTGCTGGCGGATATTGTTGCGCGAGGTGCGGAGAATCTTCGAATCCGGCGCGCCGCCGCCATGGTCCGGCGTCATTTGCAGCTTGTAGACGCGCTCGCGCACCAAAGGCCGCGTCACGTCCTGCTCGGCCTTGAACAGGAACCACTCGGTCAGGCGGCGGATTTCCGCGCGCTGGAAGGGGTCTTCGGCGAGCAGCCGGCGGTCCCGCTTCAAAACGCCGCTGGTCTCGTCCATGAATTCCGAGATGATCGTGGCGCCGCAGAGCGTCCGCATATTGTCGTCGAGATAGACGGGCAGCGTTCCGGCAGGGTTCAACGCAATGAAATCCCTGCGTTTTTCCCATGGCTGCTCCTCGATCAGTTCTGCCTGGAAGCCGTATTCCGCGAAGATCAGGCGCACGAAGCGCGAGGCGGTGGACATGGGATGGTGATAAAGAACAGGCATATTCGTCCCGGCTGGATTAGCAATTTCATTCAATGGCGGCTGGTCAGCCGGACTGTCAAGGCTGTATAGGGGTTTTTAACCTTGCCAGCCCCTTGCAAGTTATCTCATTTAAAACCCTGCATCATTCTTAATTTTCCCTGAGGTCCCCATGAGTGAGCCGAATATTTTCAGTGCCCTGATCCTTGGTCTTATTGAAGGGCTCACCGAATTCATTCCGGTTTCGTCCACCGCGCATGTGCAACTGGCCAGCCATTTCCTGAAATTCGAATCGCCGAGCAATGCTTTCACCATCCTGGTGCAGCTCGGCGCGATTCTGGCGATCCTGCTCGTCTATTTCAAAAGGCTTCTCGACGTGGCGCTGACGCTCAAATCGAGTGAGCGTTCGCGATATTTCGTGCTGTCGATTCTCATTGCCTTCCTGCCCGCCGTCGTGGTCGGAGTCTTCGCCGAAAGCTACATCAATGAGCTCCTCGAGAAGCCCGCTATCATGTGCTACGTGCTGATCATCGGAGGCATCGTGCTTCTGACGGTCGACCGCCTCCGGCTCCAGCCGCGCTTCTTCGATGCCATGGCCTATCCGCTGCCGCTGGCGCTGAAGATCGGCATCTGCCAATGCGTTGCGATGATACCCGGGACATCGCGCTCTGGAGCGACGATCGTGGGCGCGCTGCTGATGGGGGCCGACAAGCGCTCAGCGGCGGAGTTCTCGTTCTTCCTCGCCATGCCGACGATGGTCGGCGCCTTCGTCTACAAGCTCTACAAGGTTCGCAACGAGCTGACCGTCGACGACACGACCGCAATCGTCGTCGGCTTCCTGGCCGCCTTCGTGTCGGGCCTGTTCGTGGTGCGCTCGCTGCTCGCCTTCGTCTCGCGTCGCGGCTATGCGCCTTTCGCCTGGTGGCGGATACTTGTCGGCGCGGCGGGTCTGGCCGGCCTTTATTACGCTGGCTGAGTCGGAAATCAGCGCATGAAAAAGGGCCGCGAAACGGCCCTTTTTCATGCAAACATGGATTTGATCTTACTTGGCGGCGTCTTTTTCGCAGACACCGTAAGCCGGCGAGCATTTGGCCTGGTCGGCCGCGACCGTGCGCGGTGCGACGAAAGAGCCGGCAAGAATGACAAGCGCCGCAGACGCAAAAAACAATGCGATCGATTTGCCCATTTTAGTTCCCCTGGAATGACTGAAAGCTGTCCAACTTGCCTACTGATCCGGCAATCTCTTGGCTCGGTTTCTAGTCAGCGAGATTTGCATTAGCAATAAAACACGTATGCTGAAGACGGCGTTAACGCCGCATTGCTTTTTTCGTGCGTCTTTTCTGCAACTTGGGAATGAACACCACAGCGGAAACCGAATCCCCTTCAGGTTTTGGCCAGCTGTGCCGGCATTGGGACTAAAGCACCGGCCCCGTTCAGGACGCCTTGTCGGGCTGCGTGAATTGTCCCTCGGGCCTGTAGCGCACGAGATAGCTCGGCAGGATCGCATCGGCGAGCGTCGGCTTGATGCCGAGGCCTTCGAGCGTGCGGCCCTCCTTCTTGGCGACCTCTGACACCACGTTGTCGGTTTTCAGCAGCGTCACCTGGTCGGCCGTAATCATCGGCGTCACGAACGGAATCAGCGAATTGATCGAGCCCATGATCGAGGCGACGAAGAACGGCAGTGGCACCAGCGTCTTCTCGCGACAGGTGATGCGCAGGATATCCTCGATGATCGCGCGAAAACTCTTCACTTCGGCGCCGCCGAGTTCATAGATCTTGCCGCCTTCGACCTTGCCGTCGACGGAGCGCGCGACGGCCTCGGCGACATCATCGACATAGACCGGCTGGAACTTCGTATGACCGCCGCCGACCAGCGGCAGCGCCGGTGCGATGCGGGCCATGTCGGCGAACTTGTTGTAGAAGCCGTCTTCGGGACCGAACATGACCGACGGACGGTAGATCACGGCATCCGGCAGCAGCGAAAGGATCGCCTTTTCCGCCTTCGCCTTGGTGCGGGCATAGGCCGAGGGCGAATCGATGTCGGCGCCGATTGCCGAAATGTGCGTGAGTTTGACGCCGGCATTGCGACAGGCTTCGGCAACGGCGCGGGCGCCGAAATCCTGCACCGCATCGAAACCGTTGCGGCCGACTTCATGCAGCACGCCGACGCAATTGATCACGTGATCCGAGCCGCGCACCGCCGCATCGACGGAATTGCGATAGCGCAGATTGGCCTGGACGAAGGCGATCTGACCGACATTGCCGAGTGGCTGGAGGTGGCCCGCAAGATCCGGCCGGCGGACGGCAACCCGGATGCGATAGCCGCGCTTGGCGAGCACCCTGACGATATGACGCCCGAGGAAACCCGACCCTCCGAATATGGTCACAAGTTTCGGCACGTTGGACAGCGTCATTTCCATCTCCTGAACAGCTGAATTCCTCGGCTGGTATTATCGTAATCGCGCCGTGACTGGAAGCGGCTAAATCCCCTCGACGATCACCATTTCGGCGTCTGCGACCTCTTGCCGTATCGCTGCGGCAATCTGATACTCCGGCGAGTGATAGCAATCATGCGCGGCTTCGAGCGAGGGAAACTCGATCACCACGTTGCGGGCGCGGACATGGCCTTCCAGCCGTTCATAGCGGCCGCCGCGTGCGAGGAACACCGCGCCATACTTCTCGAATGCGGGCTTGGCGGCGGCAACATAGTCCTTGTAGCGTTCCGGCTCGCGCACATCGACGCGGGCAATCCAATATCCCTTGGCCATCAATCTCTCCTGAGAATTATGATCTTCATGAAAATCTAGAGTGCCGTCTCCATTTCGGCAAGTATCGCGCGCGCCGCTTCGCGCGGGTCGGATGCCTTTACGATCGGTCGCCCCACGACGAGATGGCTGGAACCCGCCCTTATCGCCTCGGCTGGCGTCATGACCCGCTTCTGGTCGCCGGGATCGGAGCCGGCCGGCCGGATGCCCGGCGTCACCACAGCCATGTCGGCGCCGACGATGCGGCGTACCGCATTCGCCTCCTCGGCCGAGCACACGATGCCACCCATGCCGGCTCGGCGGGCCTGTTCGGCGCGGCGCAGCACCAGCGTATGCGGATCATATTCATAACCCGCCTCGATCAGGTCGGTCTCGTCCATCGAAGTCAGCACGGTCACGCCGAGCAGGCAGAGCCCCGAGCCGCGCGCAGCCTCGACCGCCGCCCGCATTGCCTTGGGATAGGCATGCAGCGTCAGCATCGTCATGCCCATCTTGGCGATGTTTTCGACCCCCGATGCGACCGTGTTGTCGATATCGAGCAGCTTCATATCGAGGAAGACTTTCTTGCCCTCGCGGGCGAGGTCGCGGGCAAATTCAAGGCCGCCGGCAAAGACCAGTTGGTAGCCGATTTTATAGTAATCGACGCTATGGCCGAGCTTTTTGACGATCTGTTCGGCCTCGCCGATATTCGGGACATCAAGCCCGACGATCAAATGGTCTTTGGCTGCCATGGCGCTTGCCCCTTGCCTTGGAATCGGTTGCGGAGCAGTTGCATGGCAGCCGCTGCTCCGCAAGATCAAACACGGTCACGTCACCGGAAAATGATCACTTCCAGGCCGCGCCGGCGACCATTTTCACGCTGGCATTGAGGCGGTTCCAGACATTGATCAGCGAGATCGAGACGATCAGCGCGGCGAGCTCCTTTTCGGGATAGTGGCGCGTAGCATCTTCCCAGACGTCGTCCGGCACCGGATCGGCCTTGTCGGCAAGCCGCGTCACCGATTCCGCCAGCGCCAGCGCCGCACGCTCGGCATCGGTGAAATAAGGCGTGTCGCGCCAGGCGGCGACGGAGAAGATGCGCTCGTCGCTCTCGCCTTTCTTCCTGAGTTCAGCCGCATGCATGTTGACGCAGACGCTACAGCCGTTGATCTGGCTGGCGCGAAGCTCGACCAGCTTGCGGGTCACTTCAGGCACCAGCTCTTCTGTCGACTTGCCGAGTGCGTAAAGCGCCTGCAAGGCCTGCGGCAGGATGAGGGCGGGGTTGTTCATTCTGGCTTGCATGATATTTCTCCTCGAAATCAAGGTGTTGCATTGGACGACTTTCCCGGGGAGGTGATCTCTGTCACATCGGCGGGATCTCGTTCGTCATCCAACTGACGCAGCGTGAAAGAGGAATGTGACCGATGGACGAAGAAAATTTTCTCGCCGAGCAGTTCAAGGCCAACCGCAGCCACCTGAAGAGCGTCGCCTACCGCATGCTGGGTTCGATGAGCGAAGCCGAGGACGCGGTGCAGGAAACCTGGCTCCGGCTGTCGCGCACCGAGGCGTCCGATATCCGCAATATGGGCGGCTGGCTGACGACGGTGATCTCACGGGTCGCGTTGGATATGCTCCGAGCGCGAAAGAGCCGCCGCGAGGATCCGCTTGGGCCCTCGGTTGCTGAACCTTCGATCAGCCAGACCGATCCCGGCGGCTTCGAGCATGAGGCAATGATGGCGGATTCCGTCGGCCTTGCGATGCTGGTCGTGCTGCAGCAACTAACGCCGGCCGAACGCATCGCCTTCGTGCTACACGATATGTTCGACCTGCCATTCGACGATATCGCCCCGATCGTCGATCGCACGCCGGAAGCCGCCCGCCAGCTCGCCAGCCGCGCGCGGCGCCGCGTGCAGGGCAAGCCGAGCCCGGACGAAGCCGAACTCGCCAGCAACCGCTCGATCGTCGCAGCATTCCTCAACGCCTCGCGAACAGGAGATCTAAGGGGCCTGCTCGCAGTGCTCGACCCCAATGTGGTCATGCGCGCCGATGTTGCCGCCATGAATCTAGGCGCGATCTCGCCAGACATCCGCGGCTCGGATGCCGTGGCCCAGGCCTTCGCCGGCCGCGCTCGCAACGCTGAGGTTGGCCTTATCGACGGCGCCATCGGCGTCATCATCGCGCCGGAGGGCAAATTGCGGCTGGTGCTGCAGGTGGTCATTCGTGATCGCAGGATCGCCGAGATTAGATCGGTGGCTGACAAGGACACGCTGGCGGAGATGGAGATGACGGTGCTGCAGTGAGGTATGGGCCAATTACAGCCCCTGCCAACTTTCCATCGGCACCCAACCGGTCAGCAGCTTGCGATCCTCAAGCCGGAACGCATAAAGATTGCCGCCGCCACCACCCGTCTGGTCTTGGCTCCTGGCAATCGGCATGCCGCCGAGATGGCAGCGGAGCAATGTGCCGACACCGCCATGGCCGATAAAGGCGATCGGAATTGTGGGATCATGATCGGCAAGTGCCGCCTCGATGACCGAGACGATGCGGGATTGCGCATCCACTGCGCGTTCCCAACCCTGAAAGCTTTCGCCCGGATGCGCGAAGAACCAGTCGGCGGCTTTCTCGAATTCCGGCGGTGGCAGGAAGCCGGTCGCGGAACGGTCGTTCTCGTGCCCGCGTTCGTCGATTTCGATAGGGATGCCGGCAGCACGTGCTAGAATCTCAGCCGTTTCAATGGCTTTCGTCTCGTCGCTAGAAACAATCCGGCCGAGCTTCTTGACCCATGGCAATAGGGCGGCGGCCATCGCACGTTCGCGACCGACATCGCTCAGTCCCCATTTGGGAACCGGCACATCGGGATCGATCCTGACCTGCGGATGGGTGATGTAGAGACCGAACATGCGGGCGTGCTAGTGCAGCTTCTTGTAATGCCAGATCTGGGCTGGCGGGATGTTGCGCATGATGAAGTCGAAATGCTTGATCGTGTAGCTGTCGGGCCGCGCCACGATGGGCGAAACCGGACCATATGAGAACTGCACGATCGGCCGCCCCACGGGCACAAGCTTCAACAGGTCCTCGATCAGCTTGACGCGCTGGTGCATCGGGAAATTCAGCAGTGGAATGCCCGAGATCACGCAATCGAACTTCTGGCCGCGATAATTCTCAAGCGTCTCGGCGAGCGAGAACGCATCGCCGTTGATGAAATTGACGCCGGGATACTTGCCGCGCAGATGGCGCACGAAATCGCTGGAATATTCCACCGACACGATGTTCTCGGGCTTCACGCCCTTGTCGAGGATCGCCCTGGTGATGACGCCCGTGCCGGGGCCGAGTTCCAGAACTGGCAGGCCGGAGCCGGTATCGATGATGCTCGCCATCCGGTTGGCCATCCGCGCCGAGGTCGGCATGATTGCGCCGACCGTCTTGGGTGTTGAAATGACACCTTTGAGGAAGCGGATATTGTCGTCGAATTTCTCGGCGAAACGGCTCTTTATGCGTTGCATATTCCGGCTTTCCCCATCTTCTCGTTGCGGTTACTCCAACCGTTAAAAAACGGTAAAAGCAAGGCTCTTATTCGCCGGAATGTGTAAAGTTTTGTATTGGTTAACGGCGTAAAACTCTAAACCCGCATCGGCATCAGCACGTAAAGCGCATCGACGCTCGACGAATCCAGGATGATCGTCGGCGAACCGGGATCGGCAAGCTTGAAGACGGCATCCTCGCCGGTCAACTGGCTGGTGATGTCGAGCAGGTAGCGGGCGTTGAAGCCGATTTCCAGCGGATCGCCCTCGTAGGACACGGCGAGCTCTTCCGTGGCACTGCCGGAATCGGGATTGTTGACGGTCAGCACCATCTGGCCATCGGTGAGCGCGATCTTCACCGCGCGGCCGCGTTCGGAAGAAATTGTCGAGACGCGGTCGACGGCGCTGGCGAAGGTCGAGCAATCGACGCGCATTTCCTTGTCGTTGCCCGCCGGGATGACCCGCTGGTAATCCGGGAAGGTGCCATCGATAAGCTTGGACGTGAGCACGATCTCGCCGAAGGACAGGCGAATCTTGGAATCGGAAACCTCGAATTTCACCTCGGAATCCGGATTTTCGATCAGCTTCTGGATTTCGCCGACCGTCTTGCGCGGGATGATGATACCCGGCATGCCTTCGGAGCCCGAAGGCGCCTCAATCTCGGAGCGGGCGAGGCGATGGCCGTCGGTTGCGACCGCGCGCAGCTTGAGCGCGCCGTCGGCCTCCACCGTGTGGAAATAAATGCCGTTGAGGTAATAGCGCGTCTCTTCGGTGGAGATCGCAAACTGCGTCCGCTCGATCAGCATCTTGAGATCGGACGCCTTGATCTGGAACGAATGGCTGAACGTACCGGCGGTCAGATCAGGAAAATCGGCTTCCGGCAGGCATTGCAGCGAGAATTTCGAGCGGCCGGACATCACTGTCATGGTCGTGCCCTCGGTATTGACGGCGAGCGCCACTTCCGACCCGTCCGACAGCTTGCGCACGATCTCGTAGAGCAGATGCGCCGGCACCGTGGTCGAGCCGGCCTTCTCGGTCAGCGCGGGCGCGGCCTCGGTGATTTCGAGGTCGAGGTCGGTCGCTTTCATCTGTAGGCTCGATCCCTCGGCTTTGAGCAGAACATTGGAAAGGATCGGGATCGTATTGCGCCGTTCCACCACGCGATGCACATGGCCGAGGGATTTGAGAAGGTTGGAACGCTCGAGAGTGATACGCATGATGCCTGCCGTTTTGTGATCTTGCCGGTAAGAGCCGGTTTCCGCCCCTGATTGGACGGGCAAAATGGCAGAAATACCGCGTGCTGTGCAAGGGGTTATGGCCATTGGCTATGATTAATTCATAGTTGCGCACGTAATCCCCAACGCGCATAAAGCCGGAAATGCCGAATTCGCGGAGTCTCCCTTGGCCGAGAACGAAACCGATGATCTTCCGAGAGCCGGGACCTACCGCATCAGGACACTGGAAATTTCTGCTCGGCCGCTGGAGCCCGCGCTCTATCTCGTCTCCACGCCGATCGGCAATCTCGGCGACATAACGCTGCGTGCACTCGAAACGCTCGCCGGCGCCGATGTCCTCGCGGCCGAGGATACGCGGGTGACGCGGGTGCTGCTCGACCGTTTCGCGATCGGCAAAAGGCCATACGCCTATCACGAATACAATGCCAACGAGGTCGGCCCGAAACTGATCGCAGCACTCGCCCAGGGTAAGTCCGTGGCGATCGTTTCCGACGCCGGCACGCCGCTGGTCTCCGATCCGGGCTATCGGCTGGTGAAAGAGGCGCTGGCCGCCGGGTTCAGGGTCATACCGGTGCCGGGGCCATCGTCGGTCGTCACCGCGTTGTCCGCATCCGGCCTGCCGAATGATAGCTTCTTCTTCGCCGGCTTCCTGCCGCAGAAGGAGAAGTCCCGCCGCGACCGTCTGAGCGAGGTCAAGGACGTTCCAGGCACGCTGATCTTCTTCGAATCCCCGCACCGCTTGCCATCGAGCCTCGCCGACATGGCCTTTGTGCTCGGCGATCGTGATGCGGCCGTCTGCCGCGAACTCACCAAGACATTCGAGGAGTTCCGCCGGGGCACGCTCGCCGAGCTCGCCGCCCATTACGAAGCCAATGACAATGTGAAGGGCGAGATCGTCATCTGCGTCGCACCGCCCGAGGAGAAACAGGCGCCGGAGGGCGAAGCGCTCGATACGCTCCTCAAGGCGCTGCTCGTGGAAATGCCGGTGTCGCGCGCGGCGACCCACGCTGCCCGAGAGACAGGCCTGCCCCGCAAGGACCTCTATTCCAGGCTGCTGGAGCTGAAAGGCTGAACCATGGCCCCACGCAGCCTCAGGGATCGAAAGAAGGCTCTGCGGCGCGGTCATGTCTCTGAGTACATCGCCGCCTTCTCACTGATGCTCCGCGGCTACCGCATCCTCGCGATGCGCTATCGGGTCAAGTCGGGTGAGATCGACATCATCGCGCGCAAGGGCGACGTCGTGAGCTTCATCGAGGTCAAGGCGCGGGCCACCACCGAGGCCTCGGTCTTTGCCGTCGATGGATCGACCCAGAACCGCATCCGCAACGCATCCATGTCCTGGCTGTCGGCCCGGAAGGACGCAGGCCAGCTGTCATATTCCTATGACATTGTCGCGGTTCGGCCATGGCGCTGGCCCGTCCATCTCAAGGATGCGTTCTGACCGCCTGCGCAGCCTGTGGACTGTCAAGAACCTGCAATCAAACTGTTACGTTCCCGTCACGGCCGAGGACTAGTGGACGTCCCGAAACCAAGGCCCAACGGCCTCAAAGGTGGGAAGGGAAAACCATGATTCGGAAGCTCTCGTTTGCCGCATTGGCATTCGCATTCACGACGACGTCCTCGTTCGCCGCGACCAACATCACGTGGTGGCATGGCATGGGCGGCCGCAACGGCGAAGTCATCAACGAAGTGGCGCAGAAGTTCAACGCGGCCCAGGCTGAATGCGTCCTGAACCCCGTCTCCAAGGGCACATATGAGGAAGCGCTGGCTGCCGGCATCGCCGCCTTCCGCTCTGGTGAGCAGCCGAACATCCTGCAGGTCTTCGATGCCGGTGCCGCCACCATCATCAATGCCAAGGGCGCGGTC
>Ga0307515_10002647_pt1 | contig 38385 bp, 37 predicted proteins | sample 17_EM_MG_FD_194513 | JGI IMG/M metagenome (GOLD analysis project Ga0307515, IMG submission 194513) | Populus trichocarpa ectomycorrhiza microbial communities from riparian zone in the Pacific Northwest, United States - 17_EM | ecosystem: Host-associated > Plants > Roots > Unclassified | place... | reverse complement strand
CTAAAAGTAGCGCCCGATCGGACTTGGCTAAACCGATTAGTTCCAGACTCTCACTAAGTCGGAGCTCTTTCGTCAGAAAGTGGCTGAGACGCTAAGAGAGAGTCTGGGCACGAGACTATGAAAGAGCATCTTGTTAACTACATTTCATATATAAACAATATCCTGGTCAAAGTAAAACTCATGGAGTTAATTGAGCTCAAAGTTGGATAGATGTGGGAGCGGGGAGCTGAGGGTGAGAGCGTGGCTACGAGGTGCCCCGCTAGTGGCTTGTTAGTGGCTTGTTAGGTGTAGGCGCTGGACGCGCCCACACCCCTAATAAGGCGCCTGGGCCGTATGCATGAGGTGGTGGTATCGCTCCTGAAAGTATAGGCGGGGTATACGGTCACAATGCTATGGGTTCGAATCCCGGTGCCAGCCCCCCGGTGTGAAGGGGACAAAGGGTAGTGGGTGGGGAACTCCGCCATTTAACCGGCTTGCCCGGAGGCGGAGGGGATATGGGGCTCTGTCATACTCTAATTAGAGTGCATACAGTATGAATAAACAACAACAACAACGTTTATCACATGACTTCGACCGGGAAAAGTGCACAATGAAGAGATATTTCGTCGATTGTTAAGCGATCCACTACCGTATGATCTGGGTGTACCCAGTTCTTTGTAGTGTTGCAATTACATAGTGCATACAACCTGATGGCAGTCTTTTATTGGCCCTGAAGCTGCATAGTTAGCACGGTTAAAGAGTGGACAAATAAGATCAACGGATCTGGCGTCTTGAGACACTGCGAAAAAACTGGATATCCAGATAATAGAGTCGTTTAGCCCCGTTGCCGGACAAACTTTCTTGCAACTTTTCCGACCAATGAGGTTCTGGTATACATCTAGCGATCTGCATCTTATCTGTAGGCGGAAAAGTCGCAAAAAAGTTGTCCAGCAGAACAACTCTAATACAGTACAACAGAAGAGCCGTCAGAAAAATCAAGGCCAGTTACGTTGTACCGATACCTAGTTAAGGGTCTGACGAGACTCCATGCAGTGTTTGTGTTGTGTCTTTCGTGGTTCGTTGAGTCGTTGGGCTTTTCGCGGTCTCACATTTGTGTAACAATCGCCCAGGAGTCTACAGGCCAATTTCGATGGGCCTAGCGGAAAGGTGGTAAAGTTCTAGTAAGAAGTATGGTAGGTATGCATGCGAGGGTTCTTTTTCTCTCGTGACTGTACGTTAATCCATAGCCTCTGTCAGACGCTTTTTCCCCGCTTCATAGCAACTTGTTGGGTGAGCGGCTAATCGAGACCTATCGTATCTACACGTCTTCTCCGACATCGCGATTTCATCACTCACAGACAGCTCTGAGGGAATACTTGTAGAGTACATCCAAAGCATATTTTGTTATTCCAGTTGTAATTGTTTCAGTTAAAATAAAATGAGACATACTGTGCTTCTGAGCCTCTTTGGCCTTCCCGTTGTCTAGATCGTCGACCACCAGCTGGTCAAACTTAGTCTATGTCTTTGAAGACACTCTGTGCAGACCACTCAGGGTTGCATTTCCTGTGTTTTTTGCACTATCTGTGGATTTCTTTTGATTCTTCGTTGATAGTATTTTAATTCTCTACAACTAAATATCCCTATCTGGCGGCATGCCTTCTTGCACTACCCATCTCCAATGACCGCTTCCGAGCGAAAGTCTCAATGATTCGCATGTGTGCCCAGCGGTGAATAAGCGAGCACTTAACTGACCTGAAAGCCTTAGGCACGACTTCCTACACTCCTATCGGCGAAGGTCCTGCTTCTCCCTGGTTACTTTCAAGCAGAGTGTTCATTCGCAGAAACAGCATGTGCTTCTCCAGTTAGTTTTCGAGTCACCAGCTAATCAGTGAGATGGCGTTCGTGCATTTGCTTTTGTTTGTGTGTAGAATACAGTTGCATCAGTCGCTTTCTTGGTGGAGTTTTCTGTACTCTAGATTCATGGAGAATGATATATGACCTAGTCTAAGTGGTTATCATGTTATCTGACCGTATCCGGTTTGTTGATAGAGTCGATGGCGGTCTTTGTTCGCCCTGGAGCTGCGGATTTACATAGGAGCTGGTACGGCTGGAAAAGTGGGCGGGTAGGGGTAGGGTCAGCGGATTTGGCGTCCTGCACACTACAAAGAACTGCATACGGCCAGATAAAATGGTACTTTAACAGTACATGCAGGTTGCATAGGAGAACGAATACTTCGCTTCCATTTCCCTGGATCTCAGCTCTGCTGGATTGCCATCTAGCTTCAAGCATCAATGCAAACAGAAGTCATTACTAGCACCGGATATGCAAACTGCACGTACGATAAAATTAACGAGTCGGAGAAGATTATACTATACTGTATTGTCTGGATGGATCCGTCTTTTTTGCAGCTCGTGCAGGTTGCATTCCGAGTTCAACAGCGGTTTTTATTCGCCGTTGAAGTCTCAAAGTCTTGCAAAGCCAGAAACCTGACAAGTAGAAGTAGTATATAGAGTACAGTCGGTTATGTAGCCTGCACGAGCTACAAACTAGACTAATCCATCCAGATATCACGATATCATAGTAGAGATAGGTAGAGTTCATTCGGTATCTTACTTTTAATCCAAGGGAAAAACAACTTTACGAGGAGCATGCGAAGAAATTCGTTTCTTTGCCATCAAAAATCGAAGAACATACAGCGGAAACGTTCCGGCAGCTTTTGACGTTACGACTCATTTGCGATCATGGATATGACCTTCTAAATAGCTCGCAAAAAGAACAGAGTTTTGAGATGCGTTGCTTCCAGTGCAACTGTTATATGGCAGACGAAGCAGCTGGGTATGGCGAGAAAGCTTGTATTCATCGGCTCCAGTGCAGGGATTGCTTAGAGACCAACCACGAATCGAGTGACCTCGAATGCTCAGATCAAGATATCTGCATCGAATGTAAAGTGGAAAGTGGAAAGTCAACAAGCGATCTATTTAGCGGTTATCAGGGTCCTTCGACGAAAGTACAAGCAATAATCGAGGCAATCACTCATGAATTTACGGCAGAGACGGCCACTCCAATACAGCAGTATGTCATTCCCTCCGGTTGTGGAGGGTTCCTCGAGCTAATAATTCACTTTCAGTGTCATATTTTCCAGCTGGACTCGTATGTTGGACTTGATCAAGCTCGCCCTCGATCAAAATAACATCGCATCCTGTTGCATCGAAGGCTCCATGACTCGAGTACAACGAAACGACACCATCAACCGTTTTCAGAATGATCCAGACTGCACCGTTATCCTTGTTTCGCTCATGGCCGGCAGTACTGGGTAACTTCTCTTGCTTAAGTGGCCCCACCCATACGAGAAACGATGGCTGACAGTCTAGCAGTATCAACCTCACTTCCGCATCACGTGTTCACATGGTTGAGCCCCACTGGAACCCGATGTGTGAGCAGCAGGCGGCAGAACGTGTTTACCGGTCAGTAGTTCCTTTTCGATCCGTAGATCGTTCATTGTGACTGACGGCCGTAACTAGACTGGGCCAGAAACGGGAAGTAGTAGTTACGCGATATATCATGAAGGATTCATTTGAGATGGTATACCGACCTAGCAATTGAATAGAACTCTGTTGCAACGATATCTCATAGCTAACTAACAATACAGTCGATACTCGAGCTTCAGCAACGCAAGATCGATTTGGCGAGACAGTCTTTGGAGCACCACCATCCTGCACCAATTCGGGCGAGTACTTGTGAAGATAAAATGGATACTAGTTGAGATCATTGCCACATAAAAGGAGAGTTGGGTGCCAATTTTCTCTACTGTATCTGGTACTTCTCAGATCCAGCATGCTGCATGCTACTGTTAGAAGAACTTGTCTTGCTTGTAACACTCGGATTTACGAAAACCACGTATACCGTCTCTCTTTTCCTTATATACCGTTTTTTTCCTGTAATTTTTCCTTCAGACTGTTGTAGATACCTAGATCGAAAGATAGAGAATAGAGCTGCTTGCTTGCTCAGCTTTCTTCACCTAAAAATCCCAACCTTCCGCCCATTAATTATTCTCCTGATCTCAGAACTCCTACAACCTCGCCAACAAACCCAAGTGGACGCTTGCCTAAGTCGCCTCACATCGTGCCGGCCTTTATGTGGCAATAAATTCAACTACTGCATTTCTAGATCGACCTCTTTCTCGCTAGATAGTACAGTGCAAGCCCTGACATACATTGTACTACATCAGTTTGATGGAAGCCTCTTTTACTCACAATCCTGACCCCGTCGGTTTCCCGGGTTGCTTCATGAGCTATCACCACTAACGAAGATGGTCTATGTGTTTCTATATGACCTGAAAGGAAGTCGCCGATACACTGAGATCGCCGAATTGACTCACAGGCTGCGGACTCACAGTCGTAGACTCATCCACGAGTTTTCACTTGCCACTGCCACTGGTATTTGCAATCGTGAGCTTCTATAGACTTCTATAGAGTTCCACGCCTTCATGTATATAAAGACAGAGCTTCTCCCTTAGACAGTAGAAAAAGACTTCGTCCGCTTTACATTCATAACATTATGTTCACCCACGTGACTAGTGTTTCGGATGACACCGCTCGCAAGTTCGCGAACCGGTGGGTTCACAGAGGGATCGGAACACAGAATATGTATAACGAATTGGATGCCCCGAGCTCTTCAGTGAAAATCACACTGTTGCTGGGGTTGAGAAGCTTTTGGACAGTCTTTTAGCAGTGAAAAATGAGGTTTAACACCAAAAATGCCTATAATACTAACAGCATAATTTCCCCAAACTATTCAGCCCTGTTGCCTTTGTGTGAGGTTAGGGTCAACGAACGACGTGCCGGAAGTTTTCATTCCATTCTTACTTCAAGCTATAAGGAGCAGTCCTTAAGTTTGTGATTATTCGGGTCTTTCTATATCTATGATGGGTTGAGACCCCCTAGAGGCGACATTGATAGTGAAAGGCTTATGCTCATGGTTGGAGCCAGTTTAAAGTTTGCAGTAGAAATATATAGCCTGTTTGTGACCGGGCTCGGTAGACGAACCTAACCAAGCCCATATTTTCTATATCTGGCTTGTACAAATCTTGGGGGACGATCTAATGTGATTTTTTCGGGATGACCGGCAGATTTTCAGTTTCGTACGGTTCAGCAATTTTATCGAAGTGACTTATCGTAAGGACTTTTTAATAAGCTTTCCCCATAGTCTTAACGTCACCATCATTTATAAATTTACAATTTAGGCCGACGACGATGATAATATGTGGAGTATCCCAAATCCCCTTCAGGAGGGCGAGGCTTGAATATATAGTATAACATTACTTGCAGTCCCCACGACTCGAGCTCATCAAAACTGATGGTTTATATCATAGAATACCTGTACTACACCCCATCCCTTGTGACTTCAACTCCAAAGTCCAGGCGAAGGTCCAAACTCTACCAACGAACTCTATCAGCTCGGCCCAACCTCACCAAAAGCTCCCAGTGCCACATCCGACATAAGTATAAAACCCACTCTCTCCCTCCTCTCGCGCGTGCCAACTCCATTCCCACCACACACTATGAACGGACTCTCCCCAACCCAGGGTGCAAAGTCATGTCGTCCTACTTGGATGGCACCACGAACCGATGAAGAAATGCGTGAGAGAATGAATAATTACTGCCATGACATCGTTTGTCTGTATCCCCTCCCTTCCCTCCCCTTCCCGTCCGCTGATCCATAGAAAAGCAAACTGCCGGTTCCTCAACCCCTCCGCAAAGTGTATCAAGATCCGCACCAGCTGTCGGGTGGACAAAGACGAGTGGAGTGCCCACGCAATCGGGTACACGGATCGGGACCCGTCCTCGTCGGGGGATCTATATCCGACGCAGCAGTCGTCGACATCACTGCCCAAAGATGCGTGGGTACTCACATCGGTCACGATCGGGTTCCCGGATCCCAGGCTGAGTCAGTTCTATGAAGGCCCCGCGAAGCATGCGGAGAATATCAATCCCAATGATGCTGCTGTATGGGCGTTGTATCTCAAGAGCGAGGAGCTGGTATTGAAAGATATGAAGAGGTTGGATGTGAGTTTAACCCGCCCACAAATGGGCGACTGGATATAACTGACTGAGTTTAGAAGGAGGCAGATAAGCAAGACTTTTGTACAAAGCTCCCGGACCAGGATCAAGTCGAAGCAGAGAAGGCCGAAGCAGCGAAGGCCCCAATCCAACTGGTCAGTTCCAATAAGCCTAAGGAGGAGGCAATGGAGAAGGATGGGGACGAGGAGGACGAGGAGGGTGAGGATAATCAGGATAATCAGGAGGATGAGGGAGAGGGAGAGTACGAAGAGGACTCAGACTCAGACTCAGACAAAACCGACGACGGGGAAGAGGATTCAGATGACGACGACGACGAGGAGGAGGAGGAGGAGGAGGAGGAGGAGGAAGAAGAAGAGACGCCGACTAAATCCCAACAACCAAATTCGACTCAACTACAGCCATCACCATCACAGAACGGCTCCTCCTGTAGCTTTTCTGGATGTTCGGGAATGTGCCTTAGCTACCCTAACCTCCATCCCAACCTCGACTTCTTCCCGAGTTCCGAGCCCGATAAATCATTCCCCTGGCACGACTTCGTGCAAGCAATCCCGCACCCGTTCCAAGTGGATCTCGAATCCTTCATATCAGAGCAGGATAAGGCCGCATTCATTGAAGCATCGGCGCCGCGCCCACCCCTTGGGCGTAACGCATCACTCGCTGAAATAAACCAGGTCGCACCAAAACTTCCCCAGGCGCACGCTTTGATCCGATTGCTTAATATTGACCTGCACGAGGAAAAGGGTATGAGCAAGAGAAAGTCCAGCAACCTCATAGGTCATCTCCAGCAGGTATTGGAGTTATGGAAAACGGCTGAGCAAGATTTCAAACAGGCCGTTGCGGTCAAGGACAAAGTCGAGGAGAAGCTCCGACGTGCAGAGGGACATATTGAGCAGTTGGAGCTCGGGAAGAAGCGGGGTGTCGCAGAGCAGGAAGCAATTTTAAGGCATATGCGTGAGGAGAGAGAGCGTGCGGAGAAGCGGCTGGTGGCGGAGTTCGAAGCTGTAAAGAAGCAGATTACGGAGGCGCATCAGAAGGAGCTTGCTCAGCTGAAGGCAGAGCATGCAGCAAGAATGGAGCTGCAGAAGAAGCTAGAGTGTGCCGGAAAGGAAATGATCCGAGCGCAGCAGAAGGTAGTGCGGGAGCAACTAGAGGACGAATATGAGCGGGAGATGCAGGAGAACAAGGAGGAACATGAGCGAGAGATCCAAGAGATCCAGAAGGCCCACCAGAGGGTGTTAGATGGGGTCAACCAAGATTTACAGGAGAACCAGCAGGAACTAGATGAGGAGCTCCAGAGGCTCAAGGAGGCCCACCTAAAGGAGTTGGACGTGGTTAAGCAGGATTTTCAGGACAACGAGCATAAGCATGAGCAGGAGATCAAGGAGCTCCGGGAGGCCCACCAGAAAGAGCTGGATGCGGTCAAGCAAGATTTCCAGGAAGACGAGAAGGAACGTAAGCGGGCGCTCCAAGAGCTCCAGGAGGCGCACCAGAAGGAGTTGGATGGGGTTAAACAGGATTTGCAGAGGCAAAAGGAACACAGTGCGCGCCTTGTCAACGTCATCACGGTTTATAAAGAAAACGACACTAAGAACGACCAGAAGTTCAACCAGGAGAAGCAGCTACTTGTACAGCAGGTGTCCGAGATCTCTACAAAACATCACGACGCTATGGGCGCAACCCGTCGACTCAGCCAGGCCCTAGCTCGCGTCACGGATGACCATACGGCAGAGCTTCAGAAGATTCGGGAGGCGCATATCTACGAGCTTGAAGGGCTCCGCAAAGAGGCAGTCGGAGTACAAGAAAAAGAGCGGCAGAACCAGGAACAGATCGTTTGTTTGACGAAGACTTGTGAGGAGCTCGAGACGGGCCTGAGTCGAGCTCGGGAGATTCGACAGATGGAGACAGCCGAATTTGAGAGAAAAGAGGAGGAGTGTCGAAAAGAAATCGATTCATTGCAGGAGACTTGCAAAGAGCTCAGAGAGGCCGTCGTCCAGGTTACAAATAACCACATGGCAGATCTTAAGAAGGTTCGAGAGGAACATGTCCAACAACTCCAAGAGCTCCGCGAAAAGGAGGCAGCCGAAGCACAAGGAAATGAAAAGGAGTACCAGAGACAAATCGGTTCATTGCAGGAGACTTGCGAGGGGCTCCGAACGGCTCTCATTCAGTCTGCAAGCAACCACACGGAAGACCTTCAAAAGATTCAAGACATACACACCCAGAAGTTCACGGAGCTCCAAGAGCTCCGCCAAAAGGAGGCTCTCGAAGCGCAAGAAAAAGATGAGTGGAACCAGAAACACATCGTTACATTGATTAAGTCTTACGACCAGCTCAAGGTGTGCCTGACTCGAAATCAAAACAGTCACGCGGTAGACATTCAGAAGATTCGAGAGCAACACGCCCACACACTCGAAGAGCTCCGCAAAAAGGACGCGGCCGAGACACAAGAAAAAGAGCGGCAAACCCACGACCAGATCGTTTCATTGACGGAATCCTGCGACAGGCTCAAGGCGGCCCTGACTCGAATTACAACCATGCACACTGAAGAATCCCAGAGGCTTTTCGATATACACGCCCAGCAGCTTCGAGAGCTCCGTGAGAAGAAGGCAGTTGAAGCTCAAGAGAAAGAGGAGTGCCACCGGGGACAGATCGCTGTATTGGCAGCGGCTTGCGAGGAGCTCAAGGCTAACGCAACCCGGGCTTCTGTGGATCTTCAAAATATTCGGAATGCACATGCCGACGAACTTCAAAATGAGGCGGTCAAAGTACAACACAAGAAGCGTCAGAGCCAGGAGCAGATCACCACACTGGCGGAGACTTGCAAAGAGCTCAGAACGGCCCTAGATGAGCTGAAGAAAACACATGCCGAGGAGACCGCCGCAGCTCAGCGTAAGGACGAGGAACACGCGCGACATGTCGAAGCCACGTCCATCTCGCTGTCGAAATACGCCCAGGAAGTAAAAAACAAGAACTTAGAGCTCGCGGAGCTTTCGGCTGTGAAGCAGCAATACGAGGTGCTGAAAACCCAATACGACGATCTCGAGCGAACCAATGCCGACGAGTGCGCCATAGCGAAGAGCCAGGCTAAGCAGCACAGCGAATACGTTGAGCGGAAGCTACTTTTGTCCTACAACAGCCGACTAAAAGACCTAAAAGACGATCTAAACGACTCCAAAGCCCACAATAAGGAGCTGGCCTCCAAAATCGCCGACGCCGAACGTTTGAGCAAGACCGAGAGCGCCACGCTTGAGAAGCGAATCACGCAGCAGCAGGAAGAATACAAGACGCTGAAAGAAACGTCCACCAAAGTCGAGGAAATGTGTGCCAACACTCTCAAAGACGCTGATGCGCATTACAATGTCGTGATTAACAGTCTCCGCCTCGACTTCGACAAACAGAAGGCCCAGCTCGAATGCACTTGGGCGCAGAAGCTGGAAGATTTGAAAGAAGCACACGCCACCGAGATTGGAGGTATGCGAAAGTCCCTGGCGGAGGAAAACGACAGCCAGGTTGTCAAGTTTAATCAGAAAATGCAAGATAAAGAGATGCGGATCAAGGAGCTGAACGATACACACCTAGTCATTCTCTCAAAACTTGCGGCAGCAGAGAAACACCTCAAAGACTCCACCGAGGCAAACAACTTGAATAAACAAATGATGGAGGCTCATCTCCAAGGTTTTGAATCGCGGGTCGACAACTTTAGGTCCCGAATTGACACATACTATGAGCCCACGCTCAAGTTACTTGAGAAGGAGCGTAATGAAGCCCTAGCTACTCTCGCGGGCAGGGATGTGCATGTTGGAAAGCTGCGTGCGGATCTTGATTTGGCGGAGGCGGAACGAAATATGTGGAAAAGGCAGTCGAATGCTGCCGGGGAGAAAATAACTATGAACGAGGCCGAAGTTCAGGCCATTGAGGAGGAGCTGGCAACTGCTATGGTAGACCTGGAAGATGAGTTCGAGCTGGTAGAGACGCCATGACGGTGATGAATTTGATATTCTTTATCTGCTTCTTTTCGTTCTTTTGGTCCTGATATTAATATTTGTCTTCGAGTTGTTGCTTTATTGGGTGACATCGTCAAAAGTTCAAGAGTGTAGAGATTGCGGCATCGATATGTATTCCTCTGCGAGGGTTCTAGAATGTCAAAAAGTAACTGTTTCTACACAAGTACTTTCGTAATAAATAAAAGTTAAAGGAGTTTGTCAATGTTTTGTATCGAATTTGTGGTGGGCGTCACTCGACGGAGCCATCTGCGCCAGCCATTGTTAAGCTTCCGGCCATGTTCCAGGGAATAAGACGCAGCTATAATAAGTAATTAAAGCATTGTAATGGAAAAGTACCTAATTTTTCAATCTCGACCAGGAAGAAAGGAAATTGGCGACAAGCACAAGCACGATTGTATATGCCACAATTTCCACCATGAAAGCGCCCAAATAATATGTATGAAGTACGAAAGCGATCCCAACAAAGTTCATTGCCAGCCTGGTCAAACCTTACCGACCTTAGATGCCTTCGCAGTCACTTCGTACCGACCGCCATCTCGGTAAAACGGTATTGTACTCTGCCCAGTAACTGGAGTCATGTGTTAGCATGGTTTTTAGGTGGGGATAGGTTGGCGGACCGTATGATATTGATGCTAACTATCAACACGATTCTGGAATGCAATCTCCCCAAACCAACGGCCCACCAAAAGTTTCCCCAGCCTCAATTTGCATATCATCTGTGAAGTTGTAGTTGACCCACCGGTTGTCTACCTCTCGTTCAGGTGGTGGTGGGGGCGGTGGTGCTATGGGCGTCGCGGTGGTGATAGTGGTAGTATCGCTTGCCGTATCTTGCTCAGCATTCGCAGCAGGCGTCTGTTTCGCAAGCCGACTGGCAGCTGCGGCCTCCTTCTTTTCCTTCTTCCTTCTTGCCTTCTCTTCCGGTGCAACCCTCGGTCTTCCAGGCCGAGGATGTGGGTCGAGACAATCCGGTGCCAGCAGCTCTACCAGAGAAACTTGTTCGGCGATAGGTACCTCAGCAGCAGCCTTTTTCTCCTTCTCCACAATGCACTCCCTCGAGTACAAAGAATTGAGCTCATCATCGATACCGGCCAAGAAATCAGAAGCCTTGTCGGGATCCGCAGGCACGCCGTCCTCCGACGCCGCCGCATCACCGTCTCCAGCGCTCCCAGCACGCCCCTCTTCTAACCTTTTCCGCTTCGCGACAGCATTTTGTACGGCGTGGTTGAAGATATTATTAGCGGTTGACTTTGGCACACCAACTTTGGCCGAAATTTCTCTCCAGGACATTGGCTTCTCTGGGTTTGCGAGGCGCAGAGCTACTATGGCGGCGCGCTTCCGTGGAGAGACCTGACAGCCGGCTGCTGTGGAGGGAAAGCCATTAGTTAACCGTGTTGCTTGTTTAGCCAGGGAAGCGCTGGTAGACAAGATAGGTCTGCAGCACTTACTGACTTACCGGCAGGGGAGTCGGGGGACGCCATTATTTAGAGTGGGTTCTGCCAAACCACGGCTTTGGGGCACAGTACACACGGCATTCAGGCCTGGAAATTACCCGGATGCGGGGTGCTGACATGACTTTCGATCCCACCAGAGTTGCGAGTTACCGGCCGTTTCGTGTTTCGATATACAAAGCTGCCTGTAGATGCATTCTAAGCCAACCGACAGCATATCCTTCTGCTCGGGCGAGAGTCCTATTGGTTTGTCGAATCACAATAATACTTGTATCCAAATGTTCCAACCGTTGAGAGTCACCAATAAGCACTCGCTCACTAGTAGATAGCTTTGGCTAGAGCACCCGTTCATATTTAAGCTTAGGTTCTTTTGACTTCTTTATCAAAAGCTGTTTCTGAGCCATCTGCCAGCAATTTATACATTTTGTGGGATGGATACTGAAAAGCACTCTTGTCTCAGTGGAGATTGAATTGCCGCGGGAAGCAAATGATACCTACCTAGGACCTTTTGCTTACGACGAGAGCTTGGATGAAGAGTGACTTCGCCATTTCATCATCACCGCGAGAACCAAGGTGGGCGACACTCTCTAACAGCAACTCGAATCTACGCCGAGATTTGACCAAGATCAGCAACCACAGATTAGCGCAACTATCTGATATTCAAAAACGAGGTTCTGCGAGCTCAAACTCGCTTCGGAATCACGATGGAGTCGTCCGCTTCACCACCATCGACCTCTTCCTGTCATTCTTCGTTTAACGCATTTCGCTCGGGGTGTCGACAGAAAGTTAAACGAACCATCCACACAGCAAATAAAACCTACATTTACGGCTGGATTGTAAGCTCTTTCACTCTCTCGCTCGCCACACTTCCCCGAGATGCTTCTTTTGCTAATATCACGCCATAGCCCGTACTGAATACCATTATCCTCTTCCTCGAAATGGCCATCGTCGCACAGCTTGTCCGGCGATATGACCACTATTTCGACACACGACCAGTATTGACCATGATGGTTACAAACTCGGTGAGCTTCCCCTCCATCCTCCCTCCCGTTACACCAGAAACTAACCATCCTTCACACAGATCCTCAACGGCATAGCCGACACCGTCGCACAAACCGTCACCGCAGTCCGTCGGCGATCCGTGCTGGACTCCACCGCCAGCAACAAACCCGACAAGCTCGCAATCGAACTCGACGAGAAGCTTCCACACTACGGCGACGAGCTAGTTCCAACGCACTCAACACACCTGCTTCCTCCACCATTCGACTTTGAGCGACTGATACGGTTCGCATCGTGGGGCTTCGTCATCGCGCCGTTCCAGTTCAAGTGGCTGAAATTCCTCTCACGGGTGTTCCCACTCACCTCCACTTCCGCCACTGTTCCTGCGCTCAAGAGGGTCGCGATGGATCAGTTCATCTTCGCCCCCGTCGGACTGACGGCGTTTTTCACGTACATGACGTATGCCGAGGGTGGGAATACACAGGCGGTCAAGAAGAGGCTGAGCCATGTCTTCATCCCTACATTGAAGGCGAATTATATGCTCTGGCCTGCAGTGCAGCTGCTGAATTTTAGGGTTATTCCGTTGCAATTTCAGCTGCCATTTGCGAGTACCGTGGGAATTGCGTGGGGGACGTATTTGAGCTTGACGAATTCGAGTGCGGATCCTTGAGTGGGCGCTGTGGGGTTCGGGTTTACAAAGGGGCTTAATCAAGTGGGGTATTCTAGTCTAAGTATCTGGCCGATATTTTACAGTTTCTGAGTTCATTTCTTTTGTTTCGGTACAGTTTCATTAATAACAACTACTTTCTGCTTCTATTTTCTGCCTTCTAGATTGGAGGGGGAGATCTATTCCATTAGACCGTGAATACATGAAGCTTTTCTTCCAACGGCTCTTTTGAGCACAGCACTGGAGTCTATGATATAGGACTGCGGAATTGTGGACCTTGCACATCACCTCGCTGCCTTAGATGCCAACCTATCTAGTCTTCCAGATTATTCATACAAACCAGACTGTCAGCACAAGACTGCTCTCAACTCTACAAGATCGGCTGTTGCCTTGATTATTGTATCATTTAATCACCACTTTACAACCTGTATAGATATTCCATGGCGGATGACCAAGATTGTTTCCATTCCACAATTCAGGCACAGAAGCTGCCATCAAGAGATGATTTACGCCATGTATTGCCACCCACTACTTCTGCCCCTCCCACTGAACACCAACCCACTCCTCAACCCACCCAGCCCCATTCGCATCCCTAACCTTCGGCACACAAGTACATGTCGCCACAATCACCGTACCCCACTCCATTCCATCTAAACTCAAACTATCCCCCTCCAGCACCGTGATAGCATGGGGCATAATCTGAAACTCAAAAACCCTCTCCCTCTTCCCACACCCTCCACACGGCGGAATCCTCCTTGTCGAAAACGTCTTCTCAACCAGTAAAGTCTTTGCGACCTCCTCGTCGTGAGAATACAGCAGCGGCGTACCACCCCTCTCATACCGCAGCACCTGCTCGGGGTTCTGTCCCACGCGGTCCGCAAACTTCTGGAATGCCGTGTCGAGCACGCCGTCGTCCGCGTCGCTGTTGGAGACGGGGGTATCGTCCGAGTCGAGGACTTCGGTGATTTTTTGTGGGGGAGGGGGAGAATCGGGGGCTAGTGTTTCGTAGTCGGCGTCGAGGTAGAAAAGCGGGTAGGTGTGCGGTAGTGGGAAGGGCCAGGGTTCTGAAGGGCCGTAGAGGAGGGGTTCGGGAGCGGGAGCGGGAGCGGGAGCGGGAGGGGTGGAGATGTGGAGGGCTTCGGCGAAGGTTTTGGTGAGTTCTTTTTGCGGTGGGGGTTTCGTCGTTGCTGAGAAGGGGTTCGCACTCGCACTCGGTGTTGTCGAGAATGGGTTTCCGCTTGCTGAGAAAGAGTTCCCCGTAGTCCCAGAGCCGGAGCCAAATAGTAGATCTCCAGCTCTCGGTGCTTCTGCAGCTGCTTTCTTCCGTTCTTCCGCCCTCCTCGCCTCCTCCTCCTTCGCCTTCTTCTCGCGCTCCTCAAAGTCCCGTGCCACCTTCACTCCGCGTATTGCTTTCACGCTGCCCTTCTTCCGCCGACACGTCTTCTCCTTGCACGCAAACACGTAGAACATTCGCTCATGTGGGCTCTCAGGGATGGCTCCATTGAGCTGCAGTAACAATGACATGAGTTTATTGCAGCACGCACATTTCGCGAGGCGGGCGTCAGCGGGTGAGGAAGGGTGTAGCCATATCTACACTCCGTACACCATCAGCAACAAAGCTCCATTTCGTCTCTAGGGACGAGAGGACAAACTGGTTCACCGCCTAAATGGCTAATTGTGTCGTTCCCGGCTTCTTCCTCGGCGTATCCTAGCAGTACTTTCGTCTCAGTGTAGTCCTGGATATCTTCGTCGTCAGAATCGTTGTAGGGCGGCATCTTTGTATACTTGTAACGAGAAACGGTGAGGATGGACGGCGGGGCTGAACAAAGTTTGTCCGGCCCCCGCACTAGACGCAATCAGGAATAGTTGCGGCTCGAGTGACATCGAGCTTCGACGAACTGCCACCTCCGGAATTCAAGTTCCTGCTACAACGACAGCAACTATGGCAGCTCCAGCATCGTCTTACAAAGACCGCCAATTCCTGGCCGTTATCGGCGATGAGGTTTGCATCCCCCCACCACTGCACTCGCACCGCGAAGACCTAACGTTCTCCCTCTGAAGGACACAGTAACAGGCATGCTCCTCGCGGGGATCGGCCACGTTACGCCCGCGCCAAACAGCAGCAAGAACTTCCTGATCGTGGACGCGAAGACGGAGACGAAAGATATCGAGAATACGTTTGATGATTTTACGTCGAGGAAGGATATTGGCATTTTGCTGATCAACCAGCACGTGCGTGCCCCACCACCACGAAGGAAGAGAGAGTATTGATTATGGGGGACTAGGTTGCGGAGAAGATACGGTATCGCATTGAAACTTTTACGGATGCGTTCCCGGCTGTCCTCGAGATTCCGAGTAAAGACCATCCGTACGATCCCGAAAAGGATAGTGTTTTGAGGAGGGTGAAGAGGCTGTTTGGAGAGTAAACGATTGGCGGTTCTACAGCAGGAGGGTGGGGGGCGAGCGGGGGGTTATGTCACTTTGTGGATACTCATGGGTTAGAATGCTGCTGGTGGTGTTGATGGATGGATGGATGGACGATGCGTGATATCTTCAATTCAGGTTTATTTTACCGCAATACACGGCGTTTACACGGGAGGCTCGGGGATCTATACCGTGTTATAACATGTAGCTCGAGCTAGGGTTAGTACATCATCCCCATCTCCTCCTCTTCCTTGAACTTCTCCTCCGCTGCCTTCCGTTCCTCTTCCATCTGTTTCTTTTCAAACTCGTCATGCTCATCTCTGTGATCAATCCATCTCTCCTGAATATCCCTCGCCTCCATGCCCTCAGCCCACCCACCCCTCATAGCGACTGCCCACACACTATCCCCCGCACCCTCCGCCTCCCCAAACGCATACCCGCCCGCTCTATCAATCGCTTGCAGCAGATGCGTCATACTCTTCTTATCTTCCACCGCCAGCGTCTCAAAGTTAACCAACGCAAAGCTCTCCACCAAGTCGACAATAGCCTCATTCAGTTTCGCAAACTTCTTTGTCCTCTCATCCTGATCTAGCAGCGGGAGCAGATAGTTTAAATCCTGCACCTCCGTATAAAATTCCAGATTAAACGCCAGGGGGCCATAATCCCTCAAAATATCGATCTTGGAGAGGACATTGATATGCGGCAAGTCAAGCTGCAGCATACTCCGCAGCGACAGCAGCAGGATCGAAATATACTTCGCAGGGTCGGTGATATAATGCGCGTCCACCAGGTGCACTACGACAAGCTATTCCTTCCCCCCACATCAGCCCCACCTTCTCCCACACAGAAAGGAATTAAAAACGGACTCTATACCCCATTTTCTGCAGGCGCATGAATATCTTCCTCAAACTCGCATGGTGTGTAAACAGCTCGACCTGTCCCGGGCAATCGAAAAGGACGTAATCGTTTCCGAGCCTCGACAACCCTTCCTCAAGCCACTCGATATTCTCCTCGAGCTCTTCGAGCGCGTACATCACGCCGCCGTTTGGACCGAGCCCCTCCTCGTCCATGATCTGGTCTAGCGTGATGATTGAGCGGATGTCGAGCGCGCACGGGTAGCCGGTGGCGTCGTTTGCCGGGTCGAGGTTCACTACGGCGCTCTTGCGCCCGATCGCTGACATGAATTGGTGCATGCCATTGCAGTAGGTGGATTTTCCGGAGCCTGGGGGGCCGATGACAAGCTGAGAGAGTTAGGAGGTGGTGATGTCGGCAGTGGGGGGGATGCTTACTTGTGCGAAAGGCATGATGGAAGGGAGGTGCGGTGTAGTGGGTTGGGTTAGGGGCGGGTGGTGTTTGATTGGACGTCAATGCAGAAACTCTCTTTACAGGTTGTCATTTATGACATTACGATTCATAGCTATAGTTGGTGCAAGAGTGATTAATGGAGGTAGCAATCACCCACCTGGTCCATAAACCACAGGCTGAAAGTAAGACATACGAGGTCTATTTCTTCCTAGTTCATAAGATCCACCTTATCACTTGTTAAACCCGCGAACACCAGGCGACCAATGGAGGAGGATTGTAATATGAGCCGGTATAAGATATAGAATTTCACCGACGATACCCGGGCAGCGTGGCCACTTAGGACATGATGCCGCATGTCCGTCTCTATTCGAGGCGTCAAATTAAAGGGCGTGTTGCTAGGATATTTTTTTATTTCCACTTTCAGTATGCCCTACGGTACCAGCGGTGCGGCATTTGCTTGATCCGCGTTCCGCTCAAGCGACTGCGGCTTCACTGTCATCTAAGAGTCTGGGAGAACGGTGCGGGCAGAGTACATACAATCTTCCACTTCTAATCTACACCATACGGAGAACTAGATGTCTAGACAGCATACTAAGTATTTCTACTAGAGTATCATTGTCCACATCTAATACACCTAATAAATCTCCTCTTCCAACCCCACCTCCTGTTTTCCAATAACTTCGCTGTTTTACATTCAACATCAAACCGGTTCAACAAAAGCAAAAGCAAAAACACGAAAAGTAAAGCTGGTATAAAAAACTGAAACTGAAATCTATGGCAGCAACACAACTACCTAGTCGATATAGAAACAGCTTATCTTCAGTAGTAATAATCAAACAAAAGAACCCAGCAATAAAAATAGAAATATTATCATAAGGAAAAATATACAAGAAACGGATACCCTATGTTATTTTTGCTGTTGAATCGAAAAGAAAACAAACGAGGTAGGCGTATCTACTCGCTTCTCCCATCCCCAGAGAATTCCTAATACCCATTCCCACACGCTGTGCACTAATTCATGACCACAGTAAAAGACATTACCGTTAGATCCCAACCCCAGATACAATACTACACCACTACCACATGCCCATCTTCGCTGTGGCTCGAAACTTCAGCTCCGATATCCAGAGCGAATGACAAGGTGTCCATCGCTCGCTTATGCCTTGCGGCTCCTCACACTGCCATTCTTCTTTGCACTGCCGTTGACTTTTCCGTTGCCGTTGGCCTGAATACTGTTGACAACATCCTGGGAGAACTTGGGGTCAATGGCAATGTTGCCGTTCGCAACCGCCTTCTTCGCGGCTCTTTTTCCGGCCAGCTTGTAGGTACTGAAGTAGAAGCTGATGAACAAAAGAAGGTAGCTGCTCAAGATACCACAACCAGAGAAAGCGGCGAACTCCTCACCGGCGCACTTACCAGCATTGGGGATCCAGGGCCAGTAGGTGGAGGTGAAGTAGGTGTAGGACGCAAAGTAGACGAATCCTATAAAAATAATAAGCAACAGAAACGCCATGTCAACGCGCAAAAGGATACGAACCAAGATCAATGATAAACTGCAAAATCTGAAGACGGGTAATCCACTGTTTCCACCAAACTCGAACACCGCGCGCAGACTGGTAGTAGTACCAGTACATGACAACGTGGACTAAGAGGTTAATGGTGATGGGGACCCATGACTAGCGCCGCGTCAGCATTCCCGTGTCTTTACCGATGGATCGTGTCAACATACCACGGCAGTAGAACCGATGAGTTGAGTATAACAAAGCAGAGCCGTGGCACCATGATGATAGCAGTGCAAAAAGGCTATTCACATTGTTGGTGTAAATGGATTTCAAAAGGCTACTTGTATGCACTTACTAAGAGGCTTCTTCTTGACAACGAGGAAGACGGTATCCAAAAGCTCCACAAATTTCACGAGATAGTTCAACTATAAACGTGTCAGTAATGTCACATATCAAGAACGATTGAAAAAGGAGGAACCCACATAGTACAAAGTCACCAGAGGCTTGGTCCACCCACCAGCGGTATTGCAGATGCTGTAGAAGAGGCCGTGATTGTAAACCGTCGGGATCAACTGCTCCATAAACAGCACCAAAAGAGCGCCGGAAACCAACGTCAAAAGCAGATTGTGAAGCTGAAAGAGAAACCGTAGCTTGAATGCCGACACATTCTTCATGAGAAATCGGCCACCGAATATTATTGCGTAGTATGCAACGATTGTTGAACCAGCCGTCTTCAAGTTCCCTAAAAATGTATCATCGTAGGCGAATTCGAAGTCGGTGGCCTTGGTGCCCGTCGCATGTGTGTAAAAAACATCGAATATCGGCCACAGATGTACACCGAAGGGTCGCTCAATAGAGGGTATTTGAATGTCAATAGCATTGGCAAGCTCTACCGCAAATTTCGTCGCGCACTCCATTATGGCAAGAGGTGTTAAATCGTATTATTATAAGGTTGTAGAGGTTGCCCAGTGCGCTTGAAAAGGAATGAGATGTGTGAAAGAGGGACACAGGTTCAAGCTGACGCGTGGAACCTTGATGGAGTGTGATGGGCGAGGAATTAAAGAGCTGTAGAGGAAGGGTGTTGATTAAAGAAGGGATGGGTAGCGCAGGAGAGAAGGATGGTGGTCGTGGATAGCGGGCAACGGAAAGGGGTATAGAGTGCTTGGTAAATTTCACGCGCGGAGTTACTTTTGTACTGGGGCGGACCGGACCGACTCAGGCACGTGAAGAAAAGGAGGAGTAGCAATATGCGCAGTCAATAGCTGCAGACATATCGCGATGGTCGGGCTTAGTAGATGCTATACCCTCCAATGGCAGCCCATGTTGCGGTGCATCGCGACATTGGCCAGTCCGAAGGAATGCAGAGTGCATACAGTGTTGAATAATCGCGTATTGTCTGTTTCCCAGGTTCAGACGGTAGAACATCTGCGTGCGTCGGTCTGGAACCATCTCTCGTCCTCTTCGGCTTCACCGCTTCACAGCGTTGTCACTTTCTGCTCGTGATTGTCTTTTCTGTCCTCTTGCAGGCTTCAGCCTCGAGTATTTGTGCACCCAGACCAATTGCCGAGCCTCTTCCCCAAGGTTCAAGCCGCCTGCGCCGCTTCTGTTCTCTAATCCGCGCCTATTGCCCGCAGATCTCGTCCTGCATCAATTGACCAATCATCGTTTCACTCATACAGACGGCTTCGTCCACCAGCACCAGCAAAATTCATCCCAGGACAATACCGGGTCCAAGTCTCCGTTTCGTCACCGCCTCTAACCCTCCTCCCAATTCAACACCTACCATCCGTCAATCTCCACTCTTCCCTTGCACCCCACCTTCGAAATGGCCTTCCTCCGCATTACTGCTGCCGCCAGGCCCGCTATTCGCACCTCGGCTACACGAACCGTTGCACCTCGAATTATTGCAGCTCGGATGGGCGTGAGGAACTACTCCGATGCCCACGAGGAGAGTTTCGAGGAGTTCACTGCTAGGTAAGGAATCACGCACGAGGCTCTGTTTCGTCTACGTTCAACCACTCGTTCTGCGGACCAATTTATTCGTGTTTGCGAGTGACCGGAAGCGCACTGGACATGTTTGGTGCGGTGTGGGGTGATGTCGATCAATATCGACTTCTCTGGACGACCAATCAACCTCCCGCCCACCCGACGACAACACCACACCACCAATAATAGAAGAGGATTTGCAAACATCTGTGTGAGAGAGTGATTGGCTAATTACTATCAATTCTAGATATGAGAAGGAATTCGACAATGTCCAAGACGTCTTCGAGCTCCAGCGCAACCTTAATAATGCTTTTGCATACGATCTCGTCCCCTCCACCTCTGTCATTATTGCCGCCCTGAGGGCAGCTCGCCGTGTGAACGATTTCCCCACCGCAGTGAGAATCTTCGAGGGTACGAGTTCAATTCCTGTCAATGATGTTTCTGCCAAGACGGCGGCGGTGGTGGCGCCGAGCTTTTTTGGGGGTTTACAATACCCGCACGACAACTTTGCGCGCAGGATTCTCGCTGGAATCTAAGTCGAAGGGCTATGATTTTCGGCTATCTTGTACCTATCGATTAAGATCTTGGCGAGGCGCAGCCGAGAAACGTCCCGCACATATCCCGCCATATGTTTCCGGAGGAGGCGCTAACGAGGGTCATTGCATCTAGGAGTCAAGGCCAAGGTCGAGAACAAGCAGCAGTACCAGCAGTACCTTGAGGAGCTTGCCCCAGTGCGACAGGAACTCGGTGTCGAACTCGTCGAGGATCTATACCCCAACCTGAGCAAATAAACAACATGTGCTCGCGCGCACCACCCACCTGCACAAAATCTCCGCTGTTTTTTTTCTTTTTTCAATGTGGTATTAGATGGCTGAATGAACTGCTTGCTTGGGAGAAATCAGAAGTGATAGAAATGGAGGGCGGAGTCAGGGAAGGCCGGGACACTGCAGACAGATGTGATATACGGGATCCATGTGCATGTTCTGTGCCTTGTAGTAATAGGAGATTCCATTGTCATTTCTTTTGTCGTCTCACCTCTCGTCTCCTCAAACCCCAGTCCAGCATCGATCGACTTATGGTTCCTGGAGTGAGGTCGGTGTTTCATCGGCTTTACCTGCCTCTCCAGAGTCATGATATCCCGAGACCGTGGCGATTTGAGACCGTGCTCAGAATCTCTACTCTTGTAATCAACAATCCAAGCACATCAATTGTACCCAACCACACGTGAAAACGCACATTGCCGGACAGAGTAATACAACGGAGGCGTGGGTATAAGTAACTGACTCTTCTCCCCAGAATTCAAACCCCAACAACTCCTTATTAAATCTATCACGACTATGCAAACCGCAACAGTCGAAACTAATAAACGAAGCAGTAGCAACATTTTTCTCATCCATCATCATCAATGACCTAACGAGGGATTTTATGGCCCGAAAGGCTGAGGACTTACTCTCGCTACTATGGAATCAAATGATCAGCAGATGCGGATCAATATTATATAGAATTGCACTCGCAACTTGATTTCTCTTCAACGGCGCCATGGGGATCTTCTCCATTAATACACCGAGGTATCATGCAGAGTGTATCCCCAGATTGATCCCATAATAGACATACTGTACAAATTTCATCCCATCATCTAAAACAGCCTGTTCGCCGCCTTCGCCTTCTTCCCCTTCTTCTTCCCCCCTGTTGGTTTTGCGTCCAGCGGCTTGAAGAACAAACTGGGCGATTCCTTATTCGCAATAACATCTCCACTCAGATACCCCCGGTGCTTCGGGTCTCTGTAGTACTCGATATCGAATCTGCTCGACGGGCCTGCCAACCGGTGTGGCTCGTCAAAAAGATGTGGGTGTGTAATCGATTTGATGCCTATCTTGTTGAAGAACCGAGTCGTGATTTTCCCCCCCGCCTTCTCAATCGCCTCGATTGCTGATGCAGATGCACGCGATACTGTGATATCGATTGGTGTCTTGAAGGTGGCGACGCCGTTGCCTAGGAGCTTTACACCGTCTTTGATGCCGTGCACCGCCCGTGTGTCAAGGAGCTCTTTGAAGGTAATAGGTTTTGTCGGGTCGATGCGGCCGGCGTCGATCCATTGCTGCAGTTTGTCGAGGTTCAGTGGTGACATCTCGACAGAGAAGCTATAAGCCAACCATCAACTCAAATCCAGGCTTAAGAGTAGATGCGCGGCGCGGTGAGGTGGGTTTGAGCTGGAATCGGAGTACTTGCTCCGCTCCTCATCCCCACGCCACGACCGACCACGCTGCAATGTAGAGTGCACATACACATTCTTGAATCCCCGCACCCCGTGTACCTTCTCGAGCGGCGTCTGTCCTCCAGCGAAACCAGCCGGCACCTTTCCGTGCTGCTTCTGACCCTTGTGACCGCGACCAGACGTCTTTCCCTTGCCGGAAGAGGGACCTCGACCTCGTCGGATACGCTTGTTGTAGGCTTCCGGGACGTCGCGGAGATCACCAAGGATGGAGGCATGCCGGACTTGGGGAGCGATGAGTTGGCAGACGAAGGAGGAGGGCCGAAGGATTACCCTCGTTGTGCGGTAGAGGGGGTTCATTTCCGACGACACTGGCCGAGCTTGTGATGTAGTGGTAATCTTTTTGGCGGTTGTGCTCCGATGTTCACTGCAGGTTTGTCTCAAGCCCGTCGAATTTGGTTTGTCACTCAACCCTAACCGCCAACGCCGCAACCCAATTCACTGCCGCTATCTTTTCTGTGCTGCAGTTACTGTACATACAATATGTCTCCACCGACTACTCTAGTTCTTGGTTCATAGCCACCACTACCATCATCTCCTCCTCCACGGTAGCAATCAAAATTATATGAAATATCTGCAAGACCTCCAGATTCCGAGCAAGATCACTCATGTCGCAAGAAAGAATCAAAAAAATCAGCAACCCAAACGTACGCCCAATAAACCACAGTAACAATAAAAACCTTAACAGAAACAGAAGGATATATCCAACCTACACTTTTCCAAAAAAAAACCAACTAATTACCATTAACCTGCTGTTGCTGCTGCTGTTGCTGCTGCTGCTGCTGCTGCTGGGGAGGAGGCGTCGTCAACGCCGGCGCAATAACTTTATTCCTCACAGCCTCCATCACAATCTCAGCTGCGTTCCCACACCCCTCGAGACCTCCCAGCTTCGTCCGGAACGTTTCGGCGTCTTTTATCATCCTGTTGCGTATCAGCATCGCGCAAATCAAGAATATGCGTGGTTAAGTTCCTACCTCTTCTTCCCGCCCTCCGTCGTTACAACGCTCCCACCAAACCCTTCCACCAACCTGCCCGTATAGTCCTTAAAAACCGGGCCCATAATTCCCCTCACCTGTTCGATCGGCAAGTGTTTATTCAGGACTTTATATAACACGCCCGTTTCGCGGCATAGAGTGTCAATGTAGTACTTCCCCTCCTCGCCGACCCACTCCTCATCCCAGTTCTGCTTCTTCATCGTGACCACATGCGTGCGCGCCCGGTCACTCATGATGCTTATCAGCTTGTTGTGGATTTCGTCCTGGTATTCCTGTGTGGCGCGCTTGATTTTGTCGAAGTCTGTGGCGAGCGAGGAGGACGCAATGTGGGGTGGTGTGTGCCGCCGCAACGTTTCGCGGATATAGGGGATGATGGTGGTGATGATCGAGAGTGCCTGAGAAGCCATGGCGAGGTGTTTGGTGGTTATACTTCGCAGGCCGGCGGAGCGTGTTGCGCCAGCGCCGAGGATAAGCTGGAAGGTGCGCGAGTTAAACAGCTTGAGGAAGTCGAGGATGCTTGAGCCCAGTTCCTGCGTCATTCCGGGCATCATCACTACTAGCCGTAAGTAGGCCTCTATTTCTCGTAGCACCAAGAGGCCGGATTCTGGGAGAATGAATTTCTGGTCGTCGACGAGGGCGTGGGTGCGTTTTTTCGGCTCTTCTGGTGCTGTTGCTGTTGCTGTGCCGTTGGTGGTACCGTTTGTTTCTGAAGGTGGATGAGGCAGTTTCAGTGTCAATCCGTTTTCTGTGACTCGAATCTCCCAGAGACGTCCTATGGTTATCCATTCCTCTGGATCGCTGGTGGCTGCGGCAAGAATACGATCAAGACTCTTTTGGCGTTCTTCTTCGACTTCTTTAGCGCCCCATTTGTCTTTCTCCAGGCCATCGGCGAGAGTTCGCATTCGTTCTTCCTGGTAGACGCTCAGGAACTCGCGGATTTGGGCGCTTACCGCGTTCTGGAATCCTGGACCTACGCGGACAGAGACAGCCTCACATTCTTGGGCAAAGAGACGGTTTAGGGTGAAGTAACGCAGGAACATGTCTGGTGGGTATCGGGCAACTTGTTCGGTACGGACTTTGACGATTTTGACGATGTTGGACTGTGATATCTCAACTGCGCTGGAGATGAGGTCTGATATGTCCATGGCAATAGTGGGATCACTTTCGCTGCGATTTCTTTGGGTATCGCCGTTGATTCCGTGGAATCCATTTTGCTCTAGTCGTGGAGACAACATCCCTCCTACGCCTGTCTCGCCCATCCGCATGGTTGCATCTAAAAGCATCTTTTGTTGAGTCCCTAGCCGGCGAACGAGTTCTGATACACCGGTGTATATTTTTACAAGTAAGTCCTCGGCATCCACAGGCCCGAGTGCTCGGAGCGCTCGAGTCAGAGCCATGCTTTTATCTGCGGATGATTGCCGCACTCCTCCACGAGACATCCGGGACATATGAGAGACGTTGGAAGACACACTTTCCGCATCTCCTTCACTGGGAAGGTTTCGGCGGATCAGGTTCTTGGCCTCCTTTATGACTGCATCCCGATAGGCCTGGACTGCTTCGTTAACATGATTTGCTTTTTGCAGCCCATCAAGATGTTGTTTGAGCAAGTTCCTAAGACTTTCTGACATGAAGGTGTATTCTGGAGGTAGACTGCTTGAACGCGGGGGTGGGTTGAGGTTGCTTGTTTGTTTGGATGAAAGAAAGCGTTGATACTGCTCTCGTTGGAAACTCTGGGCAAAGCGCCGGAGCGTTTCTGTGGAGGGAACCTTCTCGATGTGTCGGCGAAGATCATCCAATAGACATTGGACAAAGCGGGCTTCGTATGCTTTGCCAATTCTATACCGGAGGTGGTTCAGGTCTGCTGTGATGGCTTCAAGGGACCGAACACCGCGCAGGTCGATAAGACCTTTCTCTCCTTCACCGGCGAGTAGTCGCTCCGTCTCGTTAATGGCGTCAAGAGCGGCATCAATTTCATGGTGCTCCAGCGACTTTTCTACCTTCTCAATGCTCTGCGTCACTCGTTCTATTTGCTTCACCGCACGCTCCAGCTTCGCGAGGTTATCTCGCCGCCGACGTAACCGCACGATCTCGAGGCCTTTCACAGCTTGTTCTTCATCCAATCGTACGAGCTCTTTTCGGAGAGACTGAATTTTTTGAACACTAGCTGCTGCTTCAGAATGGAGTTGACGGAGGTCGCCCAAGGCTGCAAAAAAAGATGAGCTTGCAGTGGATATCGAAGATATCAAATGAACCTCCACCGTGTCCATGTACCACGACAATTTCTCTTGTAATATTGCATTCGTGGCCAATGCTTTCCTTTGTGACTGTGACGCCAGCAGCTCCGAGCCATTTTCCTTCGCTGGCGCTGCGGATCGTATCACTTCTGATCGTTCGCTGACAACATCGAATGTACGGGGGTTCTCAAGATGGAAGTTTTCGTCGAAGTAGACCTTAGGAACTGTCTGTAAGGATGCTATAGCAAGGCTGCCCCTTCGGTTCCGTCGTTTAGGCGACTTGATAGAAGCACCGTCTTCCACAATCGTCTGTTCCGCCGTACTCAGACCTGACGATAACGCCCCCCCAGCCGGCTTTGACAGTCGTAAAAGTTCTTCCAGACCCTGGTCCTTCGCGCGCTGGAACCGCGCGTATTCGGGGGCTATCGAGAGGTAGGATGCGAATGCGCTAGATTTGAACTTCGGAATTTGAGTAAGTGTAACCGGCGGAATTTCTCCAGGTCGAGGTCGCGAAGCTCCAGATGTTCTTGAGGCATGGGATTCGACAAGGGTTGAAATAGCTATAAGCAATTAACTCCACATCAGCCTACCCGAGATACGGCATCCGTCAGCGGGAAGCTACAGCTCCTCCGCCATGAACACACCTACCAGTAGAATTTGTTCCACCTCCAGCTCCCCCTCCCCCGAAGTCTTTTGACGTTCGCCAGTCTAGCGCTGTGGCGACCGATGACTGGAGAGAAACCACTGAGCTTGTAGAGGAGACTCTGCGTGCATTTAAGGGAGAACGGGCATTCGCAGATCTGAGAGGGTAGGCAGCTGATAAGTCTGGAGCTGATGCCGCCGGGGAGAGAATCGAGGAGGCGGCGGAATCAATTGAAGGTCGTGCCATAGTTGAAGTAATGTTTATTAGAGCAGCTCAAAGGAGAAGTAAGGCACTGTGGCGAAGGAGAGACTCGGGAGTTGCAAATTCGAAGATGTGTTTCAGCGCTGCTGAAAGCTGTCAGATTAGAGGTTGGAGGCAGTGCTCAAAATCGTCATCACGTGTGTGTCGGCAAATGGCAGCTGCATTTGGCTGAGTGCGAGTGTGCCTCGATGAATGCGGCTCTTATTTCCCATTTGAGACATCTTAACGCGAGTCGCGTTCGCTTCACGCTTCTCAATTCTCCTTTAGTATCTTCATCGCTCACTCACTTATTCACTCACCTCCTACCCGCCACTCCTCTGATACCCCGTACTTTTTTGACCATCCTACCATCCTACTTCTTCTGTCTAATATCACTCCCTCACGATGGATCGTGCACAGATATATACCGTTGATTCTCTTCTTCCAAAGGATGACAATCAGGCCGACGACCAGCCCGGAGAGATCCTCAAGGCGTTTCGCTCTTTTGTCCTCGAATTCCGACTGGATAACAACTTCATATACCGGTATGTGCACTTATCGCAGTCTTCCTATCTTTTCTCTGCCCAATTGAAGTTCTGGTGCAGTGCTATGTCAGATAGTTTTTGTTTACCACACACTAACCAGAGCCATCGCAGAGACGCATTGCGAACAAACATCCTCATCAAACTATACATGCTTGATGTCGACATTGCCCATCTGATCTCATTCAACGAAGAGTTGGCACACAGACTCTCAAATGAACCCACCGAAATTTTGCCTATAGTATGTTTTGGCCGCCGCTGTGCCGCACTCTTATGCTTACCTATTCTTAGTTCGAGTCTGCAGTACGAGACTGTGGAAGGCGCATGTTCTTGACTGGCGGCGACCCAAACGCACCGTTTCCAGAATGTCAAGTCATTCTTCACTCCAACACCAACCTCATCTCCATCCGTGACCTCGATGCCTCGCACATCTCGAAACTTGTGCGCATTCCGGGAATCGTCATCGGCGCATCCACCATGTCTTCTAAGGCTACGGAGCTTCTGATTATGTGCCGGGCCTGTCAAGCAGTGAAGAGGATACCGGTTCAGGGTGGTTTCTCGGGAGTGTCGCTGCCGCGGGTTTGCGACAGACCGACGATGCCCGGAGAGGATGCTGACAGATGTCCAATGGATCCTTACTTTGTTGTGCACGAAAAATCTACCTTTATTGACCAGCAAGTTCTGAAATTGCAGGAAGCGCCAGACATGGTCCCAGTTGGAGAGCTTCCACGACACATTCTGGTTAGTGCAGACCGGTACCTCACTAACAAGGTGGTTCCTGGGTCTCGTTGCACTGTCATGGGCATATTCTCCATCTACCAATCCAAAGGCTCAAAAGGCCCGGGCGCTGCTGTCGCAATCCGTAATCCCTACATTCGACTTGTTGGGATACAAGCAGACGTAGACCACACAGCCAAAGGCTCAGCTATCTTTTCGGAGGAGGAGGAACAAGAGTTCCTCGAGCTTTCGCGGAAACCGAATCTATACGACATGATTGTGAGCTCACTTGCACCGTCGATTTACGGAAACATGGACATCAAGAAGGCTATTGCCTGTTTACTATTTGGCGGTTCGAAAAAGATACTGCCAGACGGTATGCGGCTTCGTGGCGATATCAATGTGCTGCTACTTGGTGACCCTGGTACTGCAAAATCGCAGCTGCTGAAGTTTGTTGAAAAAATCGCACCAATTGCAATCTACACCTCTGGAAAGGGTTCTTCTGCCGCTGGTTTGACAGCATCAGTTCAGCGTGATAGCCAGTCCAGGGAATTCTATTTGGAAGGAGGAGCTATGGTGTTGGCGGACGGTGGTGTGGTGTGTATTGACGAGTTTGACAAGATGAGAGACGAAGACCGAGTCGCCATCCATGAGGCAATGGAACAACAAACTATCTCCATTGCCAAAGCCGGTATTACTACTATCCTCAACGCTCGCTCGTCCGTGCTCGCTGCGGCAAATCCTATCTTTGGAAGATACGATGACATGAAAAGTCCTGGAGAGAACATTGACTTCCAAACCACCATCTTGTCTAGATTCGACATGATTTTCATCGTTAAGGATGATCACAATCCTGGGCGGGACGAAACCATCGCACGACACGTTATGAATCTGCATATGAACCGCATGACGGAAACGGATGAGGCAGTGGGCGAAATTCCGATGGATAAGCTGAAGCGATACATCACATACTGCAAAACGTAAGTTTTCATTCATACCCGCAACCCTGCTCATACTAACACGCCTGATATAGTCGCTGCGCACCCAAGCTTTCCACCGAAGCATCAGAGAAGCTCTCCTCGCACTTCGTACAGATCCGCAAACGTGTTCACGAGCTCGAATCCTCCGCCAACGAGCGCTCCAGCATCCCCATTACCGTGCGACAACTCGAGGCTATCATTCGTATCACCGAATCTTTGGCAAAACTATCGCTTTCTCCTGTTGCAACGGAGGAGCATGTAGATGAAGCTATTCGTCTATTCCTTGCATCAACTATGGATGCAGTTGGGCAGGGCCAAGGAATGAGCAAGGAGCTTAACGATGAGGTTGGAAAGATTGAGGCAGAGCTGAGAAGAAGGCTGCCGATTGGCTGGTCGACGAGTTATGCTACGCTCAAGCGCGAGCTGTGCGGAAACCGGGGTTATAGCGATGCTGCGCTAAACCGGGCATTGATGATTATGACCAAGAGGGACACGGTGCAGATGAGAAATGGAGGTGCAAATGTCTATCGAAGTGGTGTATAGAAGACGGGAGGGAAGCTAGGCTATGATACTCTTGAAAATTTTTGCTTGGGGTGGGGCGTTTGTTCTGGTCTTTCTCGTGCTTATGATGACTAGTGTGAGGAAAAGGAAATACCATGTTGCTTATGAATGATGTTTAGAGAATGGATTTATATGCCATGGATATGCCACGCTCAGGGTGGTTGTTGGTTTCTACACGAGTGAGATTACATGATTAGGAGGACTAATTAATTCCTATGGGGGGACTTGTTATTAGTCCTTAGACTCCTTTCCCAAACATGCGCATATTCACGGAGTGAATATTTTCAGCGGGTCCCTATTTACTTCCAGCTCGAGGGATATCCTCCTTGTGCGCACCCCCCATCTATCAGTAATCTCGGGGTGTGATACGTTCTAGACTGACTACCTTCCACCCAGAGTTCCAGCCACCTTCATAAGTATAACGCCCTAAGCTCCCATCAAGGGACTGATATTCTTCAATCCAAAAGGCATAGCACTTCCTCCAATCCTCAAAGTAGCACTTGAAGTCCTTCTCTTAACTGCAGACAATCTCAATTTCTCCGACCTCAATTCACTTCTCCGGACGAGTCGTAAGCTACATGATTGCCTGAACTACTGCCTCTATAATCTTATAATCAAATCACTATATACATTCACGCCACAAGGATACAATACCCTAACGCTACTTCCATGGACAATACACAACGGCCGGATTTCGACGTTTGAACCCCTTCTAGAGTACGGTGTAGATATTGAGACTCTAGTTCACCGACGCGAGAGGCGTTCATATCCATCCGTAACACTGCTAATGCTTGCCTGGACATCCATAGTACGCTACAACGGGAAGCCTCTGTCAACGCCTGAACCAACAAATATAAAACAATAGCTCTCCACATTGCGACTAGGCTGCCGGGAGGTCTGAAGGGGTGGTGCGTCTACTCCTTGAGCACGGCGCAGATATTGATGCGCGGGATCACCGCGGGTGGCTCGCGCTGTACACTTCGGTGAGCTACGACCAGCCCCGCGCGGTTCTGCTGCTGCTGGAGCGTAGTGCGAGTTTAGAGGTTGCGGGTATTCCGGGGCTGCGGCTGGTGGTGGATATGGCGGGTTTTTGGAGCTTCTCGGGGGCGATGTGTCATATTATTAGGACTCTGCTGGAGCATGGCGAGGATCCTGGCACTATGTTTTAAGGGGTCAACGGCGCTACAGGTGTTCTGTATCCACTACCCAAGCCCGGAAGATGAGCGGAAGGTAAGAGGATAAGAGGAGATTCTTAAGGCTCTCGGGGGTTGTAGCGATTTAGCGGAGCGAGTGTTGTTGTTGTTTATTCATACTGTATTTACTCTGGCTAGAGTATGACAGGACCCTTATCCCCCCGCCTCCGGGCGAGCCGGTCAGTTGGCGGAGCTCCCCCCCGCTACCCTCCGTCCCCGAGCGGAGCGAGTGTTTTGTATATTACGTAGTCCGCATCTTCAGAGGCACTAATATAATTGTGTAATCTCCATGCATCAAAAGATAGTTCCGGACAGACAGGACAGCTCCTAGGAAATTCCCAAAATCCTCGATATCTTGTGATATGTTGGCGATTGCTATCCGCTGGAAACTATCTGGTATAGTTCTCCCACTGCCGTTGATAACTTCTGCTTCATCTCTTCAAATGCCCTCAGAATCTGCGAGTGACACGCGAAGAACCCATCAAACCCATCATCATCAATCGATGCAAATCCGTGCCCACTCGTAGCCATCAGTCAGACAAACAAATAAGCATCCTCAACTCATGTATCAAACTTCTCTCAAACACAATCAAACAAGAAGCCGCGCTCATAACACAACAATAAACCTCTGTAGTAGCCGATATACCCACGTCTCGAGCGCTCCTCCTATCAATCCTTGAAAAACTCCTTCTTTTCCCCGTCGGGGTCTTCTTCCCGGCCGCTCCCTCTAGGGATACTCCTTCTCGACCTATACCACTGCTTCTTTCACTACTGCCTTCTTTAATCCCTTCCTACTCCCTAGAAACCTCCCTTCTTGCCCATTCACCGATATCCTTTTGATACCCTTTTATTAAATGCGGAGAACAAAACAGGTCATCGGCTGGCTGGCTCCCACCTTGCTTCTTCCATCAAAACATCTCACCATTACACAAAGAACTCCCGAATGCTCTCCTCTATCGAAGGGCGGCGGTTATTCGATTTCCAGATCGAACCTTTCTCCTCTCCTGCCAGATGGAAGCCCTTCTACTTGTCCGGCCTCGGCTCGTGCCTTCTCAGATACTCGATAGACACTACATCATGCACTTGCAACCGGACGGGACCTTGATCCTTAAGCAAGAGGGAACACCTTCTTCCGATTAGAAATGGCTTTTCATGTCTAATCAACTCCTTATGCATCGAGGCAACGACAAAATGTAGGAAGGAGATAATCTGGGAACGGGTGCACGCAATCTATATATGCTCCATCGCTGTCGGCAATGCAGACCACAAAGTAACCAATTCTATACCCTCCCAGTACCTCAGATATTCGACAGATTCAACTATAACATCCTAAGTTTACTCTACTGATCTTCAACTAAGTTCTGGGCCTATTACTATCAGCTGAACATCATTGTAATCTCTCGGGTGGACCCTGAGGGGATGAAAGCTACCTCCAGTAGTCAACGTTTCCCTCGACAAATGGCACATCATACTCCAAATATAGGAAGTGACTTGTCTCTAGCTCTTGTTTCCTATATTCAGTACAGATTCACTGACCTAGGAGCGTTAGTATTTAAGCACTGGTAGCATTGTTCTTAACAGTGGAGTTAGCCGGCAAAGTCGGCGGTTCTTGGTCTTTTGGATGACTCCGGGGGGTTGCACTCGTCCGAGTCTGTCATGCCTGTGGCATGGATATTGCATGAGACTAATTGCCAGCCTGTGTCTTTCTACGGAAAGCGGAATTGGAGATATGGTTCAAGTTCTGTCCTCGCTTCTCCTCGGCTGACCTGAAACCACAGCTTAACTCATTCAGTTGAGTTTTGCCTGTCCCTCATGAGAGGTCGCCAATAGTTTGGCTTCGGATAGTCGGCTTAGTCTACCCAACTTTTTAAAGTTCGACTATTACGTACACTGGGCTGCTGGAAAGGGAACTTTAAGGTTGGACGACATAGGTTATCATACACGTTCTACGGCACAAGAGGAGAAGGGACGGTTACCACCGCGGTGCAAGCAATAGTAGGTTATGGGAGGCGTTAGTCGGGCTCATGAGGATCATGGACTGACCGGACAATCTAAAGGCCTCTGATGCAGGAGGCCGCCTTATGGCAATCCCAATCGGATCTGCTGCGAGATGTCTTGTGAATATCGCCCCACCCCTGAATACATTTTCCTCTCAGACACCGAACCAACTATCATACAAATATTCGTTTACCAGCATTCCGGACTAGCAACCGCTCAAACCGGGGAAACCGTGCCCAGCGTGCATTCTTTTACCACCGTCTGGTAGGCCTTTATCCTGTATTCTTCAGGGTCACCGAGAGTGAGTTTAATGATCGCGTGATGAGGGCTGTGAGCTGACTAGGGAATAGGATAATATGTGGGGGCGAATTTACGGGGAACTTAGCTTTAAGATTTCGAAGGATATATCTCTACCACTGGGGAAATATACGCCAATAACGTCTTTGTGGGTAAGGATGAGGAAAGGCATGATGTGTTGCATTTTTCGGAATGAAGAATCTGGACAATGGCTACGAATGGATCTACAGACCCCGCTCGTAAACCGAGGCGGACAGACGCCCACCTCCCATCATACCGGACTTTTATGTGTGAACCTCAATTTTGTACTGGCCGCTGTGCCTCCCAACCGATCTCTTCTTGATCCTAGAGTAGTACGGCGTGGGCCTATTGTACGGTTAGCCCCAACTGGAAGTCCTATAACCCCATGACCATAGATGTTAATAGGTTGTTGCAGTGCTTCATCGGTTATCACTAGCGAAGCAGATGCATAGGTGGGCACTCGACGGTTTAGCATTGGACAACAAGTGCGGGATATACATCTATCGTCTAAACTATCCCCTCCAGGTTCCTCGCACTGGTCTCAATAAATGTAGAGCTATTATTGCTCGTGATATACGAGATGCCGTATTCCTCGCCAAAGACCCGGGTTCGCCTTCGTACTCGCATTGAGTTCGATAAGTGCAGAGCTATTACTGTTCATGGCTGAGAGCTCGTATTCCTTGCCTAACGATCTCATGCTCGCCTGTGACTAGAGGGGTTTTCGGAATACCACTCTTGTTTTATGACCACGAAGAAGATAAGAATGTCGAATGATGTGCCCCCAGGAGGTTCGGATGAATATTTATTTCCCTGCTGCAAATGTAGTTGAATTATTGGAACTCATCCCATGAATGGTCGAAGGAATTGGAAGGAAGTGATTTGATGGATAACTGAAGTCGGGGCACACCGAGACATGTTGCTGACGTCGGTGGGCTGTGACTGTCCTGTGCCACCGGGATGCACCTAGGTCCGCGGTATCCAATGACTTAACGCTATCACTTTATATATCGCAATCCTACCGATGGAGACGGGTGATTATATTCCCCGAACCCGTTTACCGTACCCCGCGGCGATATCGATGTCTGTACCTGGCTTCTTTCCCACGAATCCAGCTGAAATCTCGTTGTCAGAATGGCGGGGTTTTCAGCTTTCGCGGCACCAGACCTATCTCATGGTGCTGGATAACCCAGCAATTGGTTGGGATGGTTAACCTAAGAATCCCAGTATCGAAGTTGGTTCGCTCACCCGTCCAACTCTGCTCCGCGGGGATACAAATAAGTTTACCTCAGCCCAACCCCCAGGCCTCCCATGCGGCTGCGCTTGTACTTCCTCCACACAAGCAACGCTCGTTCAGGGTTTCAGATTGATCTCTTTCAAACCCAAGGGCTTGGTTATCCTTATCGCCTATCAGCGTGGGGGCCAAAGTTTACGCACACCTCGGTCTTCTCCTAAATGAAAACGTGGCCCTGCGCAAATCCAAAATTCACGTTCGAGAATATACACCCATTTAGCCAATTAACAGGGTGATCGACTGTAGATCTACTAGCAGCTGTGCAGCACTAAGATTTCTCCTTAGATTGGCCTGGGGCATACCTAGAGTTAGTAAAATACCGAGCAGGCGAACTGCCGCGGACACCTTGGGGAGAAATGCGGACGCTTCCGATCGGACTTCCCCGGCAGGGTGCTGGGTGACGAAGCCTCTGTCGTTTCTTTGTCGCTAAAGAAGCGAGGGGCCCAAGCTTTAAAGTTCTCACGTAGATACCCGGGCCCTAGCCCTATCTACCTTGTCGAAAATGGTGCAACATCAGACTTCATCATATGAACACGTAACGGAATCTGACGCCACCACATGTAACTGTTGGTAACACTCAGCCAGCCCAACAGAGAGGGGGAAGAGGCAAGGAACTACAGAAAAGGGTGTATGGATTAGACGGTTAGGGGAGTGACGGATGATACAAAGCAGACGGAGGATACAGAAGAAGAAAGCAAAACAGAGAGAAATGAATGAGGAGGACCGAACCAAAGGGCAAGATAGTCCAATAGTGGGTACACCACCAATTAAGCAGGCCGACGTGGTCCCCGCCATGGGGGGTGGTCGCGGGCATGGGATATATCACGCAATATGCAAAATGGCCCGCTTTGGAAAGTAAGTACATACCCGCGCGCGGTTTCGCATGAGGTGCGGCGAACTGCGGACGGGAAGTTTTATGTAGCTGCCCCGATTGATCGGGGTAATTTTTCCACTTCCGTACAAAGTCCTCGATATGCAGACTGCGTTTCTTCGCTACATCCCGCACCCGCATCCCGAACCAGGATGTCAACAATCCACACCCAAGTTATGCGCCACACAATTCTACCCGGAGGTGTAGTGGCGCTCATACTACCTAGCTTGAGTTACGCGCCACCATCAGCACTCACGAAGCTGCAAACATTTCTGTGGTTTCTCGCGATCCCCGCAATACAAGAAGTTTCAAGTTGCCTAAGAGAGAATCTATTATACACCACCACCCTCTTGTTCTTCACAACCTCGGTGTACTCACCTTTGTCACCAGCCCCCGCGTCAACAACGGACTCCTCTCGGCCACACACTCAAAGTACCGATGCGCATCCAGACAGGCCTTCCGACTCGCCAAAACCGCAGGTCTACTCCTCTCCCTGAGTTCCTCCTCGTGCACATTCAACGCTTCCTGCATTCCCAACTCTCCGTTAATAGCCATTTCCAGCGCCTTCACCAGCCCAGCCACGTCCGCGATCCCGTGGTTCGCCGCCTCCCCGCGGTCTATTATCCCGTGTCATTATCAGCATTATTCCCGAACAGGTAAGAGGGGGCTAACGAACACATGGTCATTGCATGTGCCGCGTCTCCAACCAGCGTAACTCTCCCACCGAGATTTTCCCAACTGCATATGGGCCAATCCGCGAGTCCGAGCTCGGTGACTCGCTTGTCGTCAGCGACGCTCCAGATTGCGTCCCGCAGCGGCGGCGCAAAGCCCGCAACTCGTCGTTTCAATTGAGCTATTCGTTCGGTGTTGCTGGCAGGGACGTCGTCGTCCGCGCTGAACCAGTTCCACGACAGCTGGATCTGTACTTTATAGGTGCCGTCGAGGGTGGTGGGGACTTCTAACACTGCGTATGGTTCTCAGTAAGGAGGGTGGGGGAAGCAGAGGGAGGGTAAAGGGTACCGCTGAGCCATAGGTACTCGCCACTCGGGTTCATGGCCATAAACATTAATGGATGTAGTTCCAGCAGCGGAATCATCTGCTTCGCGTCTAGCCTAATACTGACACCGACACACCGCACCGGCAGCTGCGTCAACTCCCAAGTCTTGGGTGTCAGCAGCTTCCTCGTCTCGCTCCCGCTACCGTCAGCGCCCACCAGCAGGGTCCCTGTGGCCACCGTGCCATCATCAAATCGCGCCGTCACCCCGGTTTCACTAGTTTCGAAGGAAACTAGGCGTTTACCCCACTGCACATCGAGATCCTCGAGTAGTGCCCGTCGACATTGTTTCCGTCGCACGTGTAACCGCTGGGTGGGTGGAACACTGTACTTGACCGCAAGTGTACTGGCGTCGACGCAATGGATTTCAGTGTGCTTGGGGTCGGTGGGGTCGACGCAGGACGAGAGCACTGCTTGGTGTATATGTGCAGGGAGAGTGGACCAGAGGGTGGGGAGTGACCAGTGGAAAGCTAACGCCCAGCCCTGGCCTCGAGAGTTGATATGTGGGTCGCGCTCGAAGATGGTGAATGGAATTGAGGCCTAGAAGCAAGACAAAGCAGCATTAGCAATAAAGACCAAACTGGACTACTACATGAGCACGATAGGAGTAAGAAATACACATGCCTTCCTAAGAGCCTGCGCAAGCGCACCTCCTACTATTCCGGCGCCAATCTGGGAGTTATCATCAGTTCGTGCACAGCATGCTGCCATTGGAGGAAGTGAGTTGTCAATACAATGAGGACATGAGGAACGTTCCTGAAAGCATCGTCGCCCATGACTGCTGCCGATTGTCTTCACCGTTTGCCCGGGTAAGGTAGAGAAGAAAAAAAGCAGTACGGTAGCTGTGGTGTTGACTTATATATGTCAATTCCGAGAATCTGGGTGGAACATGGGGCTTATCAGCTTTCGATAATGCACCCATTACTTTACCCTTTTCCCCCACCAAATACGAGTTGATATCACATTCACTCACCTTCGGGTGAATGCGACTTTGTGGGGCAGGTTGCATGACGATGTCGCCGTGAAACTAAGCCGTTGTTGGATAGCCCTTCACAGCTGTCACTCGCTTCCTAGTTGGAGCTCCGGCTTACGCCGGGAGCGGTCCGTAAACTAGCCTTGTGGGGCCTACACTGAGCTGGGTTGGGTTCCACAACCGGCTTTATATCTGCTAGATGAAGAAAGGGAGGTTTTGGACGGTGGTCACAGGGAGGTTGGCCTTATATTACTGCTTCTAAACCGCTTGGAATGCCGTTTAGGGACAGTCAAAAACGCCTGTCCAATAAAAACAGTGATTTTATGACAACAAGAGTTAGGGCTGTTGTAAAAACCCCCGCTTCTTTCATGTAATACCTTATAGCCAGACGCTGAAGACTTGTCAGTATCACCTGAACGCAATGTGATGAAGGGTTGACAAACCCGGCCATTTGAGCTGTTCGTGTCCAATATCGAGTGTGTAGAAATTACAAGTTTTGCAACCGAATGGCCGACAGCCACACAGTGGGGTGTGAATTTCTCTGACAACTTAAAGTTAGATAACAAGTTAGGTGATGCTGCAGAAAGAAAAACACCAAGCCAAAGTTACCTGTGTTATTTATATTTGACGGGGAGCGGTGATGTGCTCAACCACATGACAGACTTTACCGCGCTGGAACAATCACCTGACAATGCAGTTCGGTCAGTGGACATCAGACGCAGTTCGATCTGAAACTAGTTCAGAGCTGCTGGGGGATCTCACATCGTACCGATAAGCTTTCAGCTTCCGACATAAGGTACATTTTCCTTTCGCACGCAGCCACATACCCAGCCTATGTACAATGCTCAGCCCCACTACACTTCACCCATCCGTTCGAGCTCATTGGTCCACAAAACTCAGCTCCAGGCTCGGCTGTGCGCATGCAAATGGGTGTTATAATTCGACAGCTTCGAAGGGCCCAAGGATGTGTACGAGTACGTGTCCGTCGATACGAGGCCCAGCCCAGCGTAGATCGTGATTTGTCCGGAAATAGAGTTGCAGCCTTTACAAAAGGCCCTCGCTGCTGTTCCTGCTGTTCCTGCTGTTCCTGCGGGGGGGGGGGGGGGGG
>Ga0307515_10002646_pt1 | contig 38408 bp, 4 predicted proteins | sample 17_EM_MG_FD_194513 | JGI IMG/M metagenome (GOLD analysis project Ga0307515, IMG submission 194513) | Populus trichocarpa ectomycorrhiza microbial communities from riparian zone in the Pacific Northwest, United States - 17_EM | ecosystem: Host-associated > Plants > Roots > Unclassified | place... | reverse complement strand
TAATAGAGAGCAGCTTTACGGAACTACGCTACAAATAATTAGCGAAGTAGGGTTGAAGGAAATTTATAAGGGAAAATAGAGGTGTTACTATAGCTAATAGGTTTATAGCTGCTTACTTATTAGTGCCTAACGGAAAGGCTTATATAAAAGAATTTCTAAGCAGCTACCTCTTAGGCTAAGCTGCCGGATTTGCCCTACCCTATTATTAAAGCTTTTTAGCACAGAATATTATGTATATAATTAGGCCATTAGCTAAATAGTAGAACGGGTAAGGCGTCCGCTATAACGCGCATTTTAGCTATATATTGGAGTTACTAAATATATATAGCCCTCTGCCGACTAAAATATCTCTAAGGATTAGATTCTTGTGGCTCGTTCTTATTAGTAAGGTAAATTAATTAAAAACTAAGTTTCTATAACAGTTTACGTCGTATATATAAGTTAATTAATTATTAACGCCCAACTTTATATTATTTGGATTACCGCTTAGTTTCTACTATATTACGTAATTTAAATTAGCTAGCTAGGTTATAAACGTAGTTTTAGCCTTACATTTTCTATTATCTATAGCGTTATAAATAGTAATAAGTAGCTCTTACTCACCGCCCTTAAAAAAGTAATGCTCTTACGGACCTTTTCATGCGGCCCTTAAGCTTACGGCTTTAGGCGACATTGCGGTTAGGCAATTATATATAGTATAGCCGGCAGATATCTAGTTAAATCACTTATAAACACTTATAACACTTTATTAGCACATATACCTAAATCCCTTTACTTACTAGCGCTCTATATAGTTTATAAGGGCTTAACTTTCTTAAATTAGAAATTATAGGACGTTGTAGGAAATACGCTATAAATAGAATAAGCTAAAAGTAGAACCTAAAGCTAGAAAGAGATCTCTAAACTAGAAAGAAGGGCACTATAATTACTACCATCTCTTCCACCTAGCAGGCCGGCCCCCTTTCTTCTATACAGTAGGCTAGGCCTTTAATTTTAAATAGTAATACGCCTATAGTAATCTAAGACTTCTTTTTAAAAAGCGGTCTTTAATCTATTCCCATAGAAGATTACGTCCTTTCCTTAATTTAATAAGCAGTACGTCTTCCTCTTTAGTGAATTTTATTCTGGACTTTAGCCCTTAGGGCTTTAGCTCCTAGGGCTACTTAACTAGGTTAAAAGGTAAAGGGAATTATTAAGGAAGGATATCTAGTATATATAACCCGTCTTTCTAGCGCCTAAAAGCTGCTTAGAGTAAAATTTCTTTTAAATTAGCATTTAAGGCGGCTTCTAGTATTGCTTTATTAGAGTTAAAGCTAGAGGCAGGGCTTAGTAGCGGTTTTTAGGTATAGAGGTAATTATATATAGGGGATGTAACCCGCTTATAATAATTGCTAATAAGCGCAGTGCTTTAGTTAGACGTATACATAGATAAAATTAAAGGGGAATAGTAAAACTGCTAGAGATAATACTTCGCAGTATACTTTACCTTTAATTAACTAGTAATAGGAGTTAGTAATCCTTATCGCCCTATACACCCGCGGGCCTTATTACCCTTATTGCTATTGCTGCTATTATTATCCCCAGAGTCGTTATTATCTATATTATTACTATTATCACTTCTATCGCTATAGTTCTCGGCCTTACCTTTGTCTATAACATTCTTACCGTTTTTATTATTGCTTTCTTTAGCTAAGCTATTAATAAGATTGTCCAAAATATAATTATAACTTTTATTAGCCCCATCTTTTAGTAGTTTAGTATTATAAGGAGATATATAGTGCCGAGGGGAAGAGCTAGTAGGCCGCGTAGTAGAGGCTGCTTGCTCCTTAATACTGTTACCGTTATTAAGGCCAAGGGTAGGAGAGCCGGAAGGCGTAATCCTCCGGAAAATAGGTAACCTTTATTACTTTCTAGGTTATACGCTCTCGCTATTCTTACTAACGGAAGTATTAAAGATATAATTAATACTGCCTGGTTAATTGAGCTAATTAGACCTTCGCTTCTTTAACTTTTTAACTCCTAAAGACTCTTAACTAGCAGCCATTAATATCCTAAGCTCCTGCCTAAACTACGGAGCAGTTCTAATATAACACCCCTTAGCTAAATTATCCGTTTAATTACTGTCTAGAGTTAAGGGTGTAGTATAATTATATATAGGTGCATATACCTCCTCTTCTAGCGCCTCTAATAAAGGTAGCTCTTTATTATCTTTATCGCCCTTACTACTACTATTATTCCCGTTATCTACTAATTGTTAAATAAGGCCATTATAAATTAAAAGGGAAAGCGTATACCTAATCCATAAGGTGTTAGTTAATTATTGGCTTTATTAGCTTTGTCGTTAATGTTATTAGCTTTATTACCCTTAGTTTCTAAGTCTAAATTGGCTATATCGTCTTTAATAACTATTAGATTTACTACTAGTTGTTAAAACTATATATTTAGAACTGCTAGGGAAAGAGGGAGAGTAGTAGGGTAATTACTGGGATAATTACCTTAATTACTTCCTCTAGAGACTTAACTGTTATTTCTATCCCTATAGAAATCTTCCTTATTATCCTTATTATCCTTATTATCCTTGCAATACTTATTATTAGCTTTTTTATAATTATATATAGGGTCTATAGGCGCTTTATTAGACGGAATATCTAAATTAAGGCCCTAGGTGGAATAATATACTATTAAGTACCCAAGCTTATAATACTTCTTAACTTTTTAGGGGGAAAAGAGGTACTCCCCTGCTCCTCCTTTTAGGCTTACTACTCGCGCTTTTCTTAGGAGCTGTAATTATATAGTACTGAGATAAAGCTGTTGATTTTCTAGGGGGACTAGTATAGAAATTGTTTTTATTAAGTGAAATTTTAGGAGGAATATAAAATAAAGACTAAGGTAGTGCTAACGTTATTATTATTAGAGTTGCTATTATTTTATAGCTTTTAAAGGCTTTAAAGGGGAATTAAAGGTCTTTTTAAGTGCACGTTAGTCCTCCCTTCGCCACTAGCACTCGCCTATCGCCCCTTACCGTTTACCCCTTACCTAGATTTCTTATTAAATTAAAGCATTTAATGCGTACGCCTCCGGTATAGACTAGGGTTAATTGCCGTTTATAGGGTATAAAGGTTTATAAGGGCTTAAATTCCTAGCACCTAATTAATACCCTTAGTAAATTGCGATTAAACTATATCCGCCTATTTAAGCTAGTATATTTAGCTCTAATATAGCTATTATATCTAGCCCCTTATTAGGAGGTTAGTAGCTTAAATTCTCCACTCTTATTCATTAGTAAAGGGCAGTACTAATATATCTATTTACTTCCTAATAATGCCGATCCAGCTGATCTTCTGCGCCGCTTATATTAATAGAATATAAAGCCCCGCTTATACGTACGCGTTACAAGCTATTTATAATAGAAGGAGGTAGTATTATTATTAGTAGTGGGTAGAGTTCTCTAATACTAACCGCCTAGTGACGGATACGCCTACCGCTTATACGGTAATTGTGTGCAGATATATAAATGCGCTGAGTAAAGGACTATATAGGGTACTATATAAGGTACTATATAATGCTCGCTCTCCTAATATAGCTAGCTAGTGTTAGAGATTTCTTTGTAGTTATACCGCAGTGCCGCAGATCTATTATGCGCCTAAAAGCTATAACCTTCTAATTTTAATCTAGGTGGTTCCTACTATAGCCCTATAGCTTAAAAGGCTAGATTGTTAATCCTTTACTGCTTTGCCGCTAAGCAGTTAGGCAGAGCTAATAGCCCCTTAGCCTTAAACTAGCAGATTAAACGGTATCTCTAAAATATCTATAGTAATGCAACTATACCGCTAGGTAGGCATGTATAGTTACCTAGGCAACACTCTATATAATATCCGTTTAAATAATACCTAATATAGCCCCATACGGGGTAGTCGCTTAAATTAGCAACGTTTAGCTAATTTTCCGCTAGGTAGCCTAGTAGGCATACTAGCCGTAATATAGGTGGCTTTAGCTATTAGTAAACGCTAAAGCGGGCTGTCTAACCAATAGCATATCCTAGGTAAGAAAACAGCGCGTAGGTTAGCTAAAATAAGTGCGACGTAAGCTCGCTTAGGCCCTTAAGGGGGCGGATATAGCACGCCTATTTCTCCTTACCTTAGAAGGAGATATATGGTAGAGTTAAATAAGATAATAGTGCTGACGCGGCTAGTAACTGCGGAATTCCCCTAACCCCCTTTTTATGGGATGGTTGCGGACTAGCGCTATTTAGAAGGCGAAAGGAGAGAGGGTATATATAAGAGAGAGAATGAAATTGTAAGGATATGGACGCGCTTAGCGGATAGAGGCGGCGCTAAAAGAGCTTAATAAAAATTAAAGCTATTAGCTCTAGAGGCGAGAATTAAGAAAGGAGGCTAAGACCGTTTATATATTACCATAGAATAAAGACTCGCCTATTGGAAAGGCCGCAGTTAACTATATTAATTGTTAGTTTAAGATACGGGGGAATAAAGTAATAAGCAGGCTGGACTTGCATACGCATTAGCGCTAAAGGGACGGCAGAAATGCCTTAATGCGACCGTGCCAGGGACTAGCAGTAAGAACAGGAGGAGGCGCAGCGTTAGGAGAAAGGAAAAATAGAGGATAAGAGGAAAAGCAGTGAGAGAAATGGCCTTTTATAGTTAAGGTCAAGGGGCAGTCTTAGCTTAGCTAGGGTTAATAAGCGAGGGCGCCTTGCCCGTAAAAGAAGCCTCCATTTCCTAATATAGTTTCCTATATAATAAAATAACTAAAGTTATTAAAGTTATAAGTTAGGCTAAGAGTATCTCGCTTAGGGGGGTATCTTACTTCCCGGTACTTGACGTTATAGGACTATACTACAGTAACCGAGACGCCTTGATGTATAACTACACTATAGTAACCGAAACACCTTAATATAGGACTGCACTGCATTAACTAAGACGCCTTAATGTAGGACTATACTATAGTAACTAAGACGTCTTAATATAGGACTATACTATAGTAACTAAGACGCCTTAATATAGGAATAGAGCCCGTTTAGGTGTTGTAAATTCAAAGTCATATTACGCGACTATCTAGAGGTACCGATCTAACACAAATTATGTACCTTTTCGCCCAAAATCGCGTGCAAAAGTACTTGGGGGCGGTTGCGGCGCGACCTTGTGTGGGGTTCGGGCGCGTTATCAGCAGGGGTAGCCCTAACCTCGTATTAACCCAGGTCGTAACCGCGCCAAATCAGCCCCCCCGATATGTGATAGGTAGTAGCTGTAACGGTTCTATCGCACGTTACCTGCCAAATTCTGCCATATTCTGCCGACCTATGATTGGCTCACCTGGAGCTAGCGCCTTGGCGGCTCACCCTATATATTTATTTACATCGGTCCTAGCGACCCCTTTTCTTTCTCCTTAGCTTAGTATCTTCGCAATATAGCATTCTACAAGCTTTGGTTTAGAGGCATTTATATAAGCTGTAATAGTAGCTAGGTATTAAAATCTAAAACGGGTTGTTAGTATAAATATAATGTCTACCATTACTTATTACTATTAAGTGGACTCCTATATAGGGTATATTGCTTCTTCTTCCTATTTTAACTACTACCCCTAGTATTATAGACATAACTTAATATATTCTATAATATCTAATCCCATAATCCTAGCCACTAATACCTATTTAAGACTCTTTAATACGTTCCCTTTTATCTATAATATCCACTCTAATTATAAAGGCTTTTAATAATCTCTTACCAAGTATTCTTATTACTAATTACCCTCTATATTAGTATATTTTTCGACTATTAGTAAAAGAGCTGTTAATTATACACTAGGAACTTTAGCGTATAGTATTTAAACTTTTTAAATTCTTTAGTATTTATATCTTCTGGCCGTTATAAGGTTATTAGCCATTTTATAATCTTCTAAGACTCCCCTAAATATAAGTCTTCCAGTAATAGAGCCACCTTTATTTTAACTGGGCTAGCCGTATATTCTAAAGCACTCAGCTCGCAATTAATAAACTCTTTAATATCCTTAGTTGGCTTATTAGGTCGTTTGCTATCTAGTAGTTATTATAATAGTCTATTAGCTAGGCTATTCTTCTTCCTAGGCACATACTTAATATTAAAGTCTTATAGCTAGATCTATGCTGGCTATTATATTATTAAGGCTCCTAGTAAATTAGTAGCAGTATAATTTAGTTACGCGACTAAGGTATTTATATCTGTCTTAACTGTAAAGCGGGCTCTATATAGGTATACTTAATACTTCTTTAATATATATAGTAATGCCTAATATTTAAGCTTTTTTAGATCGTACTTCTGCTTCGCTTAAGACTAAATATCGCTCTTATATTAATATAGGTGGCAATAACCTTATACGTTTAGTTACATAAGACTGTATCTCTACCCATTCTTATATCCGTTAATGGCGAGAATAATTAGCCTAGCCCCCTTATTATAATCTAGCTAAACCAACGTAGGTACGATAGTAATTGCATACTTTAAAGTCTTTATAGCGGTTATCTACTCTATGCCCTATATAAATAGAATATTTACTTATAGCAGTTAGAAGATTGGCTCTGCCTTTATTACAAAGTCTTTTACCTATATTTAGTAATATATAATAACTCTTAGGAATTCTTAGGCAAATATAACGTCTTTATAGTCTCTCTAGTAAATAACCTTTACGACTTTGAACTCTCCTAGGTATTATCCCTTTCTATTATAATAGTAACTAACTACTATAATCTTATCTTTATAGAAATAAGACTTTACGCCTAAATTTATATACCTAGCTTATTCCAAATCTATAAGAACTCTATATAGCTATATAATATATTTTAGAATATATCTACGTATGCCTAAAAGGCTCCCTTCTCCATTATATATTACCTATGGTCCTTTTACTATAATATTATCTAGAAATTGTAAGATATAGTATAGAATATATTACTCTAGGATCTTAGTAATTGTCCTTATAAACTAGGCTACTAAATTTATACCTTTTATAGGTACCGTTATTTATTATAAAAGTCCTAAAGGTGTTATAAAGGCCGTTTAGTTCCTACTTTCTATATCTAGCTCTAATTAGTTATAGCTAAAAAAGAAGTCCACTAGAGATATAACCTTATACCCTATAAACTCCTTAGAGAACTTATTAGTATATAGCGGCAGATTTGCAACCCTAATAGTTACTTAGTTAATATTTACTACCGCGTTAATTAGTTAGTACTTTTTATATTTCTTTTTACTATAAAAAACTATAAATTCCTATATAGGCTTTTATAATATTCTAGAGTCCCTTAAGCTAGTTTATTCTTATAATATATTTATTACCTCTCCTTATAGGGCCCTTAGTATAGGAAAGTTCGGTACTTATTATGCTTTATACGGTATAGTTTTAATTTTTAATAGTAGAGTTATGTCCCTACTAATATAACCTATTTTAGAGAACTCCTATACTAAAGCCTCTTCTTAATTAAACAATATAGCCTTAAAGATTTCTCGTTCTCTTAGCTAAATATCTCCTATAATTATATGCTCTAATTATTCTAGTTTTAGTTATATACTATAAGCTAGTTTAATATATCGCGGCTTAAAGAAATAATTATATAAACTAAAAGGTAATCCTTAAATAGACGCCTTTTACTAACATAGGGCTACTTCTTGCCACTTTATTATGCCTTCTATAACTATTCTATCTAGTACTAACAAATTAACTAGGTAGACTTTATCCGCTTTTTATTTATATATAGTTGCTACACTTATAGCGTTCTATTAGGCCTTACTTCTATAACTTTTTATTTATATTATAAATAGATCCGTCATCTTTAATATTTAATATATAAGGGATTTAGCCTTTACTTTAAATACTAGCTTCTACTTTCCTCCTAAGTACTTCTTTAGGACTTTCTTTAATATTTTACTATTAAGCTCTCTCTATCTAGTATTATATTCTTTTTTCCGTTAATAGCTATATTTAGCAGATATTTAAAATAGTAAACGTCCTTATTAAAATTGCACCTTATTTCCCTTCTCTCCGTCTTTAATATCTTTTTTATTCTAATATACCGGGTTATAAGTAACCCTAGATATAATTCTAGCGGTTATACTAGCTATATATTTCCTAAACTACTATCTATACTAATTCCTTTATTTAGTCTAAGGAATATTATACTCTTATAGGACGCTAAGAACCTTATTTTAACTCCGCTATCTTTTAATTAAATAATATAAGATACTTAGCCTATTATAGTTTGCTTTATTACTAGTCTAGCCCTTCCTAACTATAGCTTACTAAGTATTATGTTAGGACGCCAAGGTCCTTAGGGTATGTAGTAACATGACAACAGTAGCGGGATGTAAAGAGTTTCTGGTTCTTAATAAAGTAGAACTGTAGAACTGAATTCTGCTGTTCTCTAATACGGGGCGACTACGTTTTGTAGGCGCCTCGCCTGCGCCTCGCCTGCGCTAAGCTGGTTATGGCCAGTGCGTCTCTATGGCCTAACAATTGCCCCCCCCTTCTTAAGCGGCTGTCCTTAGCCGACGCTATTATATAATAGGAGTGCGATTATTGTCCTTCTCTAAATAAAAAGTTTTTAACAAATTTAAGTAAATTAGATAATGTAATGATAGGACAATATAATAATAGAATAATATAATAATAGGACCTTATAGAGATCTATAAAGGTAGGAGTTCCTACCTAGGTAGGACATTAGATTTCCCTTCCAAGTCTATTCCAATTCTTTTAGCCTACGACTTGCCTTCTCCACAATTTCTAATTAATTATAAATCGCAAGCGCCAAGCCGTCGGTTCGCCTGCTTGCGAGCTTTCCATAAGTATTCTTTATACTAGCTTATAGCTGTCGCTAACCCTACTAGGCGCCGTCGAAGCTCCCACGCCGCTCGTAAGCCGCTCCCCCAGCTTTGCTGAAACTAATCTACCTCCGTTACGCCAAGCGTATAGCCACAGCTGGGCGGGCCACCTACGGCAAGTAGGCTAACCGCAATTACGGGTACTACTAATGACTAAATAAGTCGTACTAACCAGTACGTCTAAGTACGTTAGTTTAGGTTCTAATAGCTAACAGACTAGGTCCCTAAGGCCTTCTATAGCCGCCTAAACAAGCTACTTGCCCTTATTAATAGGGCTAAGCGCCAGTAGGTTACTAGCGGAGACACGGCTAACCTTAACGCTCGCGTTACTGCCGCCTAGAAGTCCTTCACGAAGGATATTAAGGCCTTAGTGCGCACCGGCGCCAAGCACGGTCTCCGCCAGCGCCTAAAGGGCGAAGACTTTCCCTTACTCTAAGTACAGGAATTATAGGCCATCCGTTATACTCTTAAAGGAATTCTTAACGTAATACGCGCTTTAGTACATATTATAGCGTAGGTATTTCGCCGTTATAGCGTATGCTAATAGTACTTATAGGCTAATATGCCTCCTATTATAAGGGATAAGAAGAAGGATAAAGGTAAGGAGGATAAGGAGGAGGGAGAGGAGGAGGATAAGGAGGAGGAGGAGGATAAGGAAAAGGAAGGAGGGGAGGAAAGGGAGGATTCGTTAGAGCTGTAGAGTATCTATATTTCTATCGGCGTACTACCATTACTCTACCGTTATTCCGTCGTCGCCCCACTAGTAAGGCATAATTAAAAGTTTTTTGTTTTCCTATCTACTTTCTTTTTCGTTTGCCCCTTAGGGTAAAGTAACTATTATATATCTCCTTTATGTCCTTATTAATGTCCTCTACTAGGACCTATTTATTATACTCTTCTGGCTAGCCTTTCTACTTAACCAGGTACTGTAGGGTCTGGTTACGTCCCTTCCTTCCATATATTTCTTCTACCTTATATTAGTCCTCTTAGTCCTCTTTATCGTCTAGCTTAATAGGCCCTAGTAGAGGGTCTCTAGTAGTACCCTTATGTTGTTTATATGGCTCTAGCAAGCTAATATAGAACACTAGGTAAATACGGTAAGACATAGGTAGATATAGCCAGTACGCTTACTTTCCAACTAGTTTGGCTATACTAAAAGGTCCAATAAAGCGTGCTGTAAGCTTCTTACTTAGCCTTTTTAGTTTAAGGTTCTTAGTTAATAGCAAGACTAGATCCCCTACTTTGTATGCCTATAGTTAGTAACAACGATCATAGTATTTCGCCTACGCCTTGGCGGCGTGCTCCTAGCGTTTTACCAGCGCTTCGCGTTTAAGGGATATTCTTTTAATCCTTTTAGAGGCGGCTAGAATAGAACTACTATTGTCTACCTAGACCTCGTATTCTAGACGTAGGTAAAACCTATAGCAGGCATAGAACGGGCTTATACCCGTCGTGCTATATTTAGCATTATTATAGGCGAATTTGGCTAGTAATAAAAGGCCTAACTAGTTGCTCTACTTCTTATTACAGAATACACGGAGGTAATACTCTAGGGTTTAGTTCTGGCGTTCTGTTTGCCCGTCCGTTTATGGGTAAAAAGCCGTACTTAGCCTACGTTTTATCTTCGCAGCAAAGCATAGCTCCAACTAGAACTTACTAGTGAAGATACTGCCGCGATTAGAGATAATCCCTCTAGGGGTTCCAAAACGGCGTACTACTTCGTTAAGGAAGAGGTCTGCAAGTTCGGTTGCCGTAATAGTTTTTACTATAGGCAGATATAAAGCCATCTTAGTATAGCGGTTAACTATTACGTATATCGCGTTATACACCTTATCGCCTCGTCTACTAGGCGGTAGGCCTGTAATAAAGTCTATTATAATCTCCTACCACGGCTAATCCGGGCAAGGCAGTGCTTAGAGCTCGCTATAAGGGCGATATTAAGGCGCATATATACGCTAGCATAGATTATAGGTAGAGATATAGTTTATAACGTCCGCAGTTATACTAGGCCAGTAGTACTTACGCAAGAGTAAATCTAAAGTCTTTTTCTTACTAAAGTGCCCAGCTAGGGCATTATTGTGGTAGATTTATAGGAGCTTTGTACGAACTGCTAGGTCTAGGGGTATATATAACTTCCCGCGGTAATAAAGTAGTTTAGCGGAATTAAACTGCCATACTGGCTTTGAGCGGGCGCGTCGACGGCGTCTCGCCGTATCTACGCTGTCGCTGCGCTTTTATAGCACAAAGTTATCTATGGTTTAAAGTCCTTTAATAAGCTTAACAACTATTTCCATACTAGACTCGTAGGCACTCTCTTAAGCGCTTGCTACTCTAACTTAGGTCCTTATTACACGCTGCTTAACGGCATACGTATAGGTTGCCTAGTTAAACCGTAATACTATATAGCCTAGGCGTACTACCGTCAGGTTGCTGGCTTATAGCCGTAAAAACAATACCTTTATAGAAGGCTCGCTTTCTTATACACCTAATAGGACTTTTACCTCGGGTTGGTGGCCCTACATTCCTAAAGTCCTTTGGAGCAATGGTAGCATAGTGTCTTTTTCTAGCGGACCCCCTACGCCTAGGGGTCGCCTTAATGGCGCGTCTATAGGGTTCGTTTTTCCCGCCCTATGCTTAATAATAAAGTTATAGGCAGCTAATGCTATAGCCCATCTAGCTTGCCGTCTATTAAGGGCTTTTACTTTTATAAAACCCTTTAGATTATTATAGTCTGTAAGCACTTCTAGGCGGCTTAATAGCCCCTTAATATAGTGTCTCTAATACTTAAAAGCCTTTACGATAGCTAGTAGCTCCTAATTGTAGGTCTTATAATTACGCTCTACTAGCGAAAGCTTTCTAGACTAGAAGGCTATTGGATGCCAAAGGCCATCTTTAAACAGCTGCGATATAATTGCTGCTAGGCCTTATATGGAGGCATTAGTCTCTAACTAGGTCGGTAAGCCCGGCGTGTAGTGTTATAGGAGCGGCGCCGTCGTAAAGGCGTCGTAGAGCTGGCGTATTGCCTGCTCCGCCTCTTCTGGCTAACTAAAAGGCCTAGCTTTACGGCCGTTCTTTACTCCCTTAAGGAGATTAGTAATAGGCTTCGCAATAGTAGAGTACTTATAGATAAACCAGCGATAGAAGTTAGCAAAACCTAGAAAGACCTAGATATCCCTATAGGATTAAGGGCTCTCCTACTTAGTAATAGCTTCTACCCGGCTAGGATCCATTGCTATGCCTTTAGGACTAATAATATATCTTAGAAACTTAACCTCTTATACGCTAAACCTATACTTCTTAAGGTTTGCATATAGTTAATATTACCGTAACCTATATAGCACTTCTAGTATACAGCGCTAGTGTTCCTTTGGATTTTTAGAGAAAATTAAAATATTATTAAGGTAGACTATATAGAAGACGTCTACTAGTCCTAATAAGGCTCGATTAATATAGCCCTAAAAGGTCGCTAGTCCATTAGTTAACCTAAAAGGTAAAACTAAATACTTAAAGTGGCCGTAATGCGTGCGGAACGCCGTCTTTTATTTATTGCCCCAACGGATATAAAGGCGGTGGTACGCATTCATTAGGTCCAACTTAGTGAAGATTTTAGAACCTACTAAGCGGTCTAAGGTCTTACTAATTAATAGTAGTACGAGATAATTCTTAATCATCACCTTGTTAAGGCCTTTATAGTCTATATAAAGCCGCAGCTTCCTATCTTTTTTAGGTATAAATAGGATAGGTGCCCCTACGGGATTAGTACTTAGTCGGATTCAACCTTTAGCTAAGGCGTCGTCTAAGTACTCCCTTAGTACCTCTAGCTCCTTAACTAAAAGGTTATAGAGCAGTCTATACGGGACCTCCTATCCCTCTTCTAGGTTAATAGCATGGTCGCCCTAGTGGTATTAGGGTAGCTTTCCTGCTTCCTTATATAAGAAGATATCGCTAGCTTCTTTTAACTATGGGGGAAGGACCAGCAAGCTGCCGTTATCTTATTTGCTAGGCATTAATCCAGCAATCACTAGGGTAAAGACCCTAGATTCCCTCTAGAGAGACTCCGTGAAACCCTTAGGGGTTTATAACAATAGGGACGAGCCGTCTAGCTTCCATCGCCACGCCTTTATCTTACAGTTAATAAGAAGTTAGGCCTTCTTTAACCCCGGCATACCTAGGGTAATAGTAGGGGATGCGTTAGCCATTCCGTAGCAGATAAGGGTTACTTCCCTAATCCTACCCTAGCTGTCCTTTATTCTTAATAGTACCTTATAGGCTTTATAGCAATATACCTAAGTTTTATTTAACTAGGAGTAGGTAGGCAATTCTGCGTCTAGTGTCTTAAAGTTATACTCTATTACGAATTGCTAATTAATTACATTTACTTCGGCGCCGAGATTAAGCATTACTGAGGTCTCTTTCTAAGTCTGCTTAGATAGGACTTCTCCTAAGACAGTAATAGCTTCCTTACAATCTAGTAGTAGCTTACGCCCTACGGGTGTAAGGGGCTCTAAGGGCGCCTGCCTTTTCCTAGCGTAGAGATGGCGTTTACGCTACTTAGTGGCGGCTACTATTACTATTATTGCTTTGGGCACTGTCGCCACTAATATCCTAGCTTACCACAAATTTTATAGTTTCCTTTAGGCTAAGTTAAACCCCCAGCGATATTGCTTCGCCCCACTATTAAGTCACTAGCGGTGGTTTTAGAGTCCGCTTTCCCTAAGTTACCTAACTAGGTGGTCTTTATATTTAAGTTCGCGGCGCGCCTATTACTTCTACCCTATAGGGCGCTTATACTCTTCTAGTTTTCCTTTAATAGGGCAGCTAGGGAAACTAGCTAATCTCGTATTTAAGGGAATTCTTAATAGTTAGTAATAGCAACCCGTAGCTTTAGCCGCAGCTTCGCGAACAGATGTATTATTAGATGCTTTACATTATAAGGAGGGTTGATTTGCGCTTCTAAGGAGGTCAGGTAAGCAGCAAACTCGTTTACTAGTTAATTAGTTCGCTGCATTGCCTTCGCATATATTAGGGCTACATAGAGTTTTTAATTAATAGGACTTTTAATTTAGTTAAGTAGGAATTCCATTAGCTCCTCCTAGGTAAACTATATATCTAGGTAGTCATCTTTATACTATAGCTAAAGGGTTCGGTTGGTCCCCTTTACATATTATATAGTAAACGTAACTTTGGTATCCTTATCTAAAAAGCCATCGCGGAAGTCTTGGTGCTCTTATATAGTCTTACTATAATACGGAGCAATCTTCTTTATTTTAACGGCCCGTTTTAACGGAGCGCTTATTATATTAGTAGCCTTCCACTTAAGGTTTAGACGCATCTAGCTACTATTTAAGTACTCTAATAGGATAGTTTAAGGTTACAGATCTAGGTTAGGAACGGGAGTTAACATTACCTTGCCGCGTTAACGCCGTTTTAGTACTTCCACCTCTTCCCTAAGCAAGTATAGTTTTCTTTACTTTAGAAGTTATAGCTTCTCGTTTTCTAGCCGTTGTATTTCTTCCTATATATCCCCTTCGTCCGTAGCTTCCGGTTCTGTCTAGGACGACATGGGTTCGCCTATGTCGTCCTAGGGCCGATCCCTAGACTTAGTATTACGCACTGCGCTAGTACGCCCGCGTCTCGCCATTAGGTCGATAGGCTGCGATATAGCTAATAAATATAGGTCGTCTTCTTAACAGAGGGTTGCTGCTACGTAGTCGTGGCCTTTATAGACCGCTATATTGTTGGGCCACTACCCCTAAAAAGGGATGAGAATTTAGTACTGTTAGGACGCTAAGGTCCTTAGGGTATGTAGTAATATAACAACAGTAGCGGGATACAAAGAGTTTCTGGTTCTTAATGAAGTAGAACTGTAGAACTGAATTCTGCTATTCTCTAATGCGGGGCGACTATGTTTTGTAGGCGCCTCGCCTGCGCCTCGCCTGCGCTAAGCCGGTTATAGCCAGTGCGTCTCTATGGCCTAACATATTACCTTGTATAACATTTCTCCTATAGTAATAAAAGTCGTAAATATTAAGATGTTACTAATTATTATAGGGGCTATATACACTAATCTAATAAACTTAAACTATGTCTTATTAGCGGACGTTAAATATGCGCCCTATAACTGCGGAGGTAGACTTAATATTAGTAAGCCGTATTATAGAGCTATACTTTCCTTAATAAGGTTAAGCTCCGTTTTAGAGTTAATTAAGTACTTAGTCCTTTTATCTCCTATCTATACTTTTACCTTTAGACATTATTATTAGAACCGGGTAAATCCTACTTCCCGTTTAATTTGGTTTACTTTAGCAGTTATTAGACCAGCTTAATTGGTATAAAATATTAGGTGCGCCAACAATATAGATACTTTAATACCTTTTTATTTCTGTTAGTAAGGCTCCGTAAGAGGTAGTAGAAGAGGCTTAAAGAATAACTTTATAACTTTAGGTATATATATAAGGCAGTTACTAATAGTAATTTTAATAGTTTTTTATAAGATCTTATCTACTATTATAGTTAGGCTTAAAATATTCCCTTTTAATATATCTATTATTTTAACTAGCTTTAGTTACGATGCTTTAGCGGTTATTATTATATCTATTCTTCACTCTACTTCTCTTCTTAGCTGCTTAGTATAGTCTATTTTATTAGTCTCTTTATTATTTTCTAGCGATTAAGGAACCTGCCGTTATAACTATAGTATAATTTAGATATATCCTCTTAGTTATATATTTTAAACTATTACTAGTTATAAACCAGTTAATCTTAAAGGCGGTTTTATTACCTTTATATCCCCTTACGGTTTCTTAAGATTATATAACTATGTCATAAGCTATAACTAGCTTACTACTCCTACTAATTTAATATATACCGACTTTACTTAGTGTATATCTTTCTAGGACTTACTAAGTTCTTCTTTACTTTTAGCGCTGTTGCTTTTTATAAGCTCTACTAAGGATATATTTATTTAGATGTCTATTACTATCGCGTTAGGATTAATATTTGCATTTTACCTTAGCTAGTCTTTAAGGAGCTAAATTTAACTATTACTTGGTAAATACGGGAGTGGATTTCCTGGGCGTTTATATATTCTAGTATAGATTTAGTTATTCTTATTTATATATAGGAACCTACGGCTAACTAGTTCTTAGAGCTTTAGGTATTAGTTAATAAAATAATAAGGGCCTTTACATCTATAGTACGTTTTAGCTTATACTTAGTATATACTAAGGTTTCCTAGTCCTCTATATCTTTTAGGGCCTAGCTTATATCGCTCTTATAGCGCCCCCTTATAGAACGGTAGTAGTCTATTATTATTTGTTGCTAATTATAGACCTGCCTATTCTTAACGCACTAACGCATTATTTAGGAGCTATATATACTATATTAGATCTTAGCGAATCCTATTAAGGAACGGCATTAAAGACGTAACGCCTGCTAATTTAACCATCCCTAGATTGAGCTTTTAAAGTTAATTAGTAGGCTTCTCTAGCTTAGGGTCCATCTCTTAGGTTATATAATAGGTACTTACTAACTTATTTAGCTAAGAGACTATAGTGTTACGGTCCTTATATTGGCAGTAGTGGAACTACTAAGAAGAGACATAAGCGGACTAGTGGTGAAAGTACGGGAGGTGCTAGAACTAGTTAAACTATAGGATAAGGGGTAGCTAAGTTATATAATAAGTTACAGGAGGAGATCTATTAATCTTCTAGATCTGTAGGATCTGCTTATATATTTTATATACCTTGCGTACCTTACGTACTTAGTATTTCTTAGGCGCAGTATTATATATTTAAAGGACTACAGTCCCTACCTAGATAGTTCTCTTCCTTATAGTAAATCTTAAAATATAATTAGAGTTAATCTGTTAGGCAACCACTCTACTAGTTATTATTACATTGTTAACTTCTTATTTACCTATATACCTAGCCTATTAGTAAGTCTACTATAGTATTTCCTATAAGGCTTTGTTATACATTTACTACCTAGTTATAGTATAAATAAAGTCAAACAATATGCTACTAGAAGTAGCAGTTATAACGTTATTAACGGCAGCAACCACTTTAGGAATAAGTGGAGACACTAGTATATAGGATATAGATTTGCAGCTAGTTATGGTAAATTAATTACAGGAAATGGTTAATTAATTAATAGATAATAATTGAATACTTAAGGAATGAATTAATGGTATTGGAGTAGTAAAGGTTAAGCTACTATTGGTTAAGCGAATCTTAGGGGAGAAGTTAAAGCTTAAGGGGTTTTTAGTATAAATATATTTTAAGGTAATGCAGGAGGGTATAAAGCTTGCCATATAAATGGACTAAGTGGTTTATATAGGATTGTTTTTAATAGGAAGAGTACTTAAGTAGTTTAAACTTTACCTTACTAAAATATAGAAGAATAGAAGCATGACTATAAACCTAGAGGTTAAGTTTATATTCTTAAGTTAGGGAGGATTTGCGGAATGACTTATATAGATATTTGAAGACCTAGAAGTAACTACTATAATAAAAAGAAAGCTTTAGAACCTAGTATAATAAACCTTAGCAATTAAGTATATAATATAGTTTTAAATACTAACTATATAGGTTAAATGGAATAATAGGGCGCTTATAGTATAGTATAAATAGTGACTTAAAGTAAAAGTCTAGGACGCGATTATCCTAATAGAAGATGTGGACACACTTAGGGAACTAATAGATTAAGTAATTAAGATTAATAATAGGATCTATTAACGAGAGTAGGCTAAAAAAGGTTAAGATAAAGTTCTATAGTTATATAAGGCGTAGAGCATATATTAACTAAACTAAAAACTATAGAATAGCGGACTAGAGCTAATAGACCTAAGTGGTATAAAAGAATATAAAAGTAAACGACTATAAAAACCTAGGGGGTAAGGATTAAGTAATTATAGACTTAAGGAGCAGAGGCTAAACTAGGGATCTTAGTAGCAGAAGACGTTTAGGCGGACTCTATAATAAGAAAAATGGTTTAAAGAAAGAGCTTATATAAATTACGGAAAATAGGGTTATTTTACTAGAAATTGTAAATATGGTTAGAATAATTATGCGGTAAAGGGAACTAGACTAGCAGACAATATATATATATAGAGGGACGATAGTATACTATAAGGAACTAAAGAGTATTTAATTAGAAGTTTTGCATTTTGTTATAATAATGTATACCAAATTTATAAGGACGCTAAGTAGTGTATAAGCTATTAGCTATAGGAGCTAAAATTATTAGTTTAGAGGAACTAATAAACTATCTTATAGATTGGATATTAAGGATAATAAATTTAAAATAGGCGAAATATTTAGTAATAATAAGGTAATAAAGGCAGCTTACTAGGAGTATATAGACCTTAAAGATATTATAATAGAAGTAGAAGTTAAATCCACTATAGAGGAAGGATTAGCAATAGGGATAGAGACTCTATTAGACACAATATCTATTACTTTATAAGATATAAGAGAAGTAGGACAGTAAACTACTTTAGTACTTAATAAAGGCAAAAAGCTAAAGGCTTAAGATTCTTAAGACATAATAAGAGAGATTTAAGATTCTATAGATAGGATAAGGATAGCTTAAGGACCTATAATGGACGAAAACCGATGGAGCAGAGTATAGGTTTAGTTTAATAATATATAAATAAGTACGGGATAGAGATTCCCACAGCACTAGGATTTTTAAGATAAGATAAGGAAAGTATAAAGTACTAGATGGACTAGAGAAAAGACTTAGTCTAAGGTCTATAGTAAACGCGTAGTTACCACACTAAAAGGCGAATAAGACGTTCGGCTTACGAGCTAGAAGATTAGTAATATTATAAAATTTATAGATTTAGAGAATTCTAGAGCTAGACGTAAACTAAGAAAAGACTAGAAAGGATTTAATAATTAAATTAAAGCGTGGCAAGAATAAAGAGGCTATTAAGGGTTAAGGACACTAGGTAAACTTAGGGTTAAAGTACCTATATAAAAGATTACTAATAGGCTAAGAATAGGCACGCCTAGAGTAAAATAGCTTAAAGAACTGAAATAAGAAGAGGATTTAGGGATTTTAACTAAATTTAAAGAAAGGTATACTAAGGGTTATAATAATATAGTAATAATAATATATTTCCTTATAGATAGGTTATATACGATTATAGAGCTATACTAGAAGTAGTATAGGCCGCAATATGATAATAAGTGGGAAGATTTTTATATATAGTTAGATAAGAAAGTTATTTAAAACTAAGTAATTATAAAGAAACGTATAAGTCACATTAAAGGAGTATTAATTATAATATTAAAAAATCTAGAAGAAAGATTAGAGGACTAGAGAAGTAAGAGGTAAATTATAGTACCTATAAATAATAAACTAGTATTTAAATTAGCTAGATAAAGGTTTGAACTTAAGGATAAAGATAAGCTAAGAGTTAACTTAAAGCACCTAGTATATTATATATTAGCATAGATTGCGTATATAAATAATATAGATAATATATATAAAAATCCAAAGGAAAAAAACTAGAAGTACCCTATAAGGATATATTAGGCGCTAGATAAGCGATAATATAGAAATGCTAGGTATATACACAGATTGCATTTAGTAGAAGTTTAAGGATTAAAAGACTTAATACTTTAACTAAAAAGATTCCTTATAGAAGAATACTTAGATAGATAATAGTGGTGGGAATATCTATAGTATATTAAGGATTAGAAGTAAATTAGGTATTAGCTAAAGAATAAGCTAAATATAATAGGATTAAGCGGCTAGTAGTTAGGAAAAGTAGAGGCTTATAAAACTAAAGGGAGCTAGTAGTAGAGCCTTAGACCCTTAAAGAAATTTAAGAATAATACCTAAATTTATAAGTTAATTAGTAAGATTAATAGTTTAAAGCACTAATAGATAGTAGAGTAATAAGGCACTATATCTTACTAGTAGTAATAAAAAGGATAGGACTACCTTATAGACAGAAGGAGCACCCTTATCTATTAGTTATAGTGTTAGGAGATCTAATAGTCTATAGAGGAGGTATTATTAATCTTAAAATAGGACCTATTTAGATATCTATTAAAGGAAAATAAATTAAGATATCTTTTAATATCCTACTATTAGGACGGGATGAGGAAGTATTAGGTATGCCTTAGTTATAAGAATATAATCTAAAGATTAATTAGGTTATAAGTTAGGTTAATATTAGAGATACTTAATAATATAAAAGGTAAATAGTAACTAAGTTAGTATAGTACTAAGTTAGAGTAATATATAAGGAAATCGAGAAAGGATTGTCCTATATACTAAAGAGATACTATAAGTATAGTAAGAAACTATAGAGCCTAGAAAGTGAAAAGCTATTATAATATATAGTATAGGACTATAAAATAGAATTAGAACTAGGAATAAGTTTAAAGTTCTTTTTAATTTATAAGCTAACTAAAGAGAAGTTAAGAGTACTTAAAGAGTTTATTTAGGAAAACCTATAAAAGGGTTATATTAGACTATTACAGTTACTAGTAGGTTATTTAGTACTATTTATACTAAAGAAGAACGGAAAACTTAGGCTATATATTAACTATAAGTAGTTAAATAATATTACTAGGAAGGATAGATATCCTTTACCCGTAATTAGCGAAATTTAGAATTAGATAGGTAACGCGCAAATCTTTATAAAGATAGATCTAAAATGGGCATATTATTAGATTAGGATTAAGGAAGGCAATAAATGGAAGGCAGCCTTTAGATTAAAAGAAGAACTATATAAACTATTAGTTATATAATTTAGGCTTATAAACGTACTAGTAATATTCTAAAAGTAAATTAATAGTATATTGGGAGAATACCTTAATAAGTTTATTATAGTATACCTTAACGATATTATTATCTACTTAATAACTAAAGAAGAATCCGGAGAATATATTAAATAGGGTTTAAAGAGACTATAAGAAGAATAGATGCTAGTAGTAATTAAGAAATACAAGTTCTTTATAAGGAAGACTAATTTTATTAGATTTATTATTAAACTAGGATATATTAGTATAGACCTAAAGAAGATTAAAGCTATAGTAAGTTAGTAAGAACTAGAGAATATAATATAACTAAGGTTATTTTTAGGGGTTTGTAACTACTATAGGAGGTTTATAATATACTGGTTAAAGAATATTAAACCCTTTACTAGGCTTATAAAGAAGGAAGAACTATAGGTATAGGGAAATAAGTAAAAAAAGTTATTTAAAGAACTTAAGAACTGCTTACCTAGGAATTAATACTTAAAATCTATTAACTAGGTCTAGAGACAGTTATAAAAATAGATATATTAGACTTTATATTAGGAGTATATTTACTATAGAAGTATAGGAACGTATAGCATCTAGTAGTATACTATAGTTAAAAAATAATACTACTAGAGTTAAACTATAATATCTATAATAAGAAGTTATTAAGTATAGTTATAGTATTTAAGGAATAGAGAGTATTCTTATAAGGTATAAAGAAACTATTTATAGTTAAAATAGATTATAAGAACCTAATGGGGTTCTTAATAACTAAAGAACTTAACTAAAAATAGGTTAGATAGGTAGAGATACTTAGAGAATACTATTTTAAGATTTAGTATATTAAAGGCGCTAAGAATATAAGGGTAGGCGTATTAAGTAAAAAAGCTAAACTATAAAATAATAAAAAACTATTAGGAGTAATGCTATGCAGAGATAATAATAGATTAATTAAATATAATTATTCTAAGATTATAGTAACTTAAGAGTATAAGCTACTGGAAAGCGATTAAATAAGAAGGATCTAAAAGGCGTAATCTAAGGATTTAGAAACGGATTAGTATAAATAGAGAATAAATATATATATCCTAAGGGGAATAGTAGAAGAATTTATTAAAGATTTTTATAGGGGAATAATATAGGGATATAATAGAGCTATATGCTTAGTGTTTAGACTTTAAGAGGAGTATATTATTTATAGAATTTAAGGCTTAGTAAGAAAAGTTATAAAGGAGTATCTAGATTGCTAAAGGAATAAGCTAATAAGGTATAAGCCGTATAGGAGGCTATAGCCTATTAAAATACTAGAACGTCTATAGGAGACAAGATTATAAAACTTTATTATAAAGTTGCTAAAATTAAGAAATCCTATTACTAAATAAGAATATAACATAATCTTTTTAATAGGGGATAAGTTAACTAAATAGGGCTACTTTATAGTATATACGGAAGAAATCTTAGCGGAAGATATTACTAAAATCTATATTAAAGAAGTATTTATAAGATATAGAGTACTAAATAAGATTATATTAGATAGAGATTTAAGATTTATAGTAGTATTCTAAAAAGTATTCTTAGTAAAATAGGGGGTTAGAGTAGCAACTTTTACTATATATTATCCGTAGACGGATAGATAGAGAGAGAGATTAAATTAGATATTAGAGCAGTATCTAAAATATTATATTAATTACGCATATAATAATTGGGTATTGTTATTACTAGTTATATAGTTTATATATAATGCAATACCGTAAGAAGGTATAGAGATATTACTATTTTAGGCAAATTATGGATATAAGCCTAGAATATTATTATTACTAAGATAAGTAAAAAAAATAAGTAGTATAGTAAAGTAGAGAATGAAGACTCTAATAAATCTTTATAAGGACCTCTATTTTATAATATAAATAGTATAAAAAAAATAAAAAGGTACTATAATATTAAGAAATTTAAGGAACTAGATCTTAAGGAGGGGGATAGAGTATAGCTATTATATAAAAATTTTAGAAGTTAATAACTAAGTAAGAAGTTGGACTATATTAGACTAGGACTATTTAAAATTATAGCTAAGATTTTAGAAGTTATATATAGACTTAACTTACTAGTAAAGATAAAGATCTACCCTATATAGTATATTATAATACTAAAGTTAGCGCATAGAAATGTAGAGCTATTAGCCTATAAAGTAGACATATATAGAGGATAAGAAGAAGATAAATAGCAAGTTTTAAAGATTATTAATTCTAAGGATATTAATAATAAAATATAGCATAAAGTAAAGTAAATAGGCTATAATAAGACTACCTAGGAACAACTAAAAACCCTAAAAAAAAATGCTATAGGAAAGGTATAGGAGTATTAGAGGAAAACGGGTTAAGTAATATTAAAAAAGAGCTAAAGATAAAGGGATTAGTTAAAGGTAATAAATAAGCTAGATTATCTAAGGGATCTACTACTAGCGTACTAGTTGTTTCCGCCTTAACTTAATTAGAATCATTTTTAACCTCCTTAGCGTTAAGCTTACGGAGACCTTACTTTATAAGGCGGTACTCTTTAGAGCGTACTTTTCTATAAACTTTCTTAAGATAAACTAACTGGGTAAACACAGTCTAATAAAGCTTAAATGCACAATACTAAGCTTTTAGGAGATAAGTAAACTCTTTAGAGGAATAGCGGAGTTTATTATAAGCCGCGATAAAAGAGGCCTTAAGCTTTTTAGCCTTGGATTAAATACGGGACCCTATAGTAGATTAGATAAGGAAGTTAGAGACTTTAAAGACTAATAAGGCGTATATATTTAGTATTAGAAACAGATTAAACATTATAAGATAATCTTATATTTAATTTTATATACTTAGCGTAAGAAGAAGGTTAACGATTAAATAGAGCCGTAATTATAATATATACTAACTTCTTCTCCGTATAATAAGAATAAGACGGCATAACTTTACTAAAAGAATGAATCTTAAGCACTACGCAACTACGACAATTAGTAAATAAGGAAGAAATTACCTTAGGTATAATAAGCAACAATAAAGGTTATTAAATTAAAGATAGGAAAGCCACACCTCTAATAAACAACTTAGAGATATAAGATATCTTTAAAGACAAAGATGAAGAAGAGAGGGATAGTGTTACGGACCTTATATTAGCAGTAGTAGAACTATTAAGAAGAGATATAAACGGACTAGTAGTGGAAGTACGGGAGGTGCTAAAACTAGTTAAACTATAGAATAAGGGGTAGCTAAGTTATATAATAAGTTACGGGAGGAGATCTGTTAATCTACTAAATCTATAGGATTTACTTATATACCTTACGTATCTCGCGTACCTTACGTACTTAGTATTTTTTAGGCGCAGTATTATATATTTAAAGGACTACAGCCCCTACCTAGATAGTTCTCTTCCTTATAGTAAATCTTAGAATATAATTAGAGTTAATCTATTAGACAACCACTCTACTAGTTATTATTACATTATTGACTTTTTATTTACATACATACCTAGCCTATTAGCGAGTTTACCGTAGTATTTCCTATAAGGCTTCGTTATATATAGGCGGCTAAGAAGTAGTATCTTTTTAGTTTAATATAACTAGTTACTAATTATAAAATTGTCTAACTAGCTAACAAAGACCTTATTTCTTATCTTTAACCCTTTACTTATTCTTAGCCCTTACATCTTTCTCCTAGGCCTTCTTTTTACGGATAAAGCTTTTACGACCCCTAATCTAACGTCCGCAGAGCAGCTTAGTAAGCTATATATTAAGCCTAGGCGTAACAAATTGCTGCTGCTACTCCGTTCAAACCTAGATAATATCCCCGTATTTTAGCAATTAATTAAAACCCCCTACGGCCACAAGGTCTCACTCAACTAGCCTTTACTATACTTAACTCTTTTACCCTAGATTAAGGACCTTGGCGCAATTATAGGATTTTAGCAGATTGCGCGCCTATATAGTCTCCGTTACGGCGCAGGCAAGGCATTTAATAAGAATAGTAAGTTTTATTATGTAGAGCTAGTTCTACTAAAACCTTTCTAACGCCTATACTACCTAGGTAACGTAAGTAACGCCCTCCAGAACCTAATAATACAGCACACTAACGCTCGAACATTTCTAAAGCACTACCTTCTACGGCGTGTTAGCGTAGATATATAGGCAATCGTTCGAGGCTTAGAGCCTTAAGAAAAGTTAATAAAAGCAGTATACCAAATAAGCTAATTAATTAACCCGTGGCGGCCACAGCACCTAACAACAGAATAATCCTTATCGGTAAACAAGAACCCGCGTATTCGTTCCTTAATTAAAGTTTAAAATAAGCTAAAGCTTAGCCTTAAGCGCAAAACCGCAGGAAGTACAGAATACCAAAAGCTTAGCTAAGAAATCGTAAATAAAAGGCAACGTTAGAGAAATACGCTATTAGAAAATATTAAGAAGAATTAGAACAACAAATAAGCTATAATTAATATTAAGCGGCAACTTTCTGGGGTTATATTTAGCGAGGATATTAAAGTAACCTTAAAATCCAGCGATAATAGATTGGTCGAACATAAACGCCTTATTAAAGTAATTATAACGCTACCTAGCACGTCACTAGAAAATAAAATATATAGACGCAATAATGCCATTAATGCGGTCGTAGATTACTGTAATATTAAGGAAGGTAAAGTATATCGGCCGAGTCATTGCTAGAGACAGTTTAGGATAAGTATCGCCCTTAGCCAAGTTAAGATTAAAGAAAATGCTAAAATTTCAAAAGCGGCTAAAGCGCTAAAGAGGGCAAAGTCATCCTTATATAAGGAGAAAAGACCAAAAATATACTTTATCTGCCTTAGGAATAAAAAGCTTATAATTAGTAAGCGCATATATAGGTTTTACACTCTAACTACTCTTACAAAGCATTTCCAATAAGCGCATCTCTCTAAACTCCCAAAGCAGGGTAAGATTAAATGAAACGTTTATAAAGTAACACTTAAGTATAAAATGCATCTTTAGAACTATGCGCTTAGTATATATAAAACCTTCTCCTAGTTATTATACGCTTATCTTATTATTCTTTACCACTTTTTATTTCATTTTAGTCTATTATTATCCAATCCTATTTTAGTATTTAGTAAAATAGATATAATAACTAGGATTTTATAATTCGTTTAGGGGGCAAGGGGTAATAAATAAGGTAAGGGTAAGGTAAAGAATAAGATAAAGGGTTAGGTAAGAGGTAAGGGGTAATATAAGGGGTAGCTAATAGGGGATAGATAATTTAGTTACTATATAATATCTAACAGACCGACTATAAACAAGATATATATTTAAATTTCTTAGATAAACCTAAATAGAGAAAGAAAGAGAAGTATTATATAATAACTTCCTACCTAAGCCGATCTCCTAAGCTATATATCTTTACTTATATATAATACTCGCACCTTTTACAACAAAGTATATAAGGATAATTAGGGTTAGACAGATAACTACTATCCTTAATATAATATATAAACTTAGCTTTATAACTAATATTATAACAGGTCCTAGTCGTGCAGAGGGTATTAAGATAGTTATTAATATTTTCGCTTTTACGCTCAGCCGCGGCATACCTCGCCTCGGCGGATTAAAGCAGTAATTCTATTTATTATAGCTAAAATTAAACAGCTTAAAGTTTTAGTATAAAATTTTCCTCCATATCCTTAGATGCGGTAATCGCTATTTATATAATGCTAATAGCGAAATCGCCTATAATATCTAGCTCTACGAAGTCCTTAAGTTTAACAAGCTTTTTAATATACTTGGCCGCTATTAAGGTAATTATATTATATAATGCTAAGTCGCCTATTAGGCTAAAGACATCCTTAATAATATTAGGAAACCCGTTTACAGACTAGCTAGTTCCTAAAATATATTAGATTTTTATATTTATAAGCTCTTTTAGCTATAGTATATCGTAGTAATTGGTAATTACATTAATATGGACGTGACAAAGTATAATATAGGCCGTCATAGGCCGTATCATTATGTGTTACGTATCTATACATCGCTTAGCACAAAGTATCTTTTATCTTCCATCGGATAGATTGTTCACTCTACTGCATTATTATTATCTCGCACACTACGTAATATTGGCCTATTTATTAATTAAGATAGCTTAATCTTATGCCGTTAGCGTACTAATCTTTTTAATGTCTACGCGCGTTCCAAATACGCAGCGCCCTAGGGTTTCTACCCGATCTTAACGTCGTTAGTCGTTAACCTTACTGCATTAATCACTTTATAGCGACTCCAAAGCTACAGCTACTAAAGACATAATGCCTACCCTGTTTTCTCCGGCCCCTTACCGCAACCTACTAGCCCGTTATATACTTGCAGAAGACCCAAACACGCGTCTCGTTAAAGTATAAATTAGGAGCTTAGTAAATAAGGATGCTTATAAGGCAGAGGCATATTGCCTTTAAATAGAAAGATAGGCAGAAGTTTACGTGGCCACAATAGCTAAATTAAATACTCCTACTGTAGGCTAAGGTAAACCTAAGGCGCCTAAAGGTAGGTTTATTAAACTCCCTCCAGCTACATAAGACCTTACCCTCTAGATCCCAGGTCTTTATAAAAAGGATCTTCTTACTATATAGAAAGGCTCTTTTAACCCTAATAATATTGCTAGACTACAGTCCTATGCACGCTATTAACACCGCGGTAATATTACTACACTAGAAAATAGTTGGCTAGAGACTAGCCCGCCAAAAGCTGACTTAAAACTACTATATTCTCCTAAGATCTATTTTAAATGCTTTACTAATTATATTATTATTATCTTATTACTTTACCAATGCCCCCTGGGCCTATATATCGCTATGCTATATTTTATAAATAAGATTTAATTTCTTTTAGGTTTCTATACGTAGAAAGGGGCAGTACTTAATCTAGCCTTAGTATATTACTGGGTTATTATAAACTATAGTTAATTAGAGCCTACTAATTAGACTATACCCGATTTATTTTAATATACTTTTACTACGCCTTTTATAATGCTTAAAAAAGGACTTACTATTTAAAGCGCTACTAGAAAAAGATCTAGGACCAATACTTGTACCTCGCCGCCTTTTATATCGAATACTTATAATAACTTTAATAAGGATACGCCCTACCTAAAAGATCTATGTAAATTTGAGTATAGGTACAACAAATGCGATAGCCAGTATTTAGTCTCTAGCAGGAAGTGTGCTTTATAGCAATCCCTAAGTCCTAAAGTAGAGGATTCGGACAATATCCTAGCAATTTATAGTGTTTTTACAGGCCGCAGCCGACTATTAACGGCCTCCAAGATTCGACTTCCGCGCCCTAATATAACGCCTTAATTTATCCCCTTTATCTAGACAAACCCTCTTATTAACTTACGATTACCACTATAGATTTAGGCCTAGGCCGCGCTTCTAGTAGATTACCTAGGGTACCTCCTTTTAATCCTAGTTAGTATCCTTACTTTTAGATATAAGATTGGCTCTAATCTCTCCCTATAGGTATACAGTTATAAGAACTAGATCTCTTATTTTAAAAACCCCAGTATTATTTTTTAGAAAATAGCTGAAGACCTAGTACTTAGCCGTATTTAAGTCGCCTTATCTCCTATTATTACTTCCCCTCTAGGTTTAGTACCTAAAAGCAATAGCAGATAGCGGCGTATATACAATCTCTCTTCCCCTATAGGAGACTTAGTTAACTATTATATCCCACTTAAGTTTAGCGCGCTTAAATATACTATAGTTAGCGCTATTCTTAAATATATGCGTAAGGCCGGCCGCGGTTATATATTAATTAAGAGAGACTTAAAGGATGCCTTTTAGAATATACCACTTTTAATTTAATTACGTCGCCTAATAGGCTTTTACTAGAGGGGTATTACGTATAAGGAATGCTGCTTATTATTTAGTTTTTAGATAGCGCCCTTCCTATTTAATTTATTCGCGGAGGGTTTATATTAAATATTTACTAAAAAACTAGCCTTCCCAATTAAATATTATCTTAATAATTTTATCTTTATTATTTAGAACGCCACTAATGCCATATATACGGCCTAAATATATATTAAAGTTACAAATGAATTAGGAGTCCCTTAAAATAACTCTAAGGATATAAAGGGTACCAAAGTTATTATATTAGGCTATATAATTAACACAGCGTTAATAGAAATCCGCCTCTCCGGGGAGAAGTAAGAGAAGGCGCTTATTTAAATTAATGCGGCGCTTTACCATAGCTCTCTCTCTCTTTACTAGGTATAGTAACTATCTAGCCAGCTCTTATAAAGCGTAGTAGTTATTTAATTTAGAAGGTTATATTCGCGGTTATTATAGACCTTTATAACGAATTAGCCTGCGTATTTAAAGCGCTATATACTAAGGAGATTTAGTTTAGAAGTTAGAAACAACCTCTAATTATAGAGGGAGTCTCTAATTATTAGCAATGGGATATATTTTTTAGATAACTTACATTAAGATATATTTCATCTCTTTACAGATGCTTTATTATAGATTGGTTACGGTAGGTTCTACTTTTATAAGTCTTCCGAATTAGACTACTGGCCTATATATTTAACCACCTTACTATAATATAATATATTTGCAACATTCCCTTCTAATTACTAGGTGAAAGATTATATTAATTAAAAGGAGATGTATATAATCAGTAAGGCTTTTACCTAATAGTCGCCGAACTAAAAAGGAGCCTTTGTCTCTATCTATATAGATAGCCTTATGGCTTTATAAGGCCTAGTTAAGACCATACTTAAAGGACTAGGCAACCTCTCCCTTTAAGCTATTATTTTAGCCGCCATATAATATAATATTAAGATTACTACTTTCTAGGTACCTAGTGTTAATAACGGCCTAGCAGATGCTCTCTCTTGGGGTTTAACCAATAAGATATCTCGCCTATACCCGCACTAGAATACTTCCGACTTTATACTTCGCTAATTGCACTATTAGTCTATAAACCTACCCCCTTCTTAATACCGGACGGCTTCACTAATACAATTAGCTCTTTTTTATTAGTGGCTATACTACTATAGAGCGGCCTAGCACCCAAAATAAGAGCTAGGTACTTATCCGCGACAAATAGCTAGGAGGCCTTCTACGCCTTATAATTAGTATAGCTATACCTAGTCCAAAAGCCCTACTTAGGCAAGTAGATCGCACGGCGTGCCTTTAGGACGCCTATTATATAATAAGTCTCCCCCTTAACCTTATCTAATTATATCTCTGCACTACAGTTAAAGCATATAGACTTTAGATACTCTATTACAGTATTTAATAATCTATTTATAAAATGCTTGCTTGCTAGGGCTAGGTCCTTATTTCTATAGAAAAAAAAGAAAAAGCTACTAATTATACGGGATATCCTTGCTTAAATCGTTATAGGCAGTCGCTTAAAGTAGGATATTAATATTAATGCAGCCTTTACCGTCACTTTTGCAGGTTTTCTTTAGATAGGAGAAATTTCGTATATAGTTGCTGAACTCCGCTTAAAGGCCTTTATTTAAATAAAGGCCACTTATAGTAATATTAGCATTATAAAGGACTAATTATTAATGGTTTTATACCTTAAATGGAGTAAGACGGATACCTTGTACTCTAGAGTAAAAATTTAAATCTTAACACAGCTAGGGGACCCACTATATGCAGTAGCGGCGATAGTTAGGCTTTAAAATTAGGATCCTTAGCCAGATTCGGCGCCCTTATTCGCTCTTAATACTAAGCTATTTATAAAGGGCTCTATTTAAGCAATCCTTTAAGCCAAACTACTTAACGCGGGAATATGGCTTAATAACTATACTAACCACTCCTTTTAATAAGGCGCTGCTTAACACGCTAGGGACTACGGCTTTACTAAAGCTTAGCTAAGCCTACTTAAGAGATGGAAATCTAATACAGTTAAGCTATACTATAAGGATAGCAACGCAGCATTATTAAAGTTAAATAACCACTTTTAGTATAGTATTCTACTATTAGTATATAGCGCTAAAGCCTAGCCTAGCTAACGCACTTTTCTAAAAGGTATACCAAACTACCTTTTTTTTAATGGGCGCAGGCGCTTCGCTAGTAGGTATTTAGGGTCTTCGCTAGGCTTCTTATAGCTATCTAGCAACTTAAAATAGCCTATAAGCTATACAAATTAAGCCTCCTAGTAGCTAGCAAGTAGCTATGCGAGACCCTAAATAGCCTACACCCCCATCTATTAAAAATCCTTTTTAAAATAAGCCATATTTCGCCTATATGTGAGATAATAATAAGAGATAGATGTTACGTGTCTATACATCGCTTAGCACGAAATATCTTCTATCTTTTATTAAATAGATTATTTACTCTACTATATTATTATTATCTCGCACACAATATAATATTGGCCTATTTATTAATTACCCACCCACCGCCCCTTTTTTGTTTTACGCTAGAAACTATATACTTTAGCTTTATTGCAGCCCGTTAGGCTTGCGGCTAGGCATTTAGGGTCTTCGCTAGGCTTCTTATAGCTATCTAGTAACTTAAAATAGCCTATAAGCTATGCGAATTAAGCCTTCTAGTAGCTGGCAAGTAGCTATGCGAGACCCTAAATAGCCTACACCCCCATCTATTAAAAATCCTTTTCAAAATGAGCTATATTTCGCCTATATATAAGATGACAACGAGAGATAGATCTTTATTATCGCTACCGCTATTATCTAGTTTAGATGGCGATAAGGCATTGGCGTCATTAATATTAGATCCTTACTTCTCGCTATTCTTATAGTCCCTCTTATATATAAATTAGATCATCCTCTTAACGGTGCCAGAATCGAACTCGTTAATATTTATAATATTAGTCACCGCCTCCTACCCGTTAGTTAATCAGTTAGGGTTAATTCCACTAGATATTTAGTTAGCTTTTACCTAAAAGCCTCCATTATAGGCAGCTGCAAGTATAGGAGATTAGGTATATATAATTACTTTATAGACTTTAAACTCCAGCCCCTAGTATATAAGTTTTAAGTCGCTATATTTCTCGCTATCTATAAGCTGCGCTAAGCCAAACGGAATACTCTTAGATGGCATATTTCTCTAGTTTTAACTATATCTCAAGCAATATTTAAGGGAGTGATTTAGTATTAAACAGGATAATTAAGAATAAGAACTCTACTTTATTAAATGTAGCTCTAGAGCCTCTATATATATATTAAGAAGTCATTATTAGCTTTATCTAATCTGCGACGGATTTAGCTAATTAGTTAGAGCTTTAAACATTAGTCGCTTAACTAAGGACTAGTATGACTTCTAAAGTTCTAGGAAGGGTAAATAGTAGGGTATACGGCCGCAGCGCCTAAAAGTAGTTAGTGGTTATATAATAGAGGCTTAGTTAGAGAATATATTCCTATAGCTTAGATTAAGGCTTTACACTCCTCTAAGCCACATTATATAAAGTTAAATAGTATTATATTTCTGCGTACCGGCCCGCCAATTACACTATTTTACTTTTTCCTTAAATATGTGCTAATATAACCCGCATAGTCACCTAGCTCGCAAGATTAGCTATGCTTATACAGTTTACGGAATTAAGTATTAGGTTTTAAAAGACCACTTCTATATAGCCTTTCTATCTTTATTACGAAAGAAGTATATTTACACTAAGTATTTTAGTAAGGCTAGGAGAAGAGAGCATAGAGAGGGGGGTTTAATTTTAGTAGGGGTTATAAGTATAGGCGAACGTAAAGGCACAAGGCGGGAAGGGCTTTAGGCTTAGTTATAAAATAATAGTAAATCGCTAAACCATTATATAAGCCGTATAAGATCTTATATTCTCCAAACAAAATTAAACAATTTAAGTAGCGTGGTTCCTCTATATAAACTTAAATTATTTCCTCTATAGAAGTACTATAGCTACTATAAGCATTAGCAGAGCCTAGAACACTAATTAAACTATAAGGGAGGGCCTAACAGCCCAGTTAGCTTTATTAAGTTCCTTAACCTCTTTATTTAATTACTCTAAAGCTTCCTTTCTACCCTTTATAAACTGTATATCGCCAAAAAGGCAATTAGATATTATCGCTTCTCTATTATAATTAAGTGCCGTTATAGCTAATATGCCACTATAGTAGCCCGGTACGGCTAAAGATATTTTAATAATTATATTACGTATAGGAATTATAGCCTAGCGAACATTAGGTGGAATATATAGAATGCCGATAATCTTATAAAGCTTTAAGATTTTAGGGACCTACTCGCTTATAATATAGGCAATTACTTACCTTTACTTTACGTAATTTGCTTTTATTCTATCCAATAAAGGTAATAACTTATTTTCTATCCTCCTTAAAAATCTTTTCCCCTAACTTTGGAACCTAATAGGCTAACCCTTAGCCTATATTAGATATATCCATTACGACAATAGGTACTTAAAAGTAGTAATTAGATTACTAAAGATATAAAAGGGGTAGGTTACGTACTGCCTACTTTAGTAGGTAAGTTATTACTAGTCTTTAGAGGAGGTCTTTAGAGGTCTTTAAAGGTCTTAAAGGTTTATTTATATATTAATTAGTAAAACCCTAGCAAAGGCAGTGTATACGTATTAGCAAGGTTAAACTACGTAGTAGTTCTTACTAGAGTAATAAGAAAGTGCGTAGATTTAAGTTAAGCTATAAACGGTATAGAATATACAAAGGTAGGCCTAAATATAACTTACTAGACGGTATAAATACAAAAAGATACCTATTTTAGCCTTACAATAAGTATAAAAAGATTAGTAAAGGGTAAGACTAAGTATGCTTATAAAATATAGGAGGCTAACCTATTATAAGTAGAGGAGCCTAGCTTAGCTGGCTGTGGGTATAATTATATAGCATAGGGGGAGGTGTAAATTAGCACGCTATAATTATATATAAAAATGCGAAAACGTTATATAATAGCCTTCGCTATACTATTTATGAAAAAAACAGCTTTTACTAGCAGAGAGATATATTCTTCTTTAAATTAATCCCTAAAGCCTTAATCCCGGCAACTATATCCTCCCTATATATATTCTTATATATATCCCTATCTTTATCCTAGTCCTCTTCTATACTATACCTTATATTATAATTTCTATTATCCTATATCTTACGCTCTATCTATTATAGGATTTCTTTTCTGCTATTTATTTTCTTAACTGCACCTAAGAATATAAGAACTTTATAATAATTCCCTTAGTAAATAAATTCCCTAAAGACAGTTTCCTAGCCGTGGTATTAGTAACGGGCTAAAGTATAGCGGATAGCCATTATATTAAGAATCTATAAAGCTATTAGGTTATATAAAAAAATTTATTCCTTATCTTTTACCTTAATTTTCTTAAGTTTATAACTATTATAGTAGGTAAATAGAGCTTAGTCTATATCCTAAGCGCGGATATAGGTATATCCATCTCTCTAAAACTAGGGGTCCTTTTAAGCCACCTCTATAGTAATACTAAGACTAATTATTCTTATAAGGTTGCTCGGATATAAAGATAATTATAGGTAGATAATAGTAAGAAAAGTTTAGGTTAATCTAAAATATATATATACGGTAGGTAATAAAGACTTTTTTTTAAAAGTACTAATGCCTAATTAATGCTAATGCTATAAGTAACGAAGACTAGTAAATACCTATCTTAAATAAAAGTTGTTAAATATATTAAGGTAAGAAGAGGGTTTCTATAGCGTAAATATCTTTTTACCCCTAGCTATACTAGACGCTTATAGAATATAGAAATACTGTTAATATTGCGGGTAGTAAAGATCGGTAAAGGCTAAGAATAGTACTTAAGGCGTAAGTTAGGATTACTAGACGGTAAAAAAGCGCTATAAATAAATCCGCTAAAGTATATCCTATACACCTCTAAGTTCTTTACCCTACTACTAGTTTTATAGGTGCGTTAGCTATATACTATTTAAACGCCTATTTTAGAGTAAAGGTTAAAATTAAGAACTATTAAATATTAGAGAAGGGGATATATTTACGGAGGGTTACTAGGCGCGGAAAAGACCGGTTAATAGTCGCGTATAGTATACTATTTAGAGGTTTAATTGCAGCTATATATAAAATCTAGGCCGCTAAATATTATAAAGGGCGGAAAGGCACCGCAAATATATTTACGTAGATAGAATACTAGGCGTTTAATACATATAGCGGCCTATATAGCGGCTATTATATATATTAATTATAGGATGCTATATATAGCGGAGATTATTTAAAGGTTATATAGCGTAGTAATTCCTATTAGAGCATATATAGGGTTTATATTAGGCTACTAAATGTTATAGAGGATGAGAAAGAACGTTATAAGCATACCTACGGAAAATAAGGGTTAGTAGTTTATTATAGGTAGAGAAATATAGGTTATATGATTACTTACCTTTAGCGGTATATTTAAAACATTAAAAATATTACCACTAAATCCTCGCTAATAAAAATAGTAAAGCCTAAGCGTTACTAGTAACGCTTACTTAAGCATTAGGGTGTTAAATATTTAAGGCTTATTTAAAATGCTAAGCATTTTAATATCTATACGCGTTAGTAAATTAGTATACCTAGCGCGCGAAATATAAATAGGCTAATAAGCCTACCCCTTTAAACTGCCCTATTACTTAAATAATTTTACTTATAGCGAGCTTATAAAATTAGATATAGTAATATAAAAAATAAGTAAGTATAAAACTCTAATAAAGGATTACCGGAATAGGATATATATAATATCTATAATTAATAAGTTGTATATAGACCTCGTATAATCTAGCCTAAAGGAGATAATATAAAAGATCTAGAAGACTACGCTAACTAAAACTACACCTACTATCGCCTTAACGGACACTACGGAAAGTAATAAAGTGTGTAAGCTTGCGAAAATAGTATATTTAACGTAGTTTACTTTAGTATAGTAACTCTAGCGGCTAACATAAATAAGGAATTTAAGTTAGAGATACTAGAAATACTACTAAAGTTAGGAGTTAGAGTAGTTAATATAAACTCTTTATATATAGGCCTAATAGTCTATTTTATAGGATAACGTATTTTAATATAATATCTAAATAATTTAGTAGTGTATACATTAGCTTTTAGCCCTTATTAGGACTCCTAGGTCCCGCTTAGTTATACTATCCCATATTTAGAGAGCGGGTAAGGCTGTTATTAGGCTAGTTTATAATGGGTAAAATAGAATAAGAGTGGAGGTAGCATTAGTGCAATAATTATAGTGTTAATTATTAGCTAAGCTTAAACTACTAGTTCTGCTTAATAAGGGATATTATTAAACCATTATTATACCGCGTTAAAAACCTAAAACTGGGGTATATAATAATATAAGAGTTTTAAAAGAAATTTACTAATACCTATAAGCAGAACTTATAGCAATTACACTATTAAAGGACTTATTATATACCTATTACGCGGAGCTATAGCTTATCTATTTACTGTCGCTAATTGCTAATAGCATATTACTACCGATTTAGTCTCTATACACCTATTGCGCCTTATTATAGCCTATCTATTTACTATTATTAATTCCAAGTAGTGTATTACCGTCGATTTGGTCTCTATATATCTATTACGCCTTATTATAGCTTATTTATTTACTATTTCTAATTACCAGTAGCGTATTACCGTTAATTTGGTCTCCATATACCTATTACGCCTTATTATAGCTTATCTATTCGCTATTACTACTAACGTCTATAGAACTAAAGCTACTAGGGTTTCCATTTAAACACGCTGTGCTATTTATATTTAGGTATCTTTACGCAAGGTTACCGCAGGTGTTAAAAGCGGTAGGGAAATCTTATAATAAGCGTTCTTAACTAAAGTATAGTATAAGGGATTCGCCTGCCGGCTTAGAGGCTTAAGAATATTATTTAATAAATCGTAAAGAAGATATTCTATAGCCTATAATAAATTAAAGATACTACTATTTAGAAGTATAACTACTCTTATATATCTATATACTATTTATTAAGGCCGTTATTAGTAGCTAAGAAGGATGTAATATTATTAGATCTACGCGTTAGTAATTATACACTAATATAAAATCCCTAGGTTTAGTAACTTCTATATAGGGGCGTTTATAAGGGGAGGAAATTCGCTTTTTCGGGCTTAACTAGGGCGGGTTAGTAGTACTAAGATATATTAGTTTAAGAGAAAGCATCTAGCCAGAATAAAGCTCTTAACACTATCCTATCTAAACTAAACATCTTTATATAATTTTAAATATTATAAAATAAGACCGGTGCCGTAAAGCTCTAAGAAAATTGTTAATATTAGGTAAATTTAATCTTTAGTAGGTATTATAGGTAAAGGCTAAGAAAACTAATAGCCCTACCCTTTTAAGCCTTTATATAATATAAAGTTTAATTCTATATCTAATAGCTAAAGCCGCTTTAGTAATATTATAACATCCTATACTTTTTGCAAATAATATAATATAGCTAACTCCCTTTATACAAGTGGCTTAACTTTTAACTAAACTTTTAATCCTTAACGCACCTATAGACTTTAATTACCATTTCTTAAAAGAATCCGCAAGCGTCTATTAGCTAAGAAGTTTTTAAAAAATAGCATTATTTAATAAATCGCTATTAGTAGTAATAAGATCCTTAATAAGGGGATATTTATTTAACTACTTTAGTTTACTAATAATGGCCTTTAGATCTTTCCCTATAGATATATTAATAAATATCTTAATCTTAAAGAGGTTTACCGATAATACGTTAAGTAGGTTTATATATTTAGGTAAAAGGGGAGGTAGAGAAGTAACCTTATTTCCTAAAGAAGACTAAACACTCCCTAGAGAAGGCTAAACAGCATTATTCTTATTCCCTAAAAAAGGCTAAACATCCTTACTCTTTAGAAAAAGCTTAATAACATCCTTATTCCCTAGAGAAGGCTAAACACTCCCTAAAGAAGACTGGACAGCATTATTCTTATTTCCTAGAAAAGGCTAAACATCTTTACTCCCTAGAAAAGGCTAAACAGCATTTTAATTCCTTAGAAAAGGCTAGATATTCTTACTCCCTAAAGGAGTATAAAGTAAATTATAGTGGCTGCGTTTATTCTCTAAGAGAGGTAATAAATATTAAAAGGTGTTAATAAGAAGCTTTTAGAGCCTTTAAATAGTATATATAATATTAGGGAGATAAGGTTAAAGTTGCTTATTAGAAGTATTACGGATAAAATTTAGGGCTACTATAATACTAAAGTCTATAATAATAGGTTATAAGTTATATAATTTGTGTTAAAATAAAAGAGTAGTTAAATATAGTTCCCCTCCATTTTTAATTCCCTAATAAGTTACTAGCGCCCCTAAAACTTAAAAGAGTCTTACGCTAATTATATTACTTTAATTAAGTATCGCGCACTTAATTAAAGCGATATAATTGGCGTAAGGCCCTTATTAGAGCTATGCTAATATAGTAGCGATTATTAACCTTACTTTTACTTATAATACGTAGTTAAAAATTAGACCTTTCTTTTAGCTAAGATAGGAGGCGATATAAGTCGCAAACTTAATTAGGCGTGTAATATAAAATATTTAGTAATACAGCTTATTCTATTGCAGAAGGCCGTAAGCCTTAATACTATTAGAGGATTTTTTTTCTAACTAACGCGTAGGATGTATAATTTGTAATAATTTCTTCCTTAAGGAGCTAAAGAGTAAGACGCCTTAATAAATCTAAGGATGTTATCTAAAGGAAAGGATATAAAAATACCTAATATATAGAGCTAATTTCCGCCCCGTTATACTAGGGATATATAATT
>Ga0307515_10002645_pt1 | contig 38414 bp, 24 predicted proteins | sample 17_EM_MG_FD_194513 | JGI IMG/M metagenome (GOLD analysis project Ga0307515, IMG submission 194513) | Populus trichocarpa ectomycorrhiza microbial communities from riparian zone in the Pacific Northwest, United States - 17_EM | ecosystem: Host-associated > Plants > Roots > Unclassified | place... | reverse complement strand
TTAGACTCTATATCGTCTTGCCTATTCTATATAGGTATTATATACTTTCTCTAGTGTTCTATAATTCTCTGCGGCTATTAGCCCGTATATAATTAGGTTTATATTATTAATAAAGCCTATCCCCTAGGTCGCCCCTTCTTTAAAGGAGTTAAGTAGGTTGCTTATAAAGAAAAGGAAGAGTATAGGCGAGAGGGGTGATCTTTATAGTATTCCTGTTGTAACTGCAATAGGGGGGCTTTAGTATCCGCTAAAGACTAGTAATATTTCTTTTTAACCCGTAGACCCTTAAATAAATTATATAATTTATTCTAGAAAGCCTTTTGCCCTAAGGATATATAGGAGACGCTTATAGGGTATATTATTGTAGGCGCCACTAATATTTAGGCTAAGCATTAATACTATAAAGTCCCTTCGCATCGCCTATATAGATTTAATAGTAGTAGCGAGTAGCGTAAGTACTAATAGTGTTGAGCGGTTCTTTCTTGCCCCTATTTAGCTTTATAGTAGTAGGGCGTGTTCCTTAGCCGTATCTGCTATATGGTTCACTATTACCCTTTCTAAGATCTTACTAAGGGTATTCTCTAAGGTAATAGGGCGGTAGCTTCCTAGGAGTAAGTAGTCTGCTTTACTTTCTTTGCGTAGGATAAACGTTATTATAGCTCTTCTAAGTCTTAGGTAGTAGCCTATTATAAAGTATGCTCTAGCTATATCTATAAGCTAAGGTGCTATTAGTAGTCCGTAGGTCTTTAGGGCTTTATTTAGGATCCTATCTAGTCCTAGTGCTATATTATTTAAAAGGTAGCTAATAGTTCTAGCTATTTCTTCGGTTGTTATGTTACTGTTAACCCTTAGGCAAGTTACCGGTGCTTTACCTATAATATTACTAAGGTCTACTAAAGCTAGTTAAGGGGAAAACCTTTCTATAAGGATCTTTACCTTCTTATTGTTATTGCTTGTGGCCAGTAATTTACCTAATTTTTGTAGGGGCGGAAGGTATAGGTCTTCTACTAAACGTCCCGCCTTTTTTTTTGCCTATTTTGCTATCCTCTAAAGACCTTTATTATGGGGGAGGCTTAGGTTAGTAGTATGCTTATTTATAAACCGTCTCTAGCTATTTCTTACTTCTTTTTTTAGGGTATTCTTTAGTTGGTTTCTTATGTCTTTATATTATCTCTTATCTTTAAGATTATAGCTACTTATATATTTTCTTCTTGCTCGTCGTTGGCTGGCGATAAGAATTGCGTATTGTGCGGACTATGTATATTGCGTGTAGGGGCCCGGTTTTAAGACCGGGCAGTACTCTTTTAGCCCGTTTTTAATTGCTGCCTAGATCCTTTCTAGTTTTTGGTTAATTTCCTTAGGGGTAGCTAATAAGCCTTACTTATTTGGTATTAGGTGGATTTCTTTTAGGTCTTAAAGTTATTATTTAACTATATTAAGGAAGCTGTCTATCTTAAGCTTTCTTATTATATATCTTTTGCTATTTAGTTGCGCCTTAATATCTAGATCTAGCTGTATCTAGATGGGGATATAGTCTAAGGCGAGTGCCTATTCTTCTTTAGGTTTGCACCTTTTAAGTCTTTAGTATAGGCCTTTGTCTATAAATATAAGGTTAATTATACTTCTAGCGGTGCCTTATTGCCATATAATTGCTTCTAGGGGGGTGGCTAGCTTAAGGCCCCTAGTGTCTATAGCTCTTAATAGGCACTTTACCTGTTATTTAGCAGTAATATGGATACCCCCCTACCGCGGGTAGTAGAGGTTTATGTCTCCTAATAGGATAAACTCTGTGCCTTCGGTTTTTAGTAAGCTTATTACTAATATAATGTTCTCTATTTGTAGGACCCCTTTAACCCTAGGGTTATATATATTAATAATCTATACCGGTCCCCTATATGTCTAGATTGTTATTACTGTAATATCTAGGTTAACTACCTGCTATAACTATAAGGACAGGCTAATAGCCTTGCTAATTATAAAGTATACGCATATGGCTGCTTTTGGTTTATATAGGAGCTGGAATCCTTAGGGGCAGTATATTAATTATATATAGGCATTATAATACGGCTCTTATATAGTAAGGATATGGTATTTCTCTAGGTTTAGGCTATCTAGTAAGGGCCTTATAAGATAGTGGTTTGTATTACCGTAGTTATACTATATAATGAATAGGTGGCGGACCCCTAGCGAGGGTTCTTTGCCTCTCCTTTATTCCTTGCTTTTTTTATTTCTACTTTCTCTAGGATATTTAGAACTTCTGTCTTTTATATCTATACCCTGGTTACTACTTATTTTGTATAGAGCTTTCTATTCCTATATCTTATATTCCTACTAGCACTTCTATATCTAAATCTGTTATTATCTCTAGTTCTTCCCCTATTCTTACTAGTTGGCTATATACCCTTTAAGAGTCGGCTGCGAATATTATATTTGTCGCGTTAAGTCTAATTCTTAATTATCCTGGTCTTAAGCTTACTGTAGCTGTCTATAAGGGTCTTCCTATAGGGCGTCCTCTCCTTTATATTCTCTATAACCCTTATATCCCTATACAGTCTGGTAATATCGCGCAGCGTCGCTTCTGGCCTATTAAGGCTTAGGATAGCTGGCCTAGCCCCCTAGTATTAAAGGTAGGAAACGCTAGAAAGGCACCTATGCCCCCCTAGCTTATTGCCTGTTATTTCCATTTATATAACCTAGCGTATAGTTATTCCCGTAGCTGTTAAGCCCTTACCTTCCGTCTTCTGTATTTAATATAGTCTTCTCTCTCCTACGCCTTGTGTGTGCTTTAGTAGTAGTTTATACATTTTATTTAGTCTTAATTTAAGTAATGTCTTATATTATAGGGGCCTATATAATGGCCGCAGCACACCTATACTGCGTATGTGGATTAGGTGTGTCCCTATTATATATAGCAATAGTATTATTTTAGGCGGAGTTTGTGGTTATAGAGCCTTATGTTGTATATAAGGCTATTTATAATAATACCTTTTTGGATAAGGAGTTTTTGCATTCCTGGTGTATATATACTGACGATAAGGGAGCTATACGTTTAACTAGTGCCTCCCTAGCAAGTCTCTAGCGACCCTTATATTCTTTTATTATTTTTATTATATACTTAGTTTGCATTTTCCTATTATAGCTATTAGATTTGGGTAATCTTAAGTCCTAGTATAAGGCATTCCGTTTGTTTTACTATCTTATATATAGTTACTATATTGTCTGCCTAGCGTCCCTTTTCTACCCTAAGGCTTAGGGGAACCGCTAAGACTTTAACTAGGTAATCTTCGCGGAGCACTTTTATGCTAATACGTTCTCCTAGCCTGTCCCCTGCCCTTACGGCTTATTCCTTTACCTATTAATCCCTTAGGGTAACTCTAATATCTCCGCTCCTAAGGTATTGGACTATAATAGCGTTGTAAACCTCTTTGTAAATCTTTATAAGGACTTCTATTTCTAATTATCCCCTAAGCCCCTCTGCTTTTTCTATATTTAGTTATATTATAATTATATACCTAGATATTATCTTTAGGGGGGTAGGTTCCCTATGCTGTAGATATATAGCTACGGCGGCCTAGGTGCAGTTCGCCGGTAAGGAGGGATTTTATTTATTTTTAATTTTACTTAGCCGTTAGAGGATTTAATTAAGGGTTTACTAGAGGGGTACCTAGGGTTTATTAGACTAGCGAAGCCATTTTACTAGCTATATTAGTTTATTATAGCTAACGGTTACTCCCCTATAACTATAAATACTAAACACGTCTAATAGGCTTTATATTTTATTAAATGCCTTCTTAATAGAGGTCTTTCCGCTTTATAGTGTGGTATTCGCCTATTCTTATTATGGAGGGCTATTACTAGGCGTGGCTCTAGTGGACGCGCGCGAGTACAAACCACCATCGTTTAATATGTGCCTCCCCTGCGATATATACATCTTAAGGGGATTCTCTAGGTGTTTTTTAGGGTTCTTTTGGTTGGTTTTAGTCTTTTTAGGCTAGGTGTAGCAAGAGCTCCGTTTTTATAAGGTTTTTAAACTAAGTTTATTGGGAGCTTTTATATAATATCCTTTATTTCTTTACCGTAATTAACTAGTAGGCATCCCTATAGACTGTAAAGGGGGTATAATTATTTTTAGGGTTTTATAACTTCTATTAACGCTTTATTAAGAACTATAGCAGGATTGCCTAGCCTCTTAACTATCTTACTAGAAAAGACTAGCCCTTCTACTTTAATGCTATATATAGGCAGGCCTTTAATAAGCTTAAAAAACGGCTAGTATCGGCTCCCCTACTTGCCTATTTTAACCTAGAACGGCCCTTAATACTAGAAACTAATGCCTTAAATAGTATAATAGCTAGTATTTTTTCCTAAAAGCAACCGGACGGAGAATAGTACCCCATTATATACTATTTAAAGACTATAATAAATGCTAAGCTAAACTACCACATCTATAATAAAGAAATGCTAGCTATTATCTCTAGCTTTTAGCACTAGTATATATAGCTAGAGGGGACCCTAAAGCCGATTAAGGTAGTTTTAGATTATAAGGCCTTAGAATACTTTATAATAACTAAGGCCCTTACGGCCCAGTAAGCACGTTAGGCGAATACCCTATCTTAGTTTAACTTCTTAATTATATATAAACTAGGCGCTATAAACTATATAGACGCTCTTATTAGGTGTAAATAAGACTTAGATAACTAGACGGCTATAAAGATCTTATTATAGACCTAGACGCTACTATAACTAGAATACCTTAACCCTTAAATATAGGCAGAACTAAGTATGGACTCCTTAAGCGCTAAAATATATCCTATTAACTCCTTTAAACTTAACCTTATTAATAAACTACTATAGGCCAATTAAACAACCCCCTCTCTATAAGAGTACCGTAAAAAGGTAAAGAATATTACTAGCCTATAGTCCCTTAAAAACGGACTACTTAAGTACTAAAAACGGCTAGTAGTAGTTAAGGAATAGAACTTACAGACCTAGCTTATTACCGAAGCTTATACCTAGGTCTCTACGGCCTACCCTAAAAAAAATAAACCCGTAAGATTATTAGTAACCACTATTACTAGCCTAGAATAGTTATAGATATTAACCGTTATATATAGAACTATAATAGCTGCCGTAAATCTATAATTCTATAAGATAAGACCCTAAGACTATTAAAACAACTCTTAATATTAGAATGCCCCTAGTAGTATATCTCTATAGACTTCTATAAGCTACCTATATACTATAATAAATACAATATAGTTATAATTCTAGTTAACTACTTTAGCAAGCGCCTGTTCTTAATCCTATATTATAAGAATATTAATACTAAAGAAGCGGCCTAACTATATATTTACTACGTCTACTAAATTTATAGACTACTAAATACTATTATATCCGATTATAGGCCGTAATTTATATTGGCTTTCTAGAATAAGCTTACCTAGATTTTAGGCATTAAGCTAAAGCTTTTTATAGCATACCACCCCTAAATAGATAGTTAGACGGAAATTGTAAATTAATACTTAGATTAGAGACTCTGGCCCTTTATTAACTACTTTTAAGATAACTAGGCTAAACTGCTACCCCTAATAAACTATACCTAAGCAACCCTACCCTACAACTCTATAGGATTTGCCCCTATTTAACTAAAAATAGGTTACCTACCCCATATAAGCTTTAACTGGGAAAGACTAAAAGAACTATAAACTGTACGCGAAAAACTATCTTATAAGGAAGTACGGTAATACGCTAAGCGCTTAGAAGAAGCCTAGACAGTAGCCTATATAAATATAAAAAAGGCCTAAAAATTAATATAATAGTAGGTAAATAAGTATAGGCGAGAGCTTAACTTTACTATAGGAGATATAGTCTAGGTTATAATAAAGAACTAAAAGACGGAACGACCTAGCTATAAGCTAGACTATTAGATAGTAGGACTATATAAAGTTCTTAAGAAGATAGGCAACTTATACAAAGTAAAGCTCCTAGATTTAATTAAAGTTTACCCTATTTTCTCTTTAAATAAACTACGGAAAGCTATAAACAACCTATTACTTAGATAAAAGAATAAACCTCCCTTACCGATTTAAGTTAACGGTGATAATAAATAGGAAATTAAAGAAATACTAGCCTGTAAGCTTATAAGGGGAACGTTAAAATATCGTGTTAGTTAGAAAGGGTACAACCTAGACCCCACTTAGTACCCTATATAGAACTTTATAGGTAGTCCCCATAAGCTTTAAAAGTTTTATAGTTATTACCCTAACAAACTTAGACCCCCGAAGTACCTTAACAAGTAAATAGATTGCTAAAATAGTAAAGATAATAAGCTGCCCATTAAGTATAAAGATAAGAATACCCTATAGATATAATACGGACGTACAAAGCCTAAGGGCAGGCTTTTTCGGAGGGGGGGGTAATGTTACGGCGCTAATAGATATTGGTGGATTATGGCGGACAGTCGCAGACAGTCACAGACAATTGCCGTCACGTGACTAGAGGGTTGTATATAACGTCGAGCGGCGCCGCCCTCCGTCTCCTTCCCTTTCTCTAGCTTTGGATCCTCGTTTATAGACAATCCAATCGTACAGGCTTGCGCGACTCTTTTGTCGTACTCGTGCCTCGATTGACTGAGTCGCTAACATTTATACTCTTACACGTTATTATCTAAAGATAATTATATTAATACTAATACTAGCCGCGTAGTTTAAAGCTTTATTAATACGTTAAATAAATATAAAGCTTAAAAGACTTTACTACTACTACTACTACTAGATAACTACCTACTAGCGAACGACCCTATACTCTACTTATAGTAGGAGCGAACGACTTAGCTAAAGCTTGTATAGATAGCTCTTAATATATTAACTATAAGCGATAACTGCGAATAGGCGTTTAGTAAAGCTAGTAATCTTCTAAAGTTACGTCACTTAAAGCTTTGCCTTAATCTTATTGCTACCTTATATTATAATTACAACCATTTAAGAATAGGCTTTTAAAAATCTAGTAGATAAGGTAGTAAGTTCACTATAATTAGTACAACTAGTAGCTAACCGTTAGAGTAATAGCAGGATCTTCCTCCCTATCACTGCCATGCCAAGCCTCGCGATAGGTGCCTTCGGCTACGCGAACTTCCTTATTACGTTATCTCTACGCAATCTTATATTATAATGACTATAAATCGGGGCTACGGAGGAGCTTTTTAGCCAAACCGGTAGCTTAGGCTTAATTTCATATATTACTCTTAAATTTCTATATAAAATTAAACAAACCTCTAAGGAAGCCAGCTTTAGGTACGAAAAGTTTTACGCTAGCAAGTCTGTCCTTGACTATTATCTACCTATTATAATCGATGCGTAATAGCTGTAGCCAACTCCACGGCCCACATCCACACAGCGTTAAGAGACGAGCAAGGAGCGCTCTAGGAATTCAACAAGGGAAATACTAGAGTGTAATCATAATCAGTTCTCCAAGACCTGCTTCACCGGTCCTACTACATTTAGCGTCCAGCTAGACAGACACACGATCCTTTCAAGAGGTAAACATTCCAAATATATCTAATTGCAGCCGTGTTCAGCCACGGCTGACTAAAATATATCAAGTATAATACAAGGAGATAAATACGTATCCCGAAAGTAAGCAAAATACTTCAAAAACCACAAATACAGTACATCCGTGCCACTGGTATACGTAAGCCCATAAGCAACATGCTCACAATCGTGATGTCGTGAGGAGCGCTAGCCATGAAAAGCCGTCCATTCCCAGGCGGCAAAGAAGAAAAAAAATTCGCAAAATACCAACCAAGCAAACAAGTCAATGAAACCCAAATCACCAGATCTATACCGTCCTCTAGCCGACTGCTCCAAAGGCACCAAACACCGCATCCATGCACCGCCGTGCCGAAACGCGCGGCTCAAACGCGCGGCTCCTCCCCAATCATCCCCAACACGCTCTCCACCAGCTCCTCCAACGTCTCCACCAACTTCACGCCAAACCGCCTGCAAACAATCTGCACGTTCCCGCGCCTCCAGAAGCCCTTGGGGCAACAGACGACCAGCCGGCCGCTGCGCGCGTACAGGCCGAGCTCCATCAGCGAGATGGGCGCCAGGGCGGCGGGGTCGAAGAACATGACGATGGCGGTGCAGCGGTCGAGGCAGTCGAGCTCCCACTCGACCTGCCCCCGGAACTCGGCGTCCGAGATGTCCTGCACCAGCGAGGCGTCCCAGTGGCCGCGCCGCGGGTTGAGCAGCGTGACGGCGTAGGGGGACAGCCGCGTCGAGATGTCGAGTTGCCAGTCGATGGCTTTGCCCATCTCGATGCTGCCGGCGAGGAATATGCTGCGGCCGGGGATAGTAGGGGGGTGGGGGGGCTTGCAGACGGAGAAGGCCGGGTGCGGCGTTGGTGTCGCGGGGTTGGTGGTGGAAGTTATTGCGGTGATGGTGGTTGTGGAGGCCACTGGGGTGGTGTTGTTGGAGGCCATTGCGGATGTTGTGCCGTGCTACCGTGGGTTGCGTGGTGGGTTGTCACTGGATTGGAGGATGCGGAGTGGGACGCTGCGGTGGGTTATGGTTATGCGAACTGGTGTGCGTAGGCTGCAGGGTAGATCCGCTTGGCTGTGTTGTTCGTAGGGCTGAGAGAGAGATAGAGCCTTGTCTAGTTAGGCGATCGAGAGAGTTGTATAGTTAGCTAGCAGGAAACCCGCAAGTCACGCCCTGCAAATCTGGCTGCTAGCACTGGCAACGAGGTGTCAAGGAAGAGTATAAGAGAATTGTTTAATGAATTGAAAGGCTCGAGGATTGGAATGTTGTTATATCTTCTTGCTTCAGCGAGGTGGTCATTTGGTGCCGCGGAGGCGCAGTAGCCGTCTAAGGCGAGTGAGAACGACTGCACCGCCACAGAAAGTCACTGTCTCTTATTGGTGGAAAACACCGAGCTTTAATACTATAGTGGCGAGAACGGACTAGACTGCTAGCGCATATCTCCAAATTACAGCTGTAAGCCAGTGGGACCGGCTTATTTTGTGAGCAACTCTAGCAGGGAGCGCAGCTGTGCTTGGCGCGCGCAAAGTTACGACTCCGTGCGCGCGACTTCTCTGGCACTCTGAGTACCTCATAAACAGCCTTGTGCAGGTCACGTCTAATCAAACAACCTTGATTCTTATTCAAGGCTAACGATATTGACAAAGTGGCTGTACATATAAGACCTTGCGCACATCTCGTGGATTTGCGCGGAAGCCCCTCGGTGAAGCAAACCCACTTTTATGGTGTCTAGGTTTCCTAATCCAATCAGTTGTAACCTTGTAGCCGCATTCTAGCTGATAAATGACTGTAAGATGCGGGAAGTGGCTGCATGTCACCGCTCATCTGCGGCTCGAAAAGCTAAGTGTGGCTCGCGTGTGGCCGGCGTGTGGCTTTCAATATCCTTGTTAGGCTGAACATAGCCCAAGGCACAATCACCACGTGACTCCATACCGCCGAAAGGCTGACAGCCACACCACCAGGTAACCAGAAAATGCAAAGAGCAATCATCCAGCCATGGTCTCACCCAGTACGACCGCACGAGGGCCCGGGAATATTAGCAGCGCCACGGGGCACAGCTCAGCACAGAACATTTAGTTAAATTGTTTGCGTCTCACGATAGCCTCTAGGTATCACTCAACTAGCAGAAAGGAGGAAATGACTCCTGGCTCCAGCCCCAGGCTCGCGCAAAAGACGCCGGCCGTGCCGTTCACCCTCTCACCTCCTCTCACTCCCAGATCAATTTCACTTTCGTCCACAGCTTCCCATCATCTGCGTGCTTCGGCGGCCGCTCCTCAGCCAGCACCTCCTCCATGCCCGTGTGCAAGTCCACCTCCCACGGATCATACGCCCACGGGTCCGCACGCGCATAGACGCGATGGCCCAGGTAAATACCCACGAAGATCGGGATGCCGATGTATGCCGTGAGGAAGCTGCTCGCGCTCCACTTCTGCGGCCAGAAGACATCGAAGCCATTAATCAAGCACAAGAAGGTGAAGCCGACGATGGCGACCCACGAGCCCCACGGCTGCATCCACGAACGGTACGGTAGGTCGGTGACGCCTTGCGCGACGCACGCCTTGCGGAACCGCAGATAGATGATCCCGCAGCAGATCCACGAGATGAAGCCCGACGTGTTGGTCAGGTTGACGAACCAGTTGAACACGACCGACGCCGAGGACCCGACGTTGAGGTACGCGAGCGCGCAGAACAGCGACGAGCAGGCCACCGCCCGGTACGGCACCCCGGATCTAGTGCACGCTTTGAAGAAGGACGGCGCGTTGCCCGATAGTGCAAGCGAGTACAGCGACCGGCTTGAGAGGTACAGGAACGAGTTGCCCGCCGACCACGCCGAGATGATGATGCCGGCGTTGATGATGCTGTCGAGAACGGGGATGCCGGCGTTTTTGATGCCAATCACAAAGGCGGAGGAACCGGCGCCAGCACCGCCGTTGGTGATTTTGGGGTCGTTGGACGGGCAGATAACGCTGGTGGCTAGAACGCACCCGATGTAGAAGAAAAACAGACGGTAGATGTAGCGGCGAGCAGCAGTGGGGAGGTTGCGCCGGGGCGACTTCATCTCACCCGCGGTAACCACCAGCAGTTCAGGAGCAAATGTGAAAGGAAAAGCGGACAGAACTAGAGTAGAGAGCAGGGCGAGGAATCTCCCAGTATTACCACTCGCTAAGTAAGTGTTGGCCGCGCCTGGGTGCTTCCAATAGCGGAATCCTAATCTGTCATGATCTGGGCCGCCACCCCAAAAGAGGATAAATGATACCATCAAAAGCCCAATCATCATAATGACCTTTGTCGAAGCAAACCAAAACTCTGTTTCGCCGTAGAACCTCACTGGCAGGGAATTCAGTCCGACTATAACAACGACCATGATTGAGATCCAGACAGCGATGTTGACGGGAGAATTCCAGTAACCTATAACCAAGCTAGCTGCTGTAATTTCGTATGGCACGATAACACCGAGAGAGTAAAAGTAAAGCCATCCGAGAGCGAAGCCTAACGATCTCGAAACGTAGCGATAACCGAACAGGTTCATCGACGATCCAGGGGTAGGCAAATAAGCAGCGATTTCGGTGATGGCCGTGACAACGCAGAGGACCATGAACGACATTAGGAGGTATGACCCAAGAATGAAAGCAGGGCCACCTCTTGCAAGCGTCTGTCCCGATCCAACAAATAGACCAGTTCCAATTGTGCCGCCGAGAGCAATCATCTGGGCATGCCTAGGAGGCTGTCAGAAACTTGCTCGGTGAATTGAGAGACCTTAATGCTTACCGAGATTTCAGCCCACGCTGGGTTCTCTCATAGCGCTGGTCAAAGATCTCTCCTGCGAGAATCTCAGGGTTGACAACGGAGCTCTTCCTGCGAGTCGCGGGGCCTTGCCGACCCGCATTTCCAAATATAGGAAGCTCCTTCTCAGGAACACCTTCAGTTTCGGGGTTGCCCATGGTATTGCTGTAGAAAGGTAGAGATAGGACAGAATGAACGAGGGCCACCGCCTTTGGAACGTCACAAAGATCGAGCAGACGTTAGAGAAAAAAGGCAGTTTATGTACGACGTGAGCTACCCCTTCAGTGAAAAGCTACAGTCCCAGCTGCGTTGATGCGCTTGCCCTGCATCCTGTCGTTACATGGGGCTAGCAGGTTGCGGTAAGACCAGAAAATCTTCTGGAAGGCCCCGTTAATTTTGCGATAACCCCTGGATCATCGCTCTCTACAGAACCAATGATGAGCAGACCCTGCCCTAGTTTCGGCGAACCATACTAGACGGATAAGGCCCGTCTGTCAGGGTCTGACATAGTGCAGGCAGTGAGGAGGTTCGCCTAATGTATTTTGGTTCTGAAGGAATTGGCGCGGTATGTTTGGCCATAGTAAAGGGTAACAGTCATCTCGAAAGAAGTTCTGCTGTTTCTGGCGCTAGACTGGCGATTCGCTACGATCCAGCCACAACCTTGGCTCCCGTCAATGGCTTCAAGCCCGCATGTGCAGCAGATCGCCCTTGCCTGGAGACGACTAACTACGGGAACTGCAAAATGTGGCGTACGTTACCGCAAGGGCCGAGATGGATGCTTGTGAGATACAACAGCCTTGTGAGGTACTTGAATTTCGTGGAGTCGCGAGAATGGCCGAATTTCTCTCGTTAAGCGAGGAACAGGGCACTTTGAGTCTGATAGGCCCCCAGCTGCCGACCACTCAGCGTCAACTACGGTATGAGGTTAGCATACGTAGAGCTTGGTAAAAAAATTCTTCTTTTCTCATTGGTTACTTTAAAAGATTATCATACATCATTGGTCGGATAGCCTGTCTTATCCTTGTCAATAATCCATGTAACAAAACTTATGCCTGATAGGTGTGCTCGTGTGCCCTGCATCGTGCTATTGCTAAACAGGCAGCCTAGTTACCCCGTACATTCAAACACCCAATCGTGGCGTGTTCTACGGTCGCTGAGCCCTGCAAGGCGTGGGGAAAGATCCACGAGAAAACCCAGTAGATTGGGTGATTGGCTTTCTTTGGAGAAGCGGACAATGATGGCACGGGAGATGGTTTAGACTTGCCCTCTCTCCGTGGGAATGTCTTGGCAGACTTCTCACAAGTTCATTTTCCCCAATTGAAAGTAGTCCCGTGATGTACGGCAGTGTGCTTTTTTATCTACACAAGAATGCTAAATCCTTATCCGGCTTCGGTCTAATCACTGATCGCGGAACATGTCATTACGCGTGCTACTTTGGCCAACCAACTTTATTTTCAAGTGCATGCAATTAGTTAAAACCGTCTCTAGGCGGTGAAAGAGTTTTTCTTCATTGCATAATTGCTAACGCAGGTGCGGCTTGCGTAAGCAACAATGCACATGCCTTGTGATCTAGGAATATCCTTGAACGTATTTTGATGTCTGGATTTGAGGCATATAAAGTGAGCTAATTACACACAGCAATAAAAAATACATACCCGAAAGGATTTTGTGGCCCGAGATGAGCTTAGCGTAAGATCTGACATTCACACTCTCAAATGTTCATGCTCGCTTTCCCTTGGTATTTTGTTACACATGCTAGTTCTTCCAACGCCCAAACAAAACTCACACTCCGCCCTAATGCAAATCTCCAAATTCCGCTCACTCCTTCATCTTCTTGAGTATAGACTTATACCGGGTCTGCACAACGTGACGCGGCAATTTGCCGAGTGGCTCCTTGATTCTCACAGCATCAAAAGGCAGGCTTTCCAAAAGGATAGTAGTCAGCACATATGACGACACCGTCGAGATCGCTAGCGGTGGGTCCCTGAGGTGCGCAGCAACATCCCCAAGGCCGAGAGACTGGCTGTGCCAAAGGGCGTACGCTTTCAGCATCGGCGCGGACGCCCGGGGTTTGCGCTGCTCTGGGAGACTCGTGCGCCACTCTTCAACCCACGCTTCCGCCCTCAGGTATTCCGCGGACTTGGGAGCCACGGTTACTGGAGTTGGCTTTGGTGCTCTTTTCGGGCGAGTGAGGCTCTGCGGCTTTTCTGCTTCCTCGGCCGGCAGGGCTTTTAATGCAGAAGGTGACGGCTTCGAGAGACGGAGTCGACCCACTCGTTTTGTGAGCGTGGTAGCCTCCCCATTCGTCGAGTCGCTCGATTTTGACGGAGTATCTCCCTTTGAGCTGTTTCCCGCCGGATTTTCTTCTCGTGGATGCGAGCTGAGTAACCGAACTCGACCAATTCGCCTCGTGGAAGGTACGAATTCTGCGTCAGACAAGTCATCGGCCTCCGATGATCCATCCGCAGATGGTGTTTCGATCCCGTCCTCTAATTCTTCAGCGTCCTCTGGTGCGGTTTCAAAGTCCTCTTCGGCATCCGATGAATCCTCGTCTGGAACAACAGCAGAACTCCTTTGAGCTGTAACTACCTTGGCGCTAGTAGCTAGCCGAATAGGCATATTTAGTTCGGCATGCTCTGGACGGGGCGGGGTCGGTTTCAGCTTTTTCCTTTTAGCTTCGAGGGCGTCGTAGAGCCGGAAGCCAGCATAAGCATCAGAAGCCGCGTAAAGCATCTGTTCATAGAGCAAGGCCTTGCTCCAGTCGCTCTCTCGTACAGGACCTTTCGACAGCGGCAGCTGTAGATGCTCTTCCACCTGCCGAGCCAGAGAAACCAAAACTTTGTTCACTTTCTTGGGTTCTGTAGCCGAGAACTTGACAAGCTTGTAGAGATGGCTCAGTTCAAACATTCCTTTAGATTCAATTCCGAGATGCTTTTGGAGCCGTGTACAGTCTCCCCTGACTGCGACTCCAGCTTTCGTGATGTCTGGAGACTCCATAATCTTCTTGAGAGTTGGAGGTAAGAGCTCGTCAACAGTATTTCCTTTGAAGAGAGCAATGTGAAAAAGGGCAATGCGATCTTCGCTTGCTAGCTGGATCAATGATGTGTTGCCTCGAATGCCGTCGTTTGTAGATGCATTTGGTTTCCACTCAATATCGAAGCCAAGCACTTTCTCCTCTACGAAGTATTTGGCCACTCGTTCTGAGACTTCTATGTTCTTACAGTAGTGCATCGATATTTTCTGGTCTAGCGGTCCACGATAGAGATCGTGACGCCAATAAGCAGCGCCGCTGCTCGGAGAGGCGGTCATCGCTATTCGTAGTGTTTCTGTAGGAATCTGGTAGGTAAGCGGTACATGCTCCTCCTCTTGTTGCTCTTCTTCTGCTTCAGAGCTGCTCTCTTCACTGCTACCACTACTACAATCATCCTCCTCACTTGACGAACTGGAATCGATAATGCGGCCTTTCCCACTGTCGTTTCCGGAGGCCACACTATTCTGTAAGCTAGAATAGCCCTGATTTTTACCGTCACTCTCCGTGTTTGATTCCACCCAAGGGATCTCTGAATTGTTGTCACTCCCCCGATGGCTCTCCTTGGTAGCTCTTTGGCTTGAGCAACCGTTGCTAATTGCGGGGCCAACGTTGGCGATTTCCTCGTTATCCTGGGTTGTCCGCGCCTGTTGAGTTACAATGATAAGATGGGGCGCTCTTAAGCTTGGTGTTGATGATAGCTTGATGCCTGAAGGCGCACCTTTGGGCCTTAAAATCGTAGCAGGTTGTGAGTTTGTGGTTGATATTGACCGCCGTTTAGATGTCTTAGATGACTTTTTCTTTGCCTTCGATGCACGGGCTGCCCTCGAAGCAGCCGTGACTTTCTTCCATTCGGAACTTAAGGAAAGAGCCCGTTTTCTGGCATTCTGTCTTTCGGCTTTGTGCATATTGACTAGGAGAGTTCGACAGGTTCTTTGTATCTCGGAAGCAGGAACGACGTGATCCAACTCTCTCACCCTTTTAATAAAAGATTCTTGTAAGAATGAGAGATCAGAAACTATGTGAGTTCGGCATAGCCCCTCTTGAGCCCAAGCGAGGAACTCCATAAATCTTTCATTCTCTGTACTCCATAGTCTTTCTAACCCCACCACCCGATATTGGCGGAAAGAGTTTATAAGACCAGTTGTGGCAGTGGAAACTTCTAAAAATGGTTGCGTAAGCACATATTGTAACATCTCCCCAGGAGAACCTTCATTAATCAGGACTCCTAGCTGCACCCTATCGGCTAGGTGGTTCGAATGGGTTATGTCATGATGTACTCTTCTAGCGAGAACCTCGTACTTCTTGAGCCAGTCAAAGATAAATTTAAAAGATTGGCCTCCTAGCGCATTCACTTTTCTTTGGTCGACTCCATTGCCATCCGGATCAGACAATGGTTTTCGTGGCTTTTGGTAGGGATCCTCAGGCTCCCATTTCACTAAGGCATTGACTTCGTATCGGAGATCTTGAACCGCGTTTAAGACATTCCAGCTTCTGTTGTTTAAGGCTAGCCAGGTAATACGTGATGTGACAATTCCTGGGGTTTCTCGGGAAAGCGGAAGCCGGTAGCGGACTTCCTTGGTAAGGCAACGGGACTTGTGGCAGATTTTATTGAACTCTGACCGGCCTAATAAAATCCTTATGCGCTGCCAGCTCCAATACACCTCTTCGTGGTGCTTCAAATCGTGAAGAGATCTTAAAAGCGTTGCCTGTTCGTCTAGATTGACGTTTATTCTACTGACCAGGATTGACACATACGGGAAATCTTTTCCAGTTATTTCAGACGATTGGAACATTTCCAGATTGGACCTCGTTTTGCGCCATAATCGGTCGTATCTTTGTCGTTTGGAACGGTAAAAGTTCCTCAGGATAGCCAGGGTCTTACCTAAATCTGTGGTACTATCTTCAAGTGGAAAAAACAGTTTTCTGTAGTCGCCATAAGTTGCTCGCTGCTTTACTCTATCATCCAATTGATATATGCCTCTCCATTTTTCGAGCTGCCAGTTTTGTTCTATGATCAGTGCTGCGTTTGATGGAATTACGGATGTTTCTGGCAAAGAGCCCGTTGAGGCATTTTCGATCGGTGTGTGCCGTTTCTTTGTGGTCACTTTAGTTGTTGATTGCTGTGTTGCGGATGCTGGCATGGGCAATTTCGATGGGCCTCCAAATGTCGGTATTGCCTGTGCAGCATGTTTCTCATTTACCGAAGGTTTGCTAATAATGGGTTGCTCTTCAATCTTCCGGACATTCTTGATTGGTAAAACATTAACGATTTTTGGCCTCTTGGCCGCCTTCGTCTCTTCGGTCTGGGACGACTTCCCCGCTGCTTCAGCAACCTCAGGTATGTTCTTCGCTACGGTAGATACATTCTGTTCGCCGGCTAGTGATTTGAGCTTCTCTGGCGTCTTAGTAGCTCCGAGCTTAGAAGCCCTAGCTCGAGCTTTCCTTTCCTCAGCCATTCGGCGACTTCTAATCAATACACAAGTATCGAGTTGGCCAGAAGCTACCCTTCGCGGCTGTTCATGTGTAGAAGGCTTGAATTTGAGGGGCGGGATAGAAGCGTAGCCTCTGGAGAATATAACACCATTCGAAGGGTCCCACGTTTGGTCGCGAGCACCGCGTCGGTGGCATGGTGCAAAAATAATGCTTGAAGAAGCATCCCACGTTCTATAAAGTGGAGAGTGAGGCTTTAAAGGCACTTGGGTCCTAGAAGTGATAAAGTAAGGCGTTAGCTGGTTCAGGTGATTTGCCTTTAAAAGCGCATGGAATCTGTTGTACTCTTCATGTTGGCCTTTCACAATCATGTTGGATTTAAATGCCGGGTAATAATTGTATACACAGCTCGATGACATTCTCGCTAGGTTCGCCGTCTTGAGGAGGTTGGCTGTTTGGGCGCCGTCTGCAAAGGTAGAGTGTTTGAGAAGCATTACACTCCATGGTAATGTTTCTCCACAGCCAGCAGCCGTCGGACTGGCCCTTAAGAGCGCAAGTCACGTAAACATGGCGGCGCGTGAGAGATCGACGCGCCGTCTGCCTGATGAATACTCAATGGATCCTGGCCGAAGTCGGAAGTACGAGTGTCAAAAACTAAGCGAGCCTCAAGCTCTCGTTGCGCCAAGCTAAATAATTTGAGAATCTGCATCTCGAGTGGGCAGCCTTACTGCTACGCCTTGCGCAGAAAAATCTAGTCCTACTGAGCATCTCTAAAACCACCCAATTATTGGTTGCTGTCAGACCGTAGAATAACGCCATGGCCTCGCAACTCTTACCACTAGGTTCGTTTGGACTTTGTGATGTGCTCATCACCCTGCTGATATACTCGATAGAACTAATCGACAAGTGCGTCGGGTCGAAAATATGGGTGGTAATGAAAGGCGACAAGGGTGAGGCAGGTCACAGTGCAATTGATTTTTTATCTTCTAATGTTTTACAGAGTTCAGTGGAACATTACTTGGTTTCGATGACTATGTCAGTAAGTGCTTCCTGAACTAGCGACCACGTCAACTTCTCCTGACACAGAGTAGATATGGTTCTTGATGATGTGACTGAGTTGTCAGTACTGCTTCTCCAATAAATCTACATTTACCCCTTTTACACTTCATACTAATGCTTTGCTGTGGCGTAGTGACTATACGGGTACACAAACCAAGCTCCCAAAAATTCTGCTGAACGGCAACAACATCTGCATGGCGAGTTTCATTCCAAATCCCAATATGACCGGGGTCGAGGCTAGTCTGGCTAACAATTTTGCTACAGTTAATCCCAGGCGGCGAAGGGCCCGTGGGTGCAACGTAACGCACTCACGTCAAGGGCTTCGATCTTGGCTTTTGGACTGATGGCGTTGAGGCGGTCGAGCGTTTAACCTTGCAATTTTTTCTGTAGTGTTACCTCTTCTTAGACAAGGAAGTAGAACACGCGGTCTTCCAAATTCCTTTCCATGAGTTATTCCCGCAGCCTACTGTCTAGTTTGAGGAGATCTTTCGATGAGTTGAGTGCATCGGTGATCAAAAGCAGGGCCGTGGAGTTTCCAAAAGTGGATAGTCATGCACGCACTCGGGTCCCTCCGATATCACAGATCGGATGCAAGCCCTCGGCTGCAAAAATCGAATTTTGGGATCGAGCCTTACCTAGCACCATAGAAGGCAATTCATTCACGTGATTGAGAAGCTTTATCTAATCCGCCCACGACTGTTGAAACTGCAAAATTATTAGATCCTGTAACGCAGGAAATAACGGTAAATATCTCGATCAATATCTCGATCAATATCTCGATCAATATCTCCTATAATGGGTGATATGGCCAGACCGCGGTAGAATTGACGCTGGACCTCGACAACATTCTATTTCCATGATCAAATGTAACTGCCGAATGCAGATGATGGCATTTTGACTTCTCGCTTCTCGAGATTGGACCCTAAATGAAATCCCCTCATCCCGATGCGCGATCCAAGCTCGAACCCCACCTATAAGAGCTAGCAGCCAACCGAGACGTGCCGAGTTCCCCCTTAGGTCCGCCGCTGCAAGATTCTTATGGGCAGGGATCAGGGGTATTGAAGGCGTTTGTGACGGCTGAATTTGCTCAAAAGGCTCCGCTCCGCTGCTTCGCCGTGCACGATTGGTGCATCGGGAAGGTCAGGCCAAGCGCAGGGAAGGATGATGACGGTTGCTGGGGATTCTGGAAATTCTGGAAAGCGGCCAGGCTTGCTCCACGCCGCTCCATGATGCCGTGATCTGCGTTCAGATGGCAGCCATCTGGTGTGGAGGCAGGTGCGCCATTGGAGCCATTGGCAGTTCCATGTCTTGCCGGTGCTCCGGCACATTGCAGATCGCAGTAGTGCCAAGGCACTTCAACGGTATGCTGTCGGACCAAGCAGTATCAGATCGCAGATTCAACGCAGAAAGCGATGAAACCGGTTGCGTGGGCAGCTGGGCATCTGGGCAGCTACACGGCTCGAGTCGCCGGGCCCCCGGCCAGTGGAAGCAGGCAGTTCTGCAGGCGGGATCGCGGCGCACAGGAGAATTTCCCGAATTCCATCATCTGTGACGAGTCAGCGAGAACTGCAACAGCAGTCGGCTTCTGGGCAGTTGTGTCATTTGGGCTAGCCCGCCCTACCGGAGTCGATCGTCCGCGCCGACATGATCTTGGCTTGCAGTGTGCGCGGTGCCGGCTGCGGGGTGGTGCTGCGAGGGTTGCTGGCCAGCAGAGGCATGGGAAGCTCACTCCGACAGGCAGGCGCGCGCTCTGCAGGCCAATTCCGCAGCGCGGTCATCGATTCGTCTGACGATGGCGGGGCTAGTTGGGGCGCACAGTCCTGGCTGGCGTCGCCTCAGTTGCGATCAATTCCCTCTGCCCAGATTCCAGGGCGCTGCTCGTGATGGGAGCCCCAATCAGTAATTGATGGGCAATGCAGCCCACCAGCTTTTTCCGCCTCTGCTCTGCCACTCTCCCGCACCAGACCAGCACTCCCGAGCGGCGCGTAGGGGGGAGAGACGCGCCAAATGTCCTCCACACCGTGTGCGCCCGTAAACCCGACATTGCCGTCTACAAGCCGCGATTCCACGCGCCCTCCCGCCCCGAGTCTGCTCTCCATGCTCACGACTGCCCCCTAAACCGCCTTCTAACCCGCCTTCCTCCCGGATCTTTGCCATGGCTAGTTTCTGCCCTTTTCTCGGAGTATATCCCGATCACTGATTCGGCTTCGTCGTGCTCTTCCCCGTTTCCACATTTTCCTCACCGTTTTTACCACCACGCTTGCTCCCATGCTTTGTTACCCTTCTCTACATGCTTCGTCGCTGGGTTTCCCCAAGGACGAGTGGCTCTGCGTGTCAACAGCGCCTTCCTGGCCAGAACAGTCACCATCGGATTCCCCTGCAGCTCATGACCGTACTACGACACCTGTTCGCAACCGTACTGCAAAAGTATTATAGACCTCGGAAACGCTCTTAGCCAGTTTGGATTTGATCATCCCACCTGCGCCCTCCTCCAAGGCTCTCTATGGATCAGGGCTCAGTCTAGCACATACAACCATTTTTACTCTTCTTGCGCTTGCGCCCTGCAACAATTGACAACAATTATCACCAATAATCACTAGTTATCATCTAGACTGTATTTTCCACGATCTGGACCCAGCCACAACCTTCGGTTTCCCCTCGCCGAAAAAGCTCTCCAGTTATTTCCTAATCCCCCACCTTTTACTTGGCCGCATCCCCGGCAATTGCTTGGTCTGCGCAATTCACAAGGCTCTTAGAGCAACGGCTACAAGGAATATCAGCAATCCTTCAACCGTCCGAATACGCGACATATCATCTAGACGACGTCTACACACATATAATCCGCCTCTTACTTACAATTCCGGCGGTTATCCGCACTTACGTTTTCTCCTTCTCTACATGAACGACCTGGGGGAAAGGTTGGAGCGATTGGGACTGTCCCAATATCTGGATGTTTTTGTTGCGGAGGGTTTTGACAGCTGGGAAACAATTTTGGACATTACAGAGTCTGATCTGTAAGTCTTTAGAGAAGTCTTGCGCAAGCTGGGAGGCTTATAATTTTTGCTATTAGAAACCATCTCAACGTCAAGCTCGGCCATCGCAGGGTACGTCTTTTTACTAACCTGCAATCTTCACGTCACGCTCATCACTCTATGAATTAAATGTATCAAAAGCATTAATAATTACTTTAAACAGAAACTACAGCGAGCCATAGCGGAAACGCGGGGACAGTTCCACGAGCGTGCTCTCAATCCCATTCGGGGTAAAGCCTCTAGCGTCGACGGGTCATATCGGAGCGACGAGTCAGCTTCAGAAACCAAAACTGCAAAAAAAGGCGAGTCCTCTGCCATTGCGGGAGGCAATACAAGCACTAAGCGCAAATACCGGCGACATCCTAAGGTGAGATACCTCACACTACCGTGTCTGGAATATTAATTATTACTCCACGACGCAAAACGGGTGTCAAAACTGATATTTTAAGCTAGCCTGATGAGCATGCGCCGGAGAGACCCCCTTCTGCCTATGTAATATTTTCGAACCGTTAGTATCTATTCTTTTCACCAAATCATTTCCTTACTAACGAGGAACAGAAATGCGGGAAATTTTGAAAGGGCAGGAATTGTCTTTTACAGAAATAGCAAAGGTAGTTGGCGAGCGATGGCAAGTCCTTTCAGCGGATGCTCGCGAAGCCTGTGAACGTCAAGCCAATGCTGCCAAGGAAAAGTTTTACACCGAGTTGGCGGAGTACAAGAAGACCCCGCAGTACGAGCTGTACCAAAGGTACTTGGAAGAATTCAAGGCTAAGCATGCAGCTCCCCAAAAAGGTTTGCCCAAAAGGCTCCAAGCTTCCTTGGCACCTGGACTAACAAGAGTAGAGGGTAAACGCTCCAGGCTTGAGACGGAAAATAATACCTCCGCAAGCAGCAGTCATGAACATCCTGAGAGAGTTTCGAATAGGAGAGTCAGCGCTGGACTTTTAGACAGCTTTCCTCTGGGTCACCAGCGATCTGGCTCAAGCCCGCCTCTGAGTTATTCGCGACCTTCCCAACCCTATCCTTCTAAATCAACATCTCCAGCAACCTACTCCTTGTCTGGGGTGAACTCGCCTCGGCTGGCGGACCATTATTCACCAATGTCCGCTTCGCCAAGATCAGCTACTCTACATAGAGATACCTCGTTTGAATTCCAGCCTAGTGTTGGAAGCGGCTCCCTACCAGATCTGAGTCAAAGGCAATCGGATCCTGGGCCAACTGTATCTCATCCGTTGTACGGTCATTCACATCAGAGTACATCTACCACACCACCTTCTTTGGGTTATGGATCTCAATATCACAGCCCTGTCGAGTTACCTTCAAGACGATCATTCCGAGAGATGTCAATGCTCCCTGCTCTGACTCGCGACGACACAACACTATCATCCGAAAGTAACGGTTACGCCATCAGTCCTTACCAAGGCTCATTACTACCGGTGGTTGATGCTCCGAAGTCACAAAGAGTGTTACCACAGCCAGTACCTACTCCTGGTGCAGCGCCTTCTCCACTTGACCAACGTCCGCCTCCCGTTCCACCACTGGTGGGACAACTGCAAGAGTTTCGGCCTACCCCATCCATGGCAGCTCTCTTGCGAGCAGGAGAGCTAGCCAGAGTGGCCGACAACAAAGGTAATGACAAAGAGAGTTCACCATGACTCCAATCCTTATTTCATTACGGAACCGACGAATGGTAACGCCAACCCACTGCACCATATTACTTTGGCTCTGCAGCTCTGAGCTAATAATTTGGCATCTTTGCAGAATCAACCAGGTACAGTTATAATTTCTTGCATCAGCTATTTGTATGATCTAGAGGAAGAAACGCCCTTTCCTGCCTCTTCATCCAAAGGGGCCGTCGCGGTTGGCACAACCTTTCTATCAGTGCCTAAAAAATTTTCAATACATATTTCTCTTCTACTTGATCTCGGCGCGACGCAGGCGAAACCAACCAAGATTGCACGGACTTCGGGACGACGTTATGCCATTGGACCCGTCTAATTTAAAACCTTCGGCAGCGTTTAAATAGAATTATTTTGGGTACCATCTTTAGGGCATGGATTTCGGGAACATTGCCATCTAGAGGGTGCTGGTGCTACCAAATGCCATTGTTAGGGTTAGTTGAAAGCGTGGAGTTAGTTGATGGACACGTTTAGGGCACGTCTTATTTGTTGGCGGCCCAGCAGTTGGCTCTGCCGGAATAGGGATATGGAATCACCCGATGAATCGTTCTGCAACGCCATTGGTGATGGGCATCATAGAGCGCTCCGGGCCCGTGCAGCATCATCAATGTCTGAAGTCTTAGCTTCGGGAGCTTGAGCGATTGTACGGTGCAGCTGCATTCAGCCAGTGCACAAGTAGGAGGTTGACTCGGAGAGATCCGAGAGAGCATGGGACAGTTTCGCCACACATGTTCGAATTGTAAATGCCCAGCGATATTTGAATTTGCATTTCTGCATGAGCAGGGTATCAGTAGATTTGACCTCGAGCTAAGGTTTAACAATTGCCCATCCGCTGCAAGTATTAGCCCATTTTTTGGCGCTGCTCTTGGCTGGACATCCCCAGAGCTGCGTGAGCCCCAAGCGAGACGCCTATCAACCACCAAAAATCCATCAACTTTAACCTACTCTAGCTCAACTAATATTAAAGATGTTTAAATATAATTTTAAGTATAACGAGTTAAGTATTAAAATTACTTAATTATAGAAATATTTTTAGTATATCATTGTAACGGGCTCTCCGAAAAGGTACATTAGATGAGACAGTAGACAGATGAAAGTTTCACCAACGTCCCAGAGAAGACATGGTCAGACAGGTATAAGGCAAAAGGTTTTGCTAGTGTCTCAGAAGGATCATAAAGGGAGCTGGTTCTTCTCTGGAGAGGAACTAGCGATTAGTCTCTGAATAGAAGAGGTCAGAAAGCATTTGTCCTTTGAACACGTGAAGTGCATCCTACCTTCGACTCACCTTCGACTCACCCGACACTGTCGATTAGATAATCATACATTCCAGTCGGACTGGCCTCTTACAATTATATTTTTTAAGTTAAATATAAAGCTTTATAAAATTTAATTATATTTAAATAGTAAGTTATATTTATAAGCTTATGTTTATGAATTAACCTAAATATCTCTAATAGTAGTAAAGTTATAGTAGGTAAAAGTTAGTCTTGCTTGGGTGGCTATTACGTTATCGCCATCCTCGTGAAAGCTTCCCCCAGCTGCTACCTAACGTTCGGAGCTTCTTTTCCGTCCTGCTAGCCAGGATTTGCTACACATAGTTCTTCACCGGCGGTAGAACGCTCCAGCCTGCTCTAGTCGATAATTTCCGCTCGCCTGATATCTGCTGAGGGCTTTATTCTTTCACCTTTGATTACGCAGTCGCATCAGCCGCTGCTGTCCGGGTCTGGAACTTCGAGTCCTTTCACGCTAAGTCTCCTGCGGATACCAAGCCCGCCTGGCCCCGATCTAGCCCACTGAGCGGGACGCCCTGTCTCACAAGCTCCCTAATCGGGCCCATGGCGGAGGAACCCACTACTGCAGCGGAGGTACCGACCTCTAGGGCGACCGGTGGAGAAGGTGGACAAGCAATTCCTGGGGCCAGCGGAAATCTACTCCGCCGGCGCCCTCTTGGCTTGAATGACCTCCCCAAACAAGCTCTCTTGGCGACAACCCAGGAGTCCGCAGTCGAGCTTACCGACTTTGTGAAGGCCGCTCTCAACCAGGGTCTTGCTCTCGCTGACCAGATACAAACATCTTTTACAAAGAAGGGCAGCAAAAATTATGTTGACAACTATCTCAAGCAGAGCGATGGTGAGAAATGGTTTGCTCGCAGCAGTGCGCACCAGGACAGCAAAGCAAAAGGCACTGCAGATTTCGAGGAATTTGACTTCGGGCTGAGGGTCGATCATTCGATCCATGAAAAGGACTATACTCCGGATGTTTATGATGCCAACAAAATCTTGGATTGGGACTCTGAAATTCAGACCGGTGTGGTGAGTGCAAGTGTCGGAGGGGGTTTCTCTGAAATTAAAATGTGCAGTATGTGTTCTGCCATATTAAGTCTACTTTAATTGATAGCCAATTGACGAAATCGTTTAGTCTACGAAATGTACCACCACATCTCCGTCCTGAACGACCGTGTTTTCAACGCTCTAGTCATCACTGCGCGGTATCAAGATGGCTTCCTCGTCGTCCAGATACCTGTCGACTTGTCCACATTCCCAGACACGGTTCTGCAAAATAGTCATAACAAAAAAGGCCGATTCAACGGCCCAGATGGCAATCCTAAGAACGGCAAAAAGCTCGTTGAGGGCCAGTATGTTAGTGTTGAGCGCGTCAAACGACTTAAGAAAGGGACCCAGGATTTCATTCTGTGGGAGATGGCTACCTCGAGCAACGCGCAGGGCTCGTTGCCGCTAGCACTGCAGGAAATGAGTATTCCAGCGGTGATCGCTAAAGATGTCCAATTCTTTTTGGATTGGGTAGAGAAGAGGAGGATTGCTGCATCTTCATAATATAGTGTTGTTGAGGTTCTTAATTGCTTTGCGCTGGTGTTAAAGTATATCAGACAAGATGGTCAGGATGGCTGATTATTGGCGTTAAAGAGGCAGATGATTTATTCCCTTAGGCGCTGTCACTGAGAGCGAGCAAGCTCTACCAGTACGATGGCTAGTATAAGGCCATTAATACAGCCACATAGCGCTTAGCATTTCTAAAATGGTTAAGCGCATCAGTAACATAATGCGAGAATAGATCTTGTTACCCTAAGAAAATCTAATGACCGAATAAAACGCTGGGAACTACAGCGAAGTCATGCTGCACCTTTGTTCAACTGCAAATATTCATCGCAGAGAGTTAAGTGAGGTCTACTGTTTATATGCAGGGTCCAGCGCTACATGTATGGGGCGAAATCCGTCTGGCAAAGCTCACGCGATGCCTGATCGGGATACGAGTTACTATGCGAGGAAGTGGGCTTGAATCGGCTATTTTCAGCTCACAGCCTCGCTGAGCACGGGTAGCTCTGCCCGCTCTCCTGTCTGAGTTGTTCTCTGCCTTGTTACATCCAGCAATATTTCATTCCAAATCATTATTCAGGGTCATTTTCTGTTGATTCGTGCGGTTTTCCGGGTATGCTGTTGTCTTACTGACCTACACAGACCTGTATAATACTTTCTAGCCTCATCGTCGACCCCGATCGCCATCAGGGCTTCCGGGAGGCCTTAGCCACTCTGTCGAATACCTAATCATAATGCAACATTCCTACGGAAACCAGGCACAAGGTGCTTACCAGCGCCCGGGAAGCACGACATCTTTCGTTGGACAACCTGCTCCCCCACCATACGGAGGTATAGCGCTTCAATTCCGCACGCACTGCAAAGTTATGAACTGACAGACTTGTAGCTGCTCAAGGATACCAATCGAATCAGAATGCATATGCATCATCCACCTCCCCTCCTATAAACCCGAACCAACAGTGGGCTCCCCCTACCCAGAGTCCTCCACCGGCGCAGCAGCAATGGAATCAACCACCTGTACAATCACAGATGCAGCCACAGTCGCAGCAGGGATGGGCTCAGTCTGCTGCCTCTCCCACACAACAACCTCAACAACCGCAGCAGCAACAAGTGGCTTCAAGCTACAATCCTAATGTATATGGTGTAATGCCTGGGGCGTATAATCAAGGTGGACAGCAGCCTCCGCCCGTGCCGGTAAGATATGTTGAATATACAGAGATCACAAGTGGAAGCTTGAGGCTAATAGTTTATTAAAACCAGCCCCGAGACCCACCATACCAGAGTCAACAGCAGGGCAACATAGGCAACTCACCCCCACCGCCACCTCCAAAACCAGGACACTTTCAAGGAGGGATGCAACAGCCGCAACATCAGAGCCAACAAAGTTGGCCTCAGCAGCAGGCATATTCTTCCCAGCCTCCTGCACAGAACTTTCAAACACAGCCCCAGAATACTGGCTTCAATCAACCAGGCCAGCTCAACCAGCATGGGCAAGGGCAGCAAGGCGGATATCCGAGCCAGCCAACCGCTCAACAGGGTTACAATTCAGCTGCACCTCTTCCGCCTTCTCAAACACCCAGCGGGTCGTATTTCCCTCCTACGCAAAGCCATAGCTTTGATTCGTCGGGATCATACAGTACGCCTGCATCTGCTGTCGCTACCAGTCCACCTAATACTGTTTTGAGTCCAAATGAACAGAACCCAGTCTATATCCCGCCTTCGCTCTCCGGACAGGGTGTTACAGCATACATGCCGAGCAACACCAATCCACTACCCGGTGTTTATGTTCCTCCGCCTCCAGATATTCCAGCATGGTCTCAGGCACAGCATGCCCCGTTGCAACCTGGGAATAAGAAATTCAGGTATACAAAACCCAACGTGCAGCCTGGCTATCAAACGAGCACCCCGCAAGGATATCAAGGTGGTATGGGAATGCAGCAGCCTCAATTCACGCCACAGCAGCCAATGCAGATGCAACAGGCCCAACAGCAAGGTCAATTTGGTTCGTATGGCCAGCCTGCACAAAACCAGATGCAGCCAATGCAGAACCAGATGCAACCTGTCCAAAGCCAGATGCAGCCGCAACAACCGCAACAGTTTGGGGCGCCTGGGCAGCAAATGCAGATGCAGTCTCCAGAACAGCAACCCCAGCAGCAGCAGTTTAGCCAACCCACGCACCAAGGGCAATTTCAGCAAGCTCCTCAGCAGCCTCAGCAATACGGCCAAGCGGTTCAATCAGCACAGATGCAACAGCTGACACAGCAGTACCCTGCCCAGGGCGGGGTGAATGCGTGGAATACGCAACAGCAGGGCGTAAATGAAGGTTATGGTGCTCAACCAGTGCAGCAGCAACCATCTGTTCCTCCACAATATGGTGGCGTTTCTTCGCCCGCTATTCAACAGGGATGGCAAGGTCAGAATGCTGCTTCTCAGGGACCTCCACCTGGTCAAGGGTACGCTCAAGGTGGGCAAAACCAACCCATCCAAGCTCCGAAGCCTGTTCATGGTCAATTACAGGCTACCCAGCAAATTTTCAACGCCCATACTGAACAACAGAGTCCGATTGTTCCTCAAAGTCAACCCGTGTCACCCATTCAGCAAAGGCAAAGTATGAGCTTCAGCTCGGGCATTGGAAGTCAAGGATTGGGCAGAACTAGTTCCGTAAGTTCTATAGCGATGGGCCGTGTGCCAGCATCATCTGTTAAACCAAGTACACCTGTGAGAAAGTCACCATCGCCACCACCAGTAACAAGCACAGGTGCTTCCGCATTAGGTCTGGGAGGTCCCTCAGACTGGGAACATTTTGGCTCGGCCGAGGATGAGATTGACGATACTGAGGTGTTTGGTGCTAAGAGTGAGAGTGAAAAGCGATCCTCTAGTCCCCAGCAACTCGACAGCGTTGAACTTCCAGCTCAGCCGTCTCCTCCTTTAGCTACCATCTCTTCTGCAGTCAGTCTACCCGAGGAGGATTGGCCAACACCTCCAGCCCCTACTCCGCTTAACATTAATCGCCCTGCTTCTGGATTTCAGCATAGCGTACCTGCTCAAGATCGTTATGCGCCCACCCCGCCACCACCGAAGGCCCCTGAGATACCTCTTCCGCATGGCCCAGATATGCATGAAGCTCCTGTTGAGAAATCGCCAGACACCACAAGATGGCAGCAACAGTGGCCCTCCTCACAAGAGACACAAGGTCACCAACATGTTGTGGACGAAGCTGCTATACCACCAACAACACACGCCCCTACCCAACCTGCCCAAACTCTGGAGCTAGGTGCAGCTCAGAGTTTTGTCATGGATGATGGAGGATGGGTGCCGCCAATCCAGCCATCTGGAGGCTCGAAGACACACCAAGAGCCCCCAGCTCAGAGACAACCCTCACCACCCGCTGCAAACAACTTCGTAATGGATGATGGTGGTTGGACGCAAGCAAGTCAACCTACTGTGCACCATGAAGTTCATGAGGAAACAAGTCATGCGAAGCAGGAACAAGCCACGACCGATTTTGTTATGGACGATGGAGACTGGAAGTTGGGTCAATCCTCCGGTGAAACCAAGATACAAACTCAGGATACCCAAAGGAACACTCATAGCCCCCCCTCACTAGCCACAGGGGGTTTTGTGGTCGACGATGGAGGGCGGGGTCCCCCAACGCAAGCACCTACAGAAAAGACAGTTGAAACACAAGAAGAACTACCGAGGAAAGCAGCGCCACCTCAACCGCGGGATTTGATTCCGGATATTGACCCCTGGTACGCCGGCTCTCTTGAACGGTATATCGTAATGCTCCGTCAGGAAGCTGCCGCTGTAGCTGTCGAAGACAAGATTAAAGTCTTCACGGATTTCCTAGCTGCAGAGTCTCAAATCAGGGGCATTGAATACCACCGCAGTGCTCCAGCACCTGTAGAAGAGCCCAAGATTCCTACTGAGTCTGTTGCTGTTCAGACCGTTCAAGATCCTGCTCCTGCTCCTGCTCCTGCTCCTTTAGCCTCTCGAGAAATGCCTCAGAGACCCGAAATGACTGTACCAATTCCGTCGGACTCTTTTATTACGGAACCAGGCCCAGAAGAATATAGCCCTGGGGGACGACCAATTCTAGCACGTAAACCGACGTTGAAGTCTGATCAAGGCATAAACGTGTCTACGGGGCATTCCTTTATCATGTCAGCAGGCCCGGAAGAAATGACACTCGTTAGGGAAATGCAACACCATGGCCCTCCATCTCCAATCAAGACAAGCATAGAGCCAGCTCCTCTAAGAACGGAAAGCCCTGCCGACGCTGCATACAAACCATATCGCGGAAGCATAGTTGGGAGTGGTAGTGAGCCATCCACTCAGTCCACAACGATCCTTACACCTACTAGCTCAACAGGCGATGAATTCAGCAAGGTTTTACAACCTCCAGATCCACCTGCACCTGCACCAGCACCTGCGCCTACACTCGCAGAGCAGCCTCAGCCTCTCTACAAGCCTTACACTCCGGGTGAAACAGCTATCACATCTACTACCACAGCGATGGAACACAGGCAGCCACTTTCTCATAGACAATCACTGTCTTTCTCCGTCGCCCCACTCCAAATCTCTGACCAGCGGGATGAGATTTTCTTTTCTGAACCCGATCCACCGCAAGCGAACTCAGGATCACGTCCCACTACCTCAAACTCCATTCCCCCGCCTGTCGACGATACCCCTGCTCCTATCAACGTAGCTCGTTCCTCTAGCTCAGCCCGCGCTTCCATCACAGGCCCGGATCCAGTAGAAGTCCTCTCCAACCTCCTCCCCCCACATGTTTCCACAGTTCCACAGCCCTCCCACGCTCGCCTATCTGCCATCCAGAGCGCAGCGGCCGCCGTCCCGGCCGACTTTTCCTACATCCCGACGCTCACACGCACTTGGGAAACGGAGGCGACAACCCGCCGCTCGAAACTCGACGCGGCAAGGCGCACACGGCAGGAAGAGTCGGAAGCGCGTACGGATGAGCTCTTCAACGATAACGAAATCTCGTATGCGGACATCGGGGCACTGGAGGACGAGTTCAAGGTCAGCGAAGCGAAGAAGAAGGCGCAGGAAGACCGCGATGAGTACCGGACGTACGTCGAGGGCGTCTTCGATCCGGTCTACGACCGCCTGCAAGAAGAGATCAAAGGGCTCATGGAGCTCTTTGTCGAGTGCGAAGCCCTCGTCAAGGCGGGCGTCGCAGGGAAAGTCGCGCTAGACCTCTCCTCTCACCCCGATTCTGCTGCCGACGACGCCACGCCACCAACGGCCCTGCAGGCCATGGACGCGATGCGCCAGCTGCACGCGCTCGTCGAGCTGCGGCACGAGAAGGTGGTGCAGGCGGTTGCGGAGCGCGACCGGCGCTACAAGCGCACGGAGATCCAGCCGCTGTACGCTGTGGGCAACATCGCCAAGATGAAGAGCGTGGAACGGCACTTTGAGAACGCAGAACGGCAGGCAGTGCTACGGGCGCGCGGCGACCGCGCGGACCGCATCGCGGGGCTGATCCGCACGCTCGAGGAGGCCACGGTGCGCGCCGTCGGCGATGACAAAGCGTATCGTGACGCGGTGGTCGAGGCGGTTGAGCGGGTTGCCGGGGCGGCGGGGGTGGAGAACGAGAGACAGAGGGAGGTTGTGGGCCGCGCGGGCGAGGTGGTGCGCGCGCTGGCGAGGAGCTCGACAGAGCTGATGACGCTGTTCAATGATGTCGAGATTCAGCTGGACGATGCGGTCTTCGAGGCCGAGATTGCGCAGGCGCGCGCCGAGGGCGCGGATGCTGAGAGACCCAAGGAGCTCGAGGCCGAGATGAAGGAGGGCAAGCACAGGCTGCATGAGGAACTGAAGCACCGCTTGCAGGTGCTGGAGGAAGGGCTGCATGAGGCGGAGGGGCTGGTCGAGCGGTGCGGAGGGAAGGAGAAGGCGGTTACGGTCGTCGGGGCGGTAGATGAGGAGGCGGAGAGACAAGCCAGGATGAAGGCTGCGTTGGAAGAGGCGAAGAGAAGGAATGGGCAGGTTGCTTAAGGGGTGAGAATGTCCGGGTAGCATGATGAGGCATTGTGGTGTTTTGGTGGGGGTCAGGGGCGTTCGGGTGGCATGTTCTCTGTAAAAATTGATATCATGGCGCTTTTGGGCCGAGCCTTTGTATACAAGTTTTTTATGAATTTCAGTTCGAATCACTTCTGACAAGTTGTGAAGCTGAGCTTAGGTTGCTTCCCAACGGCTGTACCAGTGAACCGTTGGTAGCCCCTGAATTACAGAAACCTCACAACATAGCACAGTTGAGAAAAGAAACGTATGTAGACTAAGATCACGTTTATGCATTAACTACTTTAAAGGACGAATCAGATTTCTGTAGCTTCAAGTCTTATCTCAAGTAACTTTGCCTCCTTTAGCTGGAAAATGGTGCTCAACCTTTGATCATATTTTTGTGATGACATAGTTTACATAAGTTCAAGTTATCCATTGACTCCAAGACTACATACAAATATTACTATCTTGCTCACAGTACCAGGCCTCAAGCTCCTATGTTGCCACATGATGCAAGACTTTGCATCTCGGATCACCTTAAATGGTCATAGAGAACCTGTGTCCGGAGTAGGAGTATCCAGTGTAGAGACACCGAGGCTTGTTGTTGTCGGACACGAGGATACGCATCAATGTTGTATGCCAAAGAAGCCATAGAAAAGGCTCTGTATTGGCTGGCATCGATATAATCCGCGATAATTGGGTAGACCGAAAGACCGGCATTGCTAATGTCGCCGATGCTTCGGATGACGAGGCTAGTAGAGCACGAAGCTTCTTGGTAAGCGCCACTGAAGACCATTCCGATCCTCTGTAGTTTCAGCAGCCCGAAGCCAATCTCTGGTCAGTCTGATCTTCGCCAGTCCATCGTACCATCGGATTTCCGAGCGGCATCTGCCGGAGTTGACTCAATTCTAATGGATTCAGGACTTGCAGACAAGTTCAATCAGTTTTCCAGCTCTTAGCCACCCCGCACATCAGTATTCACTGATTGTATGACAATTCATGACTTGCCCGTCTCCTTCTTCCCCTCTGTCAAGCCCCTCAATTGGCCTTCGAGCGCCGCAATCTCTGCTACACAACACTCATTGTCAGCCCCCCAGCTCATTCATTACAGTAACCCCAATTGAACTAAACATTCTCACATACCATTCTTCTCATCCTTGACATCCAACGTCTCCAGCTTCATCCATCCCCAATACAGCGCTTGGTACGTGAAGAGGGCGCCGAGGAAGACTTTTAGGACAGGAGATCCGAAGTCCGAGTAGAAGGCTCTCTGTTACAGAAACACCTGTTAGCAATGGTTTGTAGGCATTCTTCGGTGTTCAAGACGTAAAGGTTCAATTCTTAATATATGCTAAAAAGAGGAGACGAGAATGACATACATGAGGGTTCTTTGCAGCAGTACCACCACTGCTATTACTTGACGGAGAATTAGGAGGCTGATAAGAGAAACACCTCATCCGGCCCACCACCGCCCTCTGCACGAGCGGACGAGCTCGCACGGCGCCGGTGGTGACGAAGCTTGAAGACGGCATTGGCAGTCACGCAGGAATTTAGGCAACAAGAAGCTGTACCCAAAGGCCCGAGTAGTAAAGGACAGATATAAGAAACAAATGACAGTGCTAGGCGAATTCCCAGCAAAGCAGCTAGATGCGCGAATGAGTCGAAGGCGGGCCAAAGTCGCAACGTGGTCTTTGGCGTTGCGTCTGCAAAAACTTTCTGGGTCGAGATGTTCCGTTTCGGCTCCAACTTTGCCCTCCTTCCAACTCCGCCGCAGCACCGTCAAACTTTCCCCGTAGAACCCCCCAGGTCGCCCAGCGCCGAGCTTTCTTTTTTGACGACAGATATAAACTTCTCGGCCCTCTTGCATCCTCCGCGATAAACACCGCGCCTCCCGAATTCCTGCGGCTAAATCCTCCGATCCTCGGACTACTTACGCAACAATGGTACTATCCCTCCGCAGCGACCCCCTTGCGCTACTCCGCCGCGTCTCCTTTGAGCATATCAGATTGTTAACTCCACCCAGGCCCAAACACCCCAACAGCGCGCTGCAAACGCAAAGTTTGCCAAATCTGAGCAGGCCAAGCGCGGCAAGCCACAGGGCCAGGTCAAGCGCAAGGAGGAGTTCAAGAGCCCGATTAGTAAAGGCTGGATAGGTACGTTGAGGTCTCATGAACCCCTCTGAATAGCAATAAGCAAGAGTCGCATGGGATAGGATGAGGGGAAAAGGGGCCCAAGAAAACAGGAGGAAGGATTACGGGTCATGGGACAGGGCAGAAACAACATGATAGAGATACGTTGAAGAGTCTACCGTGGGCATTGCATGGTTGGCACATCTGGGATTGCCGCAGTTGGTTTGGGGTAAACAATCATGGCTAACATCATCCTCTCATAGCCGTTCTCGCCTTCGTCGTCTGCGGTGGTCTGATTTTTGAGCTCCTACGGCTGTTCTTCTAATCAACTCGTCTACTCTCGGTCGAACAATTAAAAATGATACAGTCAGGTTTGGCGGGATGTTCCTCAGCGAGATATAAAACAATAATTGAAAAGCGCGGCGGAGGAATTGTTTCTAGAGGAGCAGGAAAACAAAAGGGGTGTGTGCTAAGATATCCAGGTATCTGTTTGGCACGAGCTGAACAGCATACGTTGCATGCTCGGCTGGGCTGAGTTCAGGAATAAGGCGTTCAGGTGGGATGGTATCTCATTGCGAGGGTGTATTCCAGATTTCAAGAAGCCTTTGCGTGTGTCTTGGTAGACTTGAGCGAATTCGTGTCTCTTGAAATCGTTCTGGTGTCCTCTATCTATTAACTTTCAAGTTACCCCTTTATGATATCGGTTCGCCAATGATCAACACCACACTTCCAATGCTCGCATAATAATTGAACCTCATCCTGAGATCAATCAACGCCTCCGTCACATGCCGCACATGCATCCAATGAACCACCCAATTAGAATAATTCAGCTCCCGGAAGCAACAGGCTCATCCAAAAGCACCTGCCATCTCTTCTTTTTCTTCTTTGGTTTCACAACCCCTTCATCCGCGCCTTCAACAAGCCCGCCCCCGGCTTGCCCCTCTTCAGTCTTTACCTTCTTTTTCTTTTTCTTGACCACGACAGTCCCATCTCCTTCCTCAGCCACTTCCCCAGCCAACTCTGCAGATCCCATCGGTACAGCCTTTGTCTTTTTCTTTTTCCGCTTGACGAGCGTTCCCTCCGGCGGTGCATCCTTGGCATGAATTCTTTCAGCCGCCCTTTGCATTTCGAGCCTCAACCGCTCGACTTCCTTCAAAGCCTTCGCCATCTCCGCTTCCTCAGCCTCACGGCGTTCGATATCGAGTTTCGAGTTCCCATGCCCATCATCCTCGAGGGAAAGGGAGCCGAGACCTGACGAGTCAACTTCTAGCAGAGATTTCTTCCCCTTGGCTTGTGACGAGCGGACGAGATCTGGGCGCGATGAGCCACGAGAAGAGGTAGGCTCGTCAGGACCGAGAGTCTCATCGATCATGATTTCGAAATTGCGACGCGGTTTCCGCTTCGCTGTCGCGCGGACTGATTCTTCCCTGCCACGTTGCTCTGAGGCCCCACGATCTTTGCTCTCCAGGTCGAGGTCCATGATAGGTATTGAGTCAATGTCGAGTTCGTCACCGTTATTAGACTTGAGGATGTTGTGGAGAGGCGTTGAGACACCTGAATCGCGATCGCGTTCGGGATCGATGTAGAAGGGATCATCTTTGTAGCGTTCTCGACGCTCGTTTTTACGCCTTGCTAGGATGTCGGGGTCTAGATACTCTTCTTCAACCGCATTTTGATATGAAGCAGGTTCGGATTTAGGTGCTTCCAGGCGGTCAGCCGCAGTTATTGATGCTTCGGCATGGGCGCTTGGGCGTTCATTGTACGCTTTGTATACGTCGTCTTCATCTGCATCGGAGATTGTTTCCAATTCCGCCTGCTGGAGCAAATACTGCAGATTTGAGTTTATTGGTGTGTTTAAGTCGAGATCCTCCGGCAGTGGTACTTTTCTTTGGGCACCTGGGGCCACTGGATTAAGCTCCAAGCCAGTGAAAAGTGCTGGTATCGCTTGAGTAAGTAGAAAGGGAGGGTCAATAAAGTCGCCTTGGTTGGTCCCAATCTCTGTACCTGATGCAGCTTCGGCTGCTAATCGCATAAGCTCGAGGTATTCCACTGCCCGCTCTTGAACTTCTAAGCTCGGGTGCGTGGTGAGTGGCTCCAAAAAGTGGACTATCCGTGCCATAAGAAGAGAGATGAGCGTTCTGCGTTCTGGGGTCCAGGAAATTTGGTCGTGTCCAGCCATGCTGGCGAAAAGTTTAGGGATCGCCTGAAGATAGATGGCGAGAGTATGAGATGGCAGTTGCGTGGTTGATGGGTGAAGGAGCGAGGTCATGACTCCATCGGGTTTCGTGAGCAGGTCTGCATACTCTCCAACTATCCAGCTGGCAGCTTCGAGTACGCCTTGACCACCATTTCCAGAGGCGGGGAACATTTGGTCTTTTCGATCCACAAGTACTAGGGACTGTGCTGCCTCTAAGGCTTCCGGTCTGACACTTTTGACTCGTACCGCTACATTTTGCAACTCGTACCCAATCTCATACGAAACGTCACCATTGCTTTCAGGTATCCCAAAATCAGACAGTTCGTCATGTTCCATGACAGGGTTGAGCTTCGTCGCTGGTGATACTCGGACAAGTTGTACTAGAACGTCAATGTACCAGTCAAAGTCAGTGATATTAGCGTATGTATCGCGGGAGCACATCTCTAGAATCTTTTTAATAACACTAATCCGGTAATCCTCGGGTAAAGGTGGTGCTTGATTTGAAGTCTGTTCTGCCCTGTGAAGAGACTCTTCCGCATCGGAGTCGTCTGAATCCGCAGCCGGAACAACACCACTCTGGCCTCCCCGGTCATTTGCAGGATCGTCGGCAGATGATACTATTGGAGCATTTCGAAGTTGGCGTATCAGACGTCCAATTATTGCCACCAAATTGTCGCTGTTAACCATGCCAACCACGAGATCGAGCGCACGCATTCGTATCGAGATGTCGGCATCATCAATGCACTCCAATATCACATCCTGGTGTAGGGACACCAGGTGTGGGTGAGATTGTACGATCTTCTCAAAAGCGAGCAGTGCAACGTATTTTACTGGAATCATATGAGGATAAAAAACTGTGGATGGCAGCAAATCTTAGCTTACAATTTGCGTCTCCTTCTATTACCATCATCCCACGAAGCTTCCCCACGCATAATCGCGCGATCTCCTCGTCCTCGGCGGTTCCCTCGACACCGTCTAGAATCCCACCTTGTATTATACCATTGATGCACTCATACAAGAGCGACATGGCAGTGGTTTCCTTTATAATCTTAGTTAAAGGCGGAAGCAACTTCTTGATCAGCCGAGGTTCCAATGGAGTTAATGTTGCGAACTGCCACTACTTAGCTTATATAAAATAAAACAATACTAATATACTTACTAATTTAATGATTTTAATTGCCATCCAGTTATTACCTCCCTCTACAAGCAGGTCAAAGAGCCTAGGGGCTAAAGAAAGGAAGTCTTGCGGTCTCCGCCATCCTAGTTCACACACAACGTTCACTATGGCGGCCGTAACACTAGGGTCCTCATGCTCATCAAGTAGCCTTTCTTTGATCTTTGGCCATGCTGGCCGTAACGTTTCCGGATAGACCAGCGCAAGTCTGTATAACGTAACGACGGTCTTCTTTCGTATTGTGGCGTGAGAATGAGTTAAACGCGGCAAGAGATCTGATAAAATCGAATTTGCCATGGAAGGATTTATAACGTGAGGGATGGCCATAAGTGGTAAAGAGATGACCGTGGGAGTTGGGGATGTGATGTCCTACTCCATATTTAGCCAATCAATTATGGGTACAGCTACAGCGGAGTATTTTCTATACTTTCTTCAGTTGGTTCTCGGCTAACATCAACACCTCCGTGTCCCGGCGAAAGCTCTGCACAGCAGCAAGGTACGCTGTTCGTTTGTGCCGATATTTTTGAGAGGACATGACCTCTAGGACATTGAACGAAGCCCATGACATGTCATGGCCAAACATCTCAAGATAGGTGAGCTTCATGAGAGCCGTGGATTTTAGGTCTGGTATTCCTTAGTATGCTATCCTCCCCTAACGTAACCGGCTTAAACCTCATACCCATATCATTGCTCTTTATTTCCTTCCTGCATTCCTTCAAGCTCATTTGAATGTACTCTTGCTCGGTGCCTTTATGAGTCCGCAAACCTCGAATGAGGTCATATAACGATTTCTCGAACCTTAATAAATCCCTAGTTAGCTTCCCGACATACGGTATGGTTCAGGGGCATGGCTCACATGGCGGCGGTATTTCTAGTAGGAGTTCAGTGTCAACTAGCTAGGGTGTACGAGGCCGAGGGGTTGGTGGGCGGTAGCGGGGACAGCCAGCAGGCATGTTCATGGATGTTGAGAAATCATGAACGTATTTGGGAGGAGATATCCGGTCGCTCTCATCAGGTTCGTCCCTCGCAAAAATAAAGTCCCGCGAGTGCAGCGAGTATGGCTATTTCATGCACGAGGATGCCTCGACATGCACCACGATTGAGCAATCGCTCGCGCCGTGGTTTCTCCGAGAGACCATATTCAACGCCATGCCAAGCATCCTAAAGCCAGACATCATCCATACTACGCATAGGTTTGAGCAGCGTTGGGTCTCCTTGGATATTTCTCCCTGACATTAACATTTGCCACTTCCAAAATGTCCGCCTCACTACTCGACCCTCCACCCCACATTTCCTCACAAACCGCCCTCCACATGTCTCAACAAGCTCCACGAGTTCTACAAAGCTCTCCCACGAGCTCACTACCCTGGCCAATTTCGCTCCTCCTTTCCTCCGAAACCCCAGAAACATGGATGATTCATGAGAACCTCCTTCTCTCCTCTCTGCGAACTAGCGACGACAAGTCGGCCCGCCTCTGCCTCGACAGAATGACCGCGCGCTTTGG
>Ga0307515_10002644_pt1 | contig 38450 bp, 17 predicted proteins | sample 17_EM_MG_FD_194513 | JGI IMG/M metagenome (GOLD analysis project Ga0307515, IMG submission 194513) | Populus trichocarpa ectomycorrhiza microbial communities from riparian zone in the Pacific Northwest, United States - 17_EM | ecosystem: Host-associated > Plants > Roots > Unclassified | place... | reverse complement strand
CAAATCTGAGTACTTGATGAATACATTTTTAAAACATAAATTTTAAAAATAAATTATATCAATATCCATGAATCATTAAAAAAAGAACAATAAAATTTTAGTCGGGTCAAGTGCACAATGAATACCAACTAGGTGGAGAAACTCCTACTCCTACTCCTAATCCAACTAGAATGGAGGAGGAGACAAATGACAGATTGAGATATTCTAAGTTGGAAATAGATGAAGCAAAATCTAACTCGAACTTGATCCATTACCAACTAGTAGAAGGTTTGCATTGCAATCTTGAGGTAAAACAAGACCTATAATTATTTTAGCAACAAGATCTTGAATTGTATTAGCAAATATGATCTGTTCCAAACTACGGAGGATTCATTAGAAATTTTAGATGAGCCAATTACAAGATTAAGGGCAAAAAATCTTAAAAATACATTCAATTGACTTATTTAGAATATTTAGATCAATGTAAATTTCAAGAAGGCTACATCTTTAATATAAGAGGGCGTGATCCATCTATTTAATGTGGCAATTAATTTTGACAGTTAAATGTTTATTTTTTCTAATACAAAATTTCACTTTAACAAGCATAATTTTTTATCCGACTGTTGGATCGGGCTGAAATTTTACCAGAAAATTCTAGAGGCATTAAGAAGGCCTTATAATAAGGTCTAGAAGTTACTATTTGAGAATTGTATAAAACTACTGAATGATTTAAAATTCTTTATTCTATTTTATTTAGAGATAAATTAAGCAATTAGCATATAAAATAAAATAAAATAGTTAATTAACACATAAAAAAAATTAATGAAATAATTTAGTTTTGAATATTGTAATTTTAAAGCGTGATATTTAATTATATTACAGTTGTGAACTGCATCTACATATTTTTCTCTAATCTTATCTAACACCCTTTCATCAACTCGTGGTTTCAGCAACTAAAACCGAAGAACTTCCAGCAAGAGCTAAACCATGCGTCGAGGAAGCTTTGGACCAGTTTTGGCAATTTGTCATCTCTAATCTTATGAAAAGAGGTGTAATCTCATAGCAGAGCTTTTAGAGATGGGGGGATCTACATGCGAGATTCCAAGATTATACCAGAAAAAAAGAAAAGAAAGGAAAGAGCTCGTTTTTCCGTCACATCCTTGCTAAGTTGCCATATTAACTTGAGAACACAACTTAGATCAAAATTTATAGCACTACTGCATTACTTTGAAGATTAAAAGTACCTCTCTTTAACTACCTACGCTCAACACAAATTTTTTATTGTCCAGCTGAATTTTCTAGTAATCTAGAAAGGTCTGATAACAGACTTCGCTCACTAGACAAGCTTGCATCAAGCAGGAAAACCCTCCTCCTGCAGCTACATTTTACTGTAAGAAAAGAACTAGTGGAAAAAAAGGAGAGGGTGTAGTTAACTCTTCTGCTTATGATAAAGAATTCTGTCACAATGTTCATTTTCGAAACTAGAGACTTTTTTTTGTGGCTTTGTTATCTTGAACACATTTTAGAAAATGTGTAAAAAAAATGCCGTGCCACAAAAACCGACAAATTTTTGAAAGATGATAGCTACAGTGGTAATCTGGCCTAGGTTAAACGGCCAAGGTGATAGCTGATGCCTAACAGACTGTTGGTGAACAAAAACATCAATGCTCATCGTTTTTTTGGATATTCAAAGACCAATCTCCCCCAAAAGTTACAGCAATAAAATGTGTAGGATTGCAGAAGAAGTGATCTAAAATGAGGAGTGAAAGACCGTCTTTGATTCTCACACCTGGAACAAGATTCAGAACAAGGGAAATGATAAGCAAATTGGAAGACTGTAATAAGACAGAAATATCGTGAGGATGAAGTGATCTCACCAAGAAGAAGAAGCACGTCCCAAGTGGGAGAAAATATCCCCAATCCAGTTACTGAAGGACACTACAACATAGTTACATGCGATGCCGGCCTTCAGCAGTGTGAGAAGATTCCATATAACAGGAGCCACCAAGTTCCAATCCATGGTTTGCATTTATCTTGGTGATCTGGAAGATACAGCCCCAATTTGAAACGATGGGTGGCCAGTAAGTTTTGTTGGCTCCCAACTTACTTGTAAAAGAGCTGCTCTTTCAGGGTTCATAAGCAGAAGCTGCTGCATGTCTTTAGGAAGGACATCGAACACTGCCTGCAGATCTTTCTTCAATTTCTGGCAAGTTTCTGCAAAGTCTACACCAGCCTTTCCTGACTTCTCCATCTGATTGCATTATGAAAAATCAAATTATTTCTCAACAGATCAATGTTTTTCTTTTATTTTGATTGATAAAAACATGGAAAATATTGCAATCTGCCATTCAATCATCGGAATGTGTACAACCTTAATAAATATGTGACCAGAGTTTAATAAAGGAGCAGCACTGCAAATAAATATTTGCTCTTCTGAAAAATAGAATTCCACTCAAGGGATAATCCTGCTCAAAGAGGTCCAAAAGAACAAGAGGGAATTGCGTGGAAGAATAGGGTCCCTTAATAAGTAACAAACACTTGTGGCCTAGTTCATATCCACAATAAAGGACAATAAGCAATTTGGTCTACTTTTAGTGCTGGTTCTCAGCATTCATCTTGACTTCATTGCACATCGTGTACTTTGTCTGGTTGTTTGTTTCCTCTAGCCTTGTTATCACAGCTATTGAACCCGCACAAAATGAACCAAAGTTGTGCAAAATTTGCTGGCAAGAAGTTTTGCCAGAAAAACAATCCTCTGATGCCAGCAGCACTAATTACAATGCATTGCAGCCTCCAAACCATGACACACTTCCTCTTTCTCAGCCAATCTAGAACTCTCACTATTTAGGCATGCATCACAGTCTCGATTTTAACTACAGTAAAATGAAAATTAGGTTTTCAAACCTCCATTAAGTTATAAATATTTTCAGAGTGATAATTACTTCCAGACGCTAATATCATGACGGTGAACACAAATGCAGAAACTTATTGTTCAAGAAGCAGCCAAAAATACACGCATATACACGCGAAAACATCCCATCTGACCACTATTCAACACAACACATTACATGTTATAATCTTCAGGACAGATTCAAGAGCAAAGTGTATTTTCATCTCATAGAGGCTCTAAAACAAGACAGTCTACTAACCATCTAGAAGAAATTGCAATATACCTCTACTTGGACATTTAAGAAACTAGCATGGACCACTTTTTGACAATGAATTTTTCACAAACCATGAACTACAAAACGCTTAGATCTGCAAATACTTTCAGGCTTAAATCAATTCACTTAGAAACAATAAATACATGAGCCGGTTCATTAACCTCTTGTACAAATAGATCGCTGCTGCCTTAACATGTGCCTGAAAGTTATAGTAAGTACTGGGGGGAGGGGGAGGTGTCCTGTGCCTAAATCCAAAAAACACCTCCTTCACTTAGATGTTTGCAGGCATAGCAATTATTACACAATTGCAACAGATTGAAAAAAGCTAAGGGCATACTGGTTTTCGAAGTACGGTCATTGGAAATAAAGATTTTAGAAGAAACAGAACAATTTACCAGAATTTCTCCATGGAGATGTCTTTCAATAGAATTGAAAGAATCAACAATTTCCAATTCTGACATTCTTGACATGAGAAGCTGTATGTCAGCTTTCATTCTTGCCTGCCTCCAGAGCCTATGTTGTTCTTGTTCAACAACAGTGCGCCGCCTTTGAAACCATGGCATGAAGTTGGGCCCTTTCAGGAACCTCCTGAACAGCAATGTAAACCATCTTTATCTTAACAACAAGCATTGAGAACTTGACCAAAATTGAATGAAGGACTGAGAAGCAATCAAACAAACTGAAAAAAAGAAGTCATATGCAATATTAATAGCAGTTTAAATTATTACTTGTATAAATCCAGCCAATTAGATTTCATCCGCTTTGACAAAAATTTCCCCACACCTCTTGCTGATAAGTTTGCCAGAAATTCTTCGACGTCGAATGGAGGAAGAGGGGGAGGGTCAATGAATGGAAGAGATCCTTCAGAAGGAGTGCTCGCCCTAAAATATGGGCCAAAAGGAGCCAAGAAGTTTGTGGTGAGCTCCAAGAAATGACGGCGCAATATTTCATTGTTAACAACTGACATTGACTCCTCAACCCTCGGTGACTTCCCAGCATCAATGAGCCTATTCAAGATAGAAGTGTCAGGCTTAGTTGAAGCTACATAGGTACTCCAAACGGCTTCCTTGTGTTCTGTCATGAGGCATAGCGGACCATCTCTCCTCAACTTAACAGCACTCAACAAACTTGAAGGAGAGAACTTTTTCAAGGAAAGCTGCTGAAGACCAAATCCTTCTGGTGTTCCAGGAATTCTGCTAGCAGAAGACCTACTTGCAAAGGCAACCCGGTTTGAATTAGAAGCAGGGCTGCCAACTGAAACAATGTGGGGAATATTACGAAGTGCTTTAAGGAAAAATAGATTTGTCACACCCAAAACCATTGGAGGGAATGCGTCTCCTTCTTTAAGTGAATTCAAATGCTTAAAGTCAGGGTCATGGATGGTGAAATATGGCCTAAAATCAACACTACATGGCAGTGGTGCAACCAAACTGACTAGACTTGCAACTGCCTCACAGCACTGGGGAGGTGTAGGTCCTATGATAAGAATAGGTTCACCGATAAGCAACAACTCCCATAACAACCAGAGCTGCAATAAGATCCCCCGGAATGTACCAAAAATATCTGAATCATGAAAAAGACCCTGTGGAATTAACTGATTAGATGGAAGAAAAGGTGCCATGGCAGAAGCAGATTCTTCAAAAATCCCAATTTCAAAGGGCAGACTGTGAGCGGGTGGCAGGCTAACTTTAAGCATGGCATTCCCAATATGAAGCTCCATTTGTTTACCGGGTACAGGAGTAGGCCACATTGAAACATAAGCAGCAATATGCTCAAGAGCTTTCGTTCCTACATCAAAATATAAAGGACCCATAATTTGTAACAAAGGCCTAAACACACTAGAGTAAGGATTATGAGACAATATCACCACAGATTTCTGTTCTCCACCTCGCTTTAGCTTCTCATCATGCCGCTGCCTATTAAATACAAAACCATACAAGTATTTCAAACCTTTGGTACCATTTCTAATTTTTCTTCTATTAATCACCTTCCCTTTCATGGACTTTGAAGATTCTTCTTCATCATCAATTCCTACTACCTCAGAAGAAGTCACATTTCCTTGTTCAGAGTTCTTCCGCCTTTGGATGCGAAAAAAGAATATGCAGTCATGAATGCTTGAACGGTTCTGGTTCTGGGAAACAGAATCTGGAAATGAACTAAAAGCAACATCAAGTTCCTCTTCATTTGAGAGAGAACCAGGTGGATAACACTCTTCAATGAGCTGACCTCGTTCAAGATCAAATCTAATAATGCAGAAGGCAACAGCCCATTGCTGCAGAGATTCCAGATCAGTCTTTAAACTAAGCTCCTGTTTAACAGAAAATGAAGGTGATCGACTCATTTCCGAGATAATCAGCATCCTTTTACATCCATCAAAAAGGCCAATTCACCTCATCTAAGAGGCACACTTGAGCTACCCTTCCAGTCAAAATCTTCTGGGATTTCTGGCTATTAAACAATTGCGGTAACAAAATCAAAGCCTACGAAAGAAAAACAAGAAGCAAACAATGAATAACAGATCAAAAGAAGTCAGTTTAAAACAAACTTTTTAAGAGCAACGACAATAATTTGTTTGGCAACCAGGAGAATCCATTAAAAGATAAGTAATTAAAATTGAAAAATCTTAAAATTAAACAGAAATCAATAAACTGAATCCAAAAAACCAAAGACTGGCCATTAAAAAGCAATAAAAAGAAAACACAATTTCGCAAATCTGAATTTAAAAGAAGATCCAAGAAAATGGGTAAAAAAGAAACATTTGGCTTACCTAAACCGAAAAACCCAACCAGATTCAGTTCTTGCAAGAAGATAAACCAAAATACCAGCACCCAATTGGCCAAAAACAAATGGGTCTCTTTAGAAACCAGAAAAGTTGAGATCTTCTTGGAGTTGCCTCTGTAACTGTATGGATAGCAGAGAGTTTGTATGCAGCTTTGGAAGCAACTACAGTACTATAATTCTAAAAATTCTAACGTGGTTGGTAAGGCTATAGATTTGTGGGAGAAATAAATGTATGAAATATATGGCAAGGAAATTATTTGTTAATAAGGCCGCTTTCAATTTCAAGCTCCTCCTGTAGTGTACGTTCTTGCTTGAATTGGGAAATCATCTATATCTGGTAATTAATTATTTTGAGTCCTTTGTCCTCTCCTGTTAAATTCCCTCCCTCTGTCTGGGTGTCACAAGATTATTATTATTATTATTTTTTATTAACGTACGTCTACAAATTAATTTATATTTACCTGTTAATTTTATAAATTTTAAAATTAATAATAAGATAAGTTTTTATAAAATTTATGGCACATGACCAATAAAAACAAACATAAAACTTAAACTATATCCCTCAAAATTAATTATTATTATTATTATTATTATAAACGGTTGTATTTGGTTAAATATATATTTAGAAAAACCATATAATAGTAATATTAGTATTTTTTTTTCACCCTGTAAATGTATGTTTGAAAAAATAATAGCGGTTAATTTTCAAAGTATTTTTATTTCAAAACATATTAAAATAATATTTTTTTATTTTAAAAAAATTATTTTTGATATCAGCACATCAAAATAATAAAAAGAATCAAAAAAATATTAATTTAAAAAATATAATTTTTTTTTCTGTCCTATTAGTCACAAATCATCCATAGTAAAATTACAATTAAAATTTAAAAAAAAACAAAAACTAAATTCACCAGCCTTTCACGATTAATTACACAATAAAATAATTATTTTGTCTTAAAGAAAAAGCCAACCATCTTGCTATCAAAGTAAAATAATTTTTTAAACGTGAGTCATTATTCATTTTTAAATATACTTGAATAAATTAGTTTTATTGTATTTTTAGTAAAGTAAAATAACTTAATTACCATTAAAAAATAAAAAAAATGAATTAGCATTGAGAGGTTATTTTTGTCTTTTTATTTTTTTAACGCAATAAAATGATTTAATTACCCATACAATAATTTTTTAAGAAACAATTGGCATCCAAGGGTATTTTTGCCTTTTTTATTATATATATATTTTTTGTTATAATCAAGTTCACTTAAGATCTATTTGATAATTTAAAAATATAAATATTATAAAAAATATAGCTGATATATGTGTTGCATGCTTATGCACATGAGCAACCTCACGCCCTTCGGCATTTGATTGATTGAGAATTGATATTTATGGTTTTTTTTTTGTTTTCTTTTTATGAGGTTATCCTAGTTTTATGCCCATGATTGTAGGGTTAGTGGGTTAACCTAGTTTGAATTGGGTTTTTTTCATTGCTTTTTATTTTTTTTCCAGTTTCATCATTCGACATTGATTTATTCGATAATTGAGTTTCGTGATTTTATTCAATATACTTTCAATAGGGTATCTTGGTGTCATGATCGAGTCACATATTCGACATGCTAACTCGGATAAACTTGGGTCAAGTTTATTTTTTTTACTTTTTTTTCATTATCAATTTTTTTTTCACTTTATGATGAGAGTTAACAAGCATTATCAAAAGATCAATTAGAGGTGTCGATTACAAGATCAAGGAAAAAGAAAATTAAAAAGACACTCAATATGATATTTGGACCAAGTTAAGCTTTAAGACTACAACAATGGATGATTAAGCTCTAATTAATGTAAATTCACATAAGAGAAGGAGCAAGGGAAGAGACAAGGACAAGAAGAGGCAATTTGGGCTTGGTTTCCTCATGGTTTGCGGATACCTTCACAAGTTTAAGTCGGTTTTGAGCTTATTTTTACAAATACACAGTTTTATGCTAATAAACTTACCTTTTAATCTTAACATTGGATCGAGTAAAAACTTTTACTAAACGTTTCTAAATGTTTTTTTTTCTATAGGGTTAAAATTTCATAGTGATCAAAGATTAGAAATGCTTTGCGATAAGGTTTAGAAGCTACTGTGTGAGATTTACATTATTTTCCTAGTTGGTTTAAAATTCTTTTTCCTATTTGAATTATTACTCTTTTATTATTTTTTCATACTTGTTTATGACCTTTTTACCTATTATGAATAAGATTATTTAGCTTGTATTTTTTTAGAGATTGGATTATCTCATAATAATATTTTATGTGTGGAGGGGTTGCCCATTCTTTTGGTTATTCATTGAACTTTTCTTGGACTTATCAAATATCAATTGTCTTTGTAGCTTTTTTCCTTTATACTCCCAATTTGTGATTCATTATAGTCATAGGGCTAGGGTCCTTTTCATCTAATAACTCTGGTGTCTTAGTTCAAGTTATCATTATGTTAGGTTCTGTACTGTAATCTAATTTTACATTTTTTTGGTTGTTTCTATCTTGTTTGTGGGTTCAAAGGCTCTTCTAGGTTCGTATCACTTTATTTACTATCATTGTATTTTTTTTTTATTCGTGTTATTAAATTAGTTGAGTTTATTAAACTCAATTAAATCAATAACCCAAGTCTTAGAATTGTTTTTCTTTTTTAGAAACACTTGCATCTCTTTAGCATCTTTTTTTTTCCTAGTAAAAAAAACAGGGTCAATTTATACCGTAACACGAGTCATCTATCTAGTTGAATTTAAAACAAAAACAACAATAATCAATAATTATAACATATGAAAGAACCCTACTTTGAGAATTGAATTTGTATCATATCTCTACATTAATCCCATGTAAATAATTTTACAAATTTAACTTTATGTTCATTATTAACAAAAGCTAAAACATGAGGGATTCTTACTATAGCATGTAAGTGAAAACACTGTTCACTGGAATAATATTTTTACTATTTTATCCATCATGTCAAAAAATTAAAACTAGCTATAAAGGGCATCTAGGTTTTTTCACAAGATCCATTAATCATTGCCAAATTGATTCTGGAAATATAAGTCATTTTCGCATGTGAAAAGCACAATTAAAAGACCAAAATATCATTGAAAAAAAAAAATTAAACTGACCTCAATAGGCTTTTTTGTATTTTCAAAATATTTTTCATAATTATCAATTCAGTTGTGGAGCAATTATATATAAAAAAAACAAAATGCATAGTTAAATGACCAAAATGCCCTTAGAAACCAAAAAATTAAAATTGGCCTTAGGGGGCTTTTTTGTATTTTCACAATTGGTTTTCCATTATTATCAGGAAGGTTGATGGGAAATTGGTCTTTAAATAAATATAGAAAAAAATAAAAAGTAACTGGCCCATACATGGCACGCGCCAATGTGTGGGTGATGTCTGCACCTTTTGGATGACGTGTACAACACCTCCTGGTAGCTAAAATCCCCCTTCCATCATGTCATTAGAAGTGTAGTTATGTCTTTTTCTTTTTAAGGTAGCGTGTGTTGATAGTGGTTGGGTGGTTTGTTGCTAGTAGGGGCTTTGTTTTTTTATTCTTTTCTCTCTCCTCCTATGAAAATGACACCTTGGTTCTTTTTGTTTTTGGTATTTCAACTTCAATTCTTATTTTTTTTAATTTCTAATTTTGCTTCCTAGCCTTTTGGTAAAAGTCTTGTTTGTTCTCAATTTCATCCTTCAATGCCAATATGTCATATATTATTTTTTTCTAAGTAGATCCTTATTCTTTTGATTTCTAATTTTTTTCTTAACCTCTTTGTGAAAATTTTATTTTTTTTTTCAATTTTATTCTTTAATCCAAATTTATGGTATATTATTTTTACCAATTTGGTCCTCGTTCTTTTGATTTTTTTTCTTTTGTTAAAGTTATTTTTCTTTTTAATTTCACCCTTCAATTAAAAATCTATTTTTAATTTTTTATGTCAAATTTGATCCTTATTATTTTGATTGTTTTTTTGCTAAATTGAATTTTATTTTCAATTTCACCCTTCAATCAAATATAAAATTTATTTTGTATTTCAATTTTGATCTTCATTCTTTAATTTCTATGTTTTAAAATTCTTTTGTATAATTGAAATTCCTTTTTCAATTATATCCTTTAATATTTGATTGATTAGGAATTGGGTTTCATGGTTTTTCTAAATAGGGTTATTTGGGTCCAATGACTCATGTGACGGATTTGAAAAGCTAACACGGGTTAACATTTTTCTTCAATGGGTTTTTGATATGATCGAAGTAAGGTCAGATTTGGATTTTGATATAAAATTTTTTATTGAGCATAACTCCAAATCAAACCGTTGAATCGAGCTGAAACTTTATCGGAAGATTCTAGAGGTATTGTTCTATGTTGAGGTAAAATTTTAGATGAATTGCAGTTCGAGAAGACCTTACAATATAGGTCAGAAGAAGCTGTATGAATTTTGTTATTTACTTCTTTTTAACTTGTGGATTTCCTATTTAGGAATGATTATTTTCCTACAAGGATGTGGCAGCTTTTTTTGAAAATTTTCTATTTCTACAAGAATCTTTAATGGGCTGCAACATAAGTTTCAAGTGTGACAAGGATTCATTAATGTTTCAAAATTATTTTTTTACAAGGATTATTTATTCATTATAGCTACACAGGGAAAGAAAGGCTGGTGGTATTTAATGACAAATTGGTTTCTAGGATCATTGGGTAACATTGTAGGCTATAAATAAGCCTTATATCAGACTTGTATTGTTTTCTTCTTCTTCTTCTTCTTCTCTTCTCATGACAACATAGAGAATTAACTTATGAGTTTTATTTTTATTATTTCAGCTATATTCCAAGCCATACAACAACTTCCAAGAATAATAGCTTTAAATATGATTTATTGAGTGAAAGAGGAAATCAAATGACTTCTAAAAATTGGAATTATAAGACTAATACACATGTTGAATGAGTATCCAATATTGTACTAGTATTAAAAAAGAATGGTAAGTTGAGAAATTGCATATATTTTAGAAATATGAATCTTGCAACTTCTAAGGATGATTGTCCAATGCTAAGAGTTGATATTTTAATCAATTCAACAACTAACAATGAAATCCTTAACTTTATGGATGACCATTTACATTATAATAAGATTTTTATTGTAGAAGAAAATCTATTAAAGATTGATTTTAAATATACTAGCTAAAAATGTTGCTACTACTTACCAATAAGCCATGAATTTAATCTTCCATGATATGATCAATCATAATATGAAGGTCCATATTAATGATATCAATGATTAAATCAAAATCTAAAGTCAATCACTTGGATGAGTTATGTTCTACCTTTGAACACATGATAATACATAATCTCAAGATGAATCCACTAAAATATGCTTTTGGTGAACAAGTAGGGAATTTCTTAGGATTTTTTATGCATCAACATGGTATAAAGGTAGACAAAAATAAAACAAAGATCATCATAGAAGCACAACCTCTACAAAATAGATGGTCGAGATAGTTGTTTAGACTAGCCGACTAAATAGGGCTAGTGGCATCAGAGTACCTGATGACCAGGTTATTGAATCTTCATGTACTTTTGAGAATAAGTAAGTGATTTATAAGATTCTCAAAGCTGGTTTGGTGAGAAGATAATAATGGATTTGTATTTGAATTTGGTCTAAATATTGTTAAATTTTCTAATGTAATGAATGATTTAATTTGTCAGGTCTTTCACATATTAGAGTGGAGCAATAGATATGCCTAACCCTTTTTGTTTAGTCAAGGTTAATGTATTTAGGGACTTTTTGTAATATAAATTATTGTTGTATTTGATTTTATTAGGATGATACTTGTATAAATGGAAATTATTAAAATGTAGTTTAATCTTACCTTTGTTTGATTAAGTTGGAAGTTTTAGGAATATTAGTAAGCCTTATTTATTAAATGTATTTCTATTATTTATGATGTTTCTTTTAATTATATGATGATGCATGATAGTTTAATATAATTCAAAATATTCATTTCCATCAAATTTTATTCTTGATTATAAAGATGTGAATGAAAAGGATGTGTGGTTGATTTTGGTTGTATAAAAGGATAAAGTCCAGGATGATTGGACTATAATTGTGATGTCAATTATAACATGAAAAAACTATTAATGAATTGGTATGATCCAAAAGTAAAGGAAAATCTATTAAAGATTCGATAGAAATGTTGTCAATTCACGGAAATAAGTAATGATAACTGCTAGACTAGATTTACTTAGATGTACTATTATGCTTAAACCGATTGACTGACTTAGTTTACCAATTAATATAGTCGACCACTTGATGGAATGAGCAGTGAAGATTGCTACTGTTTTAATCAATTGATGAAATTGGTTGACCAATTGATCAACCTGTAAGAGAAATTAAGAATTATTGGAGAAATCGGTCGACTGAATTGTTAGACCAAATTAATCTAGTTGACCGATAAACTGACAGTATACAGTCACAAATAAAAAACAATTACCTCGTTTTTTACATTATTATAAAGGAAATTATGTAGAAATTGCATTCAAAAGTTAAAGATGTTATAGTAGTGTGGAAGGCCATATTATCAATTGGATGTGAGGATACAAAATTTGGTGTCCCTAAGTTAGGAATGTCCATATGTTATTTTCAAAGTCCTAAGAGGAGGTGCATATCATTTAGCAAACCAAGATAGAGAATTGTATTTTCAATCAATCAATAGTAAATATTTAAAGAACTACCACTCTTATATAAGAAGCGGAATAATAGATGAACTCTTAAAAAAACTAAGGGATCGACTTGGAGATCATTGGTGTGAGATTGCTCCAAATTTGTATTGTTATTACGTTAAGTCTAATAGTTAGCCTATTTTTATATTATAACTTAAGTTTTTGTTATTGATTCTCCATAATAACAAGAATGTGAGTTGGTTATTAAGTACAAGTATTTAATAAAGTTAGAATGAATAGTTTTGTTAAAAATTACAAAAAGTTGTACAAAAAAATAAAAGAAAAACTTTTTAAAGAATTGATACACACATGATATATAAAGCTGGATTTCATATAAGAAAAAAAATATATAAAAAATTAGAAATTCAATTGAGTATATGAGGTTGTTAAAACTAAATAAAAATAGAAAAAAAATTATTCAAAAAGGTGTTATCAATTAATTGTACTTAGGACTTAACTTATGATGAGGTGAGAACTACCTCTATCAAATGAGAATTGGGATTCTAGATCTCAAATTCTAAGAAAGGGGTGTTTGTTACAAAAAATATCATTGTGTAGAAAAGAACATGAGTTTAAGAAAACTAATTGCACAAATTTAAATGTGTTAGAAAAAAATACATGCAAACTATAAAAAAAGAAAAAAAGAAAAAAAAGAAAAAACCTACGGGGAAAAGATAAAGAAAATTGAATTGTAGAAATTGAATATATATTGGTGACTATCATTCACATTAAATGTATGATCTTATTTATATCGGTACAGAGTTTAATCCTATCTATATTAGATGCAAAAAAACTTATTTTATATCAGCATTGAGTTTAATCCTATTCATTCACATTGAGTGTATGACCCTATTTATATCGGCACAAAGTTTAATCCTATCTACATTAGAACCTCTACAAATTGATGAGATAACAATATCTAGTTTTGACTCAAAAGACTCTTCTGATCACATTTAAAGAAAAATCAATGTTGTTATCAGAGATCAAGAATTCATCATTGAAGCCATCAAATGCCTTGATGATCCCTAATTACAAAAAAAATTACCAAGACAAACTCTTAAATACTTTTGATAAACCAGAGTCACCTCAACCTATTCAAAGTCATTCCCTTCTACCATCAACTAGTACAAATACTTATGATCTTACAATAATCCTCGATAAAAAAATAATCCAAACCTCTAGCCACAATCCTAGAATTACAATATGAAATCAAAATCATCAAGACTAAGCTTAACAACCTTAAACGAGCCCATAAAAAGATTCTTTCATATTACAACTCCTTCTTACAATATTAGGAAATGATTCAGATTTTGATAGAATATCAAGTTCTAAACATGATATAGAACAAGACTTAGAAGATCATGTTGTGACAAACATTGAGCACGTTCCTGAATATTTTCTCCATGTTTTAACTCAAATTACTTCAAAAAAGTATTTTATAAAAATTACCTTGGTTTTTCCATATGATTTTCAAATAGATACTATCGCTTTATTTCACACAGGTGAAACTTTAAATTGTATCAAAGAATGAATAGTTCCAAAATGATTTTTCAAAGTACTTCTAAAAAACTTTTTGCAACAAACAATACTAGATTAGAAATTAAAAATAAAAATCAAGCATCCATTTCAAACAATGGTTTTTGTCTTAAGAACTTTTTTGTTGTTACAAATGATATTAATCATATTGTTATTCTTGGCACTACTTTCATTTATATGATCACTACTTACAAACTGGTCATGAAAGCATTATTTAAAAAATTAATGGTTCAAAACTTTTTTTCCATTCCAGGAAAAACCAAAAACTAAAAATCTTAATTTAATCAAAGCATGTTCTATTTATATTCATCAAATAAATGCTTTGATTTCTAGGAAGCAAACTCAGCTTATGCATTTGAAACAAGATGTATTTTTACAAAAAAATAGAATAACAATTACAAAAAAGAATTTCAGATTTCCAAACCAAAATAGAATAAAAAAAATTTATTCTGATTTACCAAATGTTTTTTGAAAAAGAAACATGCGGTTGATCTATGACAATTTTAATGAAAAACAAATACCTACAAAATCCAGACCTATCCAAATGAATGTTGAGCTGGAACAACATTGTAGACTTCAAATCCAAGATTTACAGTCTAAAGGTCTTATACAAAAATCTAGATCACCTTGGTCATCTGCAACTTTTTATATCAACAAAAATTCTAAAATAGAAAGAAGCACACTACGACTCGTCATAAATTAAAATTATTTGAATAAAGCTTTGAAATGAATTAGGAATCCAACTCTAAACAGGAAAGATTTATTGCAAAAATTACATTTTGCATTTATATTTTTGAAATTTGATATGGAATCAGGGTTTTGGCAAATACAAAGTCATATAAAAGATCATTATAAAACTGCTTTTATAGTTCCTTTTGACCAATATGAATGGAATGTAATGCAACTTGGATTGAAAAATGTTGCCTCAGAATTTCAAAGAATCATGAATGATATTTTTATTCCATATTCAAGATTTTGCATAGTTTACATTAATGATTTCTTATTTTTTCAAACTCATTAGAACAACATTTTAAACATTTACAAATGTTCTTCTATCTTGCAAAGAAAAATGGATTAGTTGTTTCAAAAACTAAGATTTCTCTTTTCCAAACTCATATTCGTTTTCTTGGTCACTATATTCTCCAAGGCACAATTAAACCTATAAAGAGATCACTTATATTTGCTAGTAAATTTCTTGACAAAATCCTTAACAAAAACTAGTCACAAAGATTTGTAGGGAGTCTTAACTATGTTTTAGACTTCTATCCAAACATTAGCTATCTAGAAAAACTGTTACATGATAGGTTAAGAAAACTCATGTACCATGGTTTGATGAACATTCTAGAATTGTTTTAAAAAAAAAACAGGTGCAAGAAATCCCTTGCTTACACATAGACAATCCCCTACCTTCCAAAATAGTTGAAACAGATGCTTCAGAGTTCGGTTATGGTGGTATCCTTTAGCAAGTTCAAAATTCCAAAGAAGAAATTCTTCAATTTAGATCTGTACATTGAAATAATTATCAAAAGAATTATTCAACCATCAAAAATGAAATTCTTTTGATTTTCATGTGCATTATAAAATTTTAGAGTGATTTTCTAAACAAAAATTTTCTTTTGTCATATTGATTGCAAATCAGCTAAAGAGGTTTTACAAAAAAGATGTTCAAAACATTACATCAAAACAAATTTTTTCCCAATGGCATACTATACTTAGCATTTTTTTATTTATTTAAATATATAATTTATAAAAGTTGATACCAATTTTATACATGATTTTCTAAACAGAGAATTTCTCCAAAATAGGTCCTGATGCCCACCAAAATCCAGAGACAAGGGCAAAGTCCCACAACAAAAACCAGAATCTCCAAAACCCCCCAAACCCTTCAAAACTCCTTGCTTCAGCTATTTCTTCTTCAAAACCAATCAAAATATGGATTGATATGATTACCAAAAAAGTATAAATGAATCATTCTTCTCAGGTATAAACTGGGGGAGATTCCCATTTCAATTTCTCCAAAACTACTTCTAGCTCTACAAATTAAAAGCCAAAAATCCTCTCAGGAAGGTTAATCTTCTCAACCAATTTCCAAAACTAAAGCAAGATCTTCCTTTAAAAAAATCTGCTTCAATCTTTACAAAACTCTCAAATTAATTTATCTTAAAATAAAAAGATTTCAAAAGAAAAAATTGAATATATTGAAAAACAAAATTTCCAAAATGTTTTGTTTATTGAAGATGAATTTTTTCATCATGGTCCTTCAATATCAGCTTTATTGTTTTTTCTTTAAGGTTGGGATTATAAACCACGTAATTTTACAAAACCTCAACCTTATTATATGACAATCCTTAAAATAATAGAATTAGCAAGATTTAAACACTTCAAACTTCAATAAAAGCATCTTGAACCCCCCTATTCTACATGTATTATATAAAAAATCAATCACCCTTCTGATAGGAAACAAGCTCTTCACAAAGAAATTCCTTTTTCTAATTAGTTTTCAAGCCATGCTACATAACCTTTGCCACTCATACACTTATTGGGATTACCAATAGTTATGGTTTAATACTTTCCTTCTCCAAAACTCTAAGGATAATCATTCCTGACTATTTTACTTCAACAACTCTATAAACACTTCAAAATTATCGAATTGGTTTCGCTAATGGGGAGACTATTTTGGCCAATTATATGACCTTCTTTAACCTCATCCTATGGTAAAAAATGGTTAGACCTTCTTAAAAAAATAAGATTTCCATCATTTCTCCTTTTCTGTTCAAAATTGTTTTTTTTTTGGGTTTGCTGATGGTACTTTGATTACAATACTCAACATGGATCCCTCATTCTCATCAGAAGATTCAAAGTCAAATGGTGAGACTCTTTTACAGCAAAATATAAGAGTTCCAAACCTACAGTTTTACAATGGTTAAAAGAAAATCAAAAAGCCGAGATTAAAGACTTAAACCCTCAATCTAAGTTTTTAGCCAAAAAATCTCATGTTTCAGCCCTTCTCGCTATAGCAAAATCCAAAAAATAATATTTTGTAATCATGAAGCAGCTCTTATAAAGTGACTCCAAATCAAATGACTCAATTTCCTCTTCATCTTTAGAATCCATAATCGGTTTAAAAGATGAAAATGAAGATGACTGTTTTGGCCCTCTCCCTCCTATATAAAAACCCTAGGCACTTCTGCCTGTATACATATATGTGCGTATATGCAAAAAAAAAAATAAAAATTTAGAGGCCAAAAATATTTAAAGCCCATTTTAAATTTTGTTTGCTTTTTATCATGCTTATTTTCTCAGGCCTTTTTGACAAGTCCATCTAGGCCCATCTTCTTTTGGCCTTTCATTCTCTCAGTCTAAAGATTTTAGTTGGCATAAGAAGACAACTTCTCCTCTACTTGCAAATACAAAAAAAAAAAAAAAAACTTTTAGTGGCAGGAGATATCTTTTTCAATATTAGCACTATGTTAGATATCTACTCGTCATATCTTATTGGCCTAATAAATCCAACTTATAGATGATGTTTGATTTTCTCCTTTACATGATAAATCATGTTTGGATCCATTTTTCATTAAGGTTTTTTTTGTGTGGCCTAAACCCAAGCTTGATTGGTAAAGGATATTCGACTGAAATTTCTATTTAAACTAGGCATTTCATCATAATCTCAAACAAAACAGTTTTTATAAGGGTAAAACCGTAAAATGATGGTACTAGTTCCTTATGAAGTTTTTTTTAGTACATTTGCACTTATAAAGGTTGTCATAACCCAAATTTGGATTCCCCAAAATGTCCCATTTTATTTTAAATATTTTTTTAAAAATTGTTTAAAAATAAAAAACTTCAAATTTCAAAAAAAAAAAATATTTCGAATCACAAAATGCAAGCCTTTGATTTACAACAGGTCAGAATGCTAAGTTGATAGACAATTTGGGGTCTCGTTGAAGAAATTATTGATTGCAAAAATTAGAAGTTGAAAGAAAAAATGGATAAGAAGGTGAAGTTTTGGAATCAAATTGTACCAAAGAAGAGGTTAATTAAAGAAAAACAAGGAAGATCAGGGCCTAATTACAAAAAATTATTGAAGATTGGAGCAAATTTACAAAGTTTTGAAGTTTAAATTGTTCATTGAGGACTAGATTGAAGAGATCTGAAACTAAGGACCACTTTGTAAAAAACACTGAAATCTAAGGGTCTAATTAAAGAAATTCAAGGGTGAAATTGCAAATGATTTTTAAAATAAGGTCAATTGGAGGTTCAATTACAAAGTTTCAAAGGTCCAACCACCAAATTAAAAGAGATTGTAATTTTACTATTCATTATCTTTTTCCAATTAAAGGGAAAAAAAACTACCTAAGTAGCCACCTTTATGCCTTTAATTATTCTCTCTCTCCACCAAACAAGATAAAATTCAAACCCTTTTATACCTTGTCATTAGCAATCTCATTCCAACCACAAATCAGGTCCTTTACAGCCATAAATCTATTATAGATCCATAACAAAAGTGTCCCCTCTAATTGTCCAAAGCCTGGAAAGTTATGTGTGTCCTTGCATTGCCAACTGCAGAGCCAGACAAATCTTAATCTTTATCTTTAATTAATGGAAAGCCTCTATACATAAACATCAAGGGTTTAAGATTTCCTAGCTCATAGGCTTTAGATCCTTCTCATTTGGCCTATGAAATGGCTCTCAAACCCTAACATAGGCAGCTAGGAATCCTAGAAGAACAACCAATAATTAGCAAGAAAAACAAAGACCTTTAGCCACGCTCCAAGCAACAACCACAACCTTTAACAAGCATCAACCCTTGTCAACATCCTAGCCTCCACCACTCAAACATCATCAACTCAACCATCCAAAACCCCTTGCAACCTCATCCATCAACTTTAGCCTCAGTTAGTTTAAAAGTCCTGAGCTTGCTTTCATTACTCTCCAAGTTGTCAACTTTGGCAAGAAAGGAAATCCAGTCTTCTTTGAAGACTAAACATAAAAGGTACAACTATCATTATTGTTAAAGGATAACCATTCTGAAGTTATCCAAACTCTCAATTCTTGGAACCAGTGGATCTAACCATTAGGAAAGGATGTTACACTTAAGCATTAAAGAAGCATAATGAGAATAACATCTTTAGCATAGGTACAAAACCTTTATCCTATCTCTTTTTACATCTAAAAGGTCAAAAGTTTCCTCCAAATATGTGTTCAATCTTCACCCATTTGTGTGAGATCATTATTTTAGTTCATACTACTAAGTTTACATTTTTGTTTATTTGCTCCCTTAAAAGTTTATAAATATAAACTTGTTATGTCTCATATTTATGTTTTGGGAAGGGGAAAGTTTTCCTACATGTCATAAAATTAATGTTACTAAGGATTGTAAGGTCAGGAGTCCTTGTTCGTATGTTAAGTTTCCCTTTTTCTTCTTGGATAAAGGCATGGTAATTGTTTGTTGTGCAATAGGGTACCTTTCCTTTTTGAAGCATAAAATCATCCTCCCTTTTATTATGACTACAACGTTAAGCTTGTTTGATTTTTTATTTATTAGAAAAAAAGGATGCTTGATGTTTATATAGTTCTTGAGGTCATGGCATGTGATGTGTGGATCTTTATTGGCTGTATTTTTTAATCCTGAGACCAAAAAAAGGCATATCTTGTTCGTTAACATGAATTACTGTTGACATGTTTGAAAATATGTAAGTGGTAATATTGCACCTAGATAAATATAGTACATTGGATTTCTTTCATGCTAATCTCGAATATGTGGACATTAAAGCAAACGATGTGTTTATTTATGGTTTCTTCCATATACATTCCTTTGCTCTTATTGCATTTTTATAAGCATTCTATTTTTGCATATCTTGGCATAAAAAAATATTTGATTGGTCCTTCACAAAAAAAAGCCAAAAAATATGTTTTTTATATTTGTTCTAGTATTTTCACAAAAAATAATAAAAAAATATTTTGCATGTATACTTGGAGTTTTATAATAAGTTTATAAAACTCATTAGAAGCTTGGCCCAAATTAAATGACCCATTAGGCGTACATACCTAAAAAAATCCCTTTTTGAAAAACAAAAAAGTAATCATTGACAAATCATAGATTTTTTTTTTAAATAAGTAAGGAGTGTGGAGTGGTAGGGTTATTATGTTTCGATTTTCATGGCAATATGAAATTCTCATTATAGTTGTTGCGGGGGTGCGAGCCGGCGCGACGTCGTCTGGCGACCGCAGAGGCTCTTGTCGTGCCTCCTGGTGTGAGGTGTTGTGTGTTGGGAAGATTTTTTGGATTTAATCATAAAATTATGATTAATGTTTAGGAGTCGCCACCTAGTATTATGGTCATTAGGAACCTATGGTTCGTGAGAGTCTGAGTAAGGGACTGGTTGTGCAAGGAGAAGACGCATCACCCCTAGTTCACCCTACCTAAGGTAAGCTGCATTGTTGTTTGATTGTTTTTTTTCTAAGTCGGGTTTCTATTCATTTGTCTTTTCTAAGGTTCAAGGCAGATCTTTCTTCATGAGAAAGTCTCTACCTTATGGGGTTAAATCCTAACCATTCTAAAGTCTGAATTTTAGCATCGTATTTTTACACCTTGTACCTTTAATACCTGAAGGTGTACTTTATCGTGTAATTTTACACCCCACAAATATTAAAGTCTACATCTGGATCCTAAAAAAAAATAGATTTGAAAAAGATTTTTGACATGTTGGCCAAATCCTAAAGGATAATCATAAACTGGTTACAATATCCATTTTTGGATTTTTAAACATGAAAAAGATGCAATTTTTGTTTTTTTATGAAAAATATGCTTGGAAAAATTTTAGGATTTGGCCGTATGCAACAAAATATATATTTTTTGAAAATGTTTTGAATTTTTTTTGAAATATCTCGGAGAAAACCGGGTATTTTAATACCAGATTTGCATTTTACAATGTAAATATACAACCTGATATTATACAAAAGTGGTAGAAAAATATACGAGAAAAATCACAAATTTTTTTCAAATGATTTTTGAAAATTTTTGGATTTTTTTGTTTTTTTAAAAATGGGGGCCGGGCTAGAGCCAGCCACTTGGGCTGGGCCATAACTGGTCCGGCCCAAACCAAGGGCTAATTAATTAGCTTGCTACATGTAGAAATGAATTCTGCATGCAGCAGCCATGATGAGGAAGAAAGAGGCAAAACAGGGAGGAGGAAGTTGCCTGACGTGGGGGTCTCGGTCATGATGAGGTGGTTTGGCCGGTGGCTTAGGGGGCGTCGACTGAGGTGATGGTGGCTGGAGTCGGCTGTGGGAGGAATAAGAAAAAGTTGCAGAGGAGAGAGAAAGGCTGGAAGGAGAAGAGAGAGAAGGTCACGGTGGCTGCTTTGCCACTGGTGAGGAGCTGGGTTGATGGAAATGATGGTGGTAAAGCTGGTTGTGGAGGTGGAGGTCGGTGCTGATGTTGCTGCTGCAGGTGCTGGAGAAGGAAGAAAACGAAAATGGTGGTGCTGATAAGCTGCTGCCGCTGTGGAGGAAAAGGAAGAAGAAATCAGTGGAGAGGGAGAAATGTGGTGGAGAGGATGGTTATCAAGTCGGTGGTGGCAGTGGTGGTGGTTGAAGGCATGGGTGAGAAGGAGAAAGGAGAAAGGAGAAAGAGTACTCGTTGCAAAAAAGAAAAGGAGAAAAACAGAGGGGTGTGGCTGGTTTTTTGTCAACTTTGGACTCGATTTGCTCTCCCCTTCAGGCCATCAACTCTGCCTTTATTTATAGGCGGTGGAAGAGGGTAATCTCGTCTGCACCAGGGTAAAATTTCAGCCCTTGATTCTATTGGGAAGGATCCCAACCATTGACTCAAAGTAGGCATGGTGTACTGTCCAATCTGCAGAAAAAGCTGCCTGAGTTGGCATGTTTAGGCCGGCGCCGTCGCCGATGGGTTGTCATTCAAACTAAACTATTCACATGGAGCTGTAGATGAACAGTAGAGGATCATTTTCGTGCAAGTGTGGTTAAATTTGGTGGACTTTTGGTGCATTAAATGCACCTGTAAAGTAAGTAACCAGACCAGCTTTACCTGGATAAAAAAAGAAGACAATGAATAGTAACCAGACGACGCGTCGTATGGTCCCCTTTTTTTCTCTCTCAACACGGCGCCGTTTTGGGTTTGAATTAGGGATTTAAACTGATTTTCAATTTAGTCCTCCAGCTTTCAATTGCTTTCAATTGAACTCCTAATTGACCCTAAACTTTGGATTTAATGCAATTAAGCCCCTGATGAACTTCAATTGGAACCCCGAAGTTACGCGCCTTTTACAATATGGTCCTTGGTATCGGATTTTGTCAATTTAACCCCTAATTGACCATTAAACTTTCAATTTCTTCAATTTCACCCCCGGTTTTTGTTAATTAAGCCCCTTAATGTTGGCACCTTTTGCAGATTGGTCCTTAACTGCGAATTTCTTCAATTTAGCCCCTAATTGACCCCAAAATTTCAATTTTCTTGCAATTTGGCCCCTAATTTCAATCAATTAACTTGGTAAAAATTAAATTTTGTCTCTTAAAATTCCAATCTTCTCAATTAAGCCCAAATTAGGCTCTCAAACTTAAATTTTCACCAATTAAGCCCCAAATAAAATTAATTTGACACATTTAAAGTATAATTAAGTCCTTGCACTTAATTAAATCCTTCAATTGACCCCAAATTAATTCTTAATCATAATTAAAAATTTAATTTGGCTCATGATTAAATCAAATTGGCCTATTAAAAATTTAATTATATCATTGGACTTATTTGTTATGCAAATTCATCCAATAATCGTTTAATTTGACCTTGAATTTGCATTTTCTCTCTATTTTGGGGCATAATGGGGTACAATTAGGTCTTTAATTTCCTCAAAAAATTACAGCTTGATTTCCCAGCCTGCTTTCTCCACGTTGCCAGCCTTTATTTTATTTTTTGATTTTTATTTTGAAAAAAAAGTGAATTTTTGGGGAATAACCCAGAATTGGGTTATGACAATAGTATAAATAAAAACTTGAGTTTTCATGACAATGACACCATGCATTTGATGAGTGTTCCGATACTTGGACACATAGAGGAGTGCAAATCACCATTATATAAACCCATCTTCATCATGCTTTTTCCCCACCCTTTTTCATCTATATCCATTGACACGATCAAAGAGTTGATGTCTTCTCCCAAGTGCAGGAGTGTCAAAGTAATAAATAACCCGGTAAGACCGGAGTTGAACCACAAGGAGGTGAACTATATAAAATTATAAACAATAAATGAAAAGGAGTTGAAGAGAACTTTTGAGATGTGATATTGATGTAAGGATTAAACAAGGATAAAATAATTGTCAAGGTTATAAGATCCACTAATGGTATTTCAAACAAGTATAGTATAAACTCTTTTTATTACTTGACTGGAAACTATACACAAAGGAGGTTCCAATCGGATTATAAATTGTTAACATGATTATATTAATTATCTTATTCGAGTAATGCCAATACTTGTAAATATTATCAGGTATTCATGGTGATAACTTATGTTAACAACAAATCAAGTTCCTTTCATAGCACAGGTGTCGGTTATACCATACAGTTGGGCTATGAAAGTGCCAAGTATTTGTTGTACTAAGGGTTATTCAACACAAATCTAGATAAACCATTTAACAAGCAAGGTATTAAGAGTGAGTAAGATAATAAATACAAAACATGTTAGTATCAAACATTAAAGTCCATGTTGAGTTTATACTATACTTATTCTTATACCATTAGTGTAACCTTTTCACCTTGACATAATAAACTTAGTTGAACATTATGAATAAGAGAAACATAGATAAACAAGATAAGAACATAATTATATAAGTATAGTAAAGGAAATAAAAAGCATAAATAAGAGATTAAGAAAAATATAACATGGAATAAAACTTGAACATTACAAAATACAAAGAAAGAGAGTAAGAGCAAGATTTTGATCTGAAAACCAAGATGCCTAAATGCATGACAAATGCCTCCTTTTATAGGACAAAATTTGGAACTATTGATTTGATGACTAATTGTTGAGTGGGTGGCCACATCTTTACTTGGTGACAATCCTTATCTTCTTATCTGAACAAAACGTCATTGCTAACATCAGAATTTGAATAGATAGTCTTCATGAAAATTCTGGGAAATTGTCTCAGCTTTCCAAAAAAATAAGAATCGATGCATTTGGACTTCTAGAACTCGAGATATGGGCTGAACACTGAACAATGTCTAGGCTAGAGGACAGATTCCGAATTCTCCGTTGTTGCTACTATTTGAACTCGAAAATGACACTTTTAAATCTTGGACTCTTATGAAAGTTTTAGGCCTATGTCTTAGCTTTCCATATATATAAACCAGACCTAAATCCAAGTTCGATAGCTCCAGTTATGATCCAATAACCGAATGGTGTTCCAGTTTGGACTGAACCAACATCTCTTTTCTAAGCTTAGCCCTCTCTTTATCTTCTCAATTTAAGTAGTTAAACTCATCAATCAATTATTTGATTTATGTGATAGGCCTGCATTTAAGATGAAAATTTACCATAAATTAAAGATATCTTATGTTATCAGACTTGTTATTATAAAACATGCTCAAGTTATGGAATTTAATGATACTTTAAGTGCAATATGATGATATAAAATTTTAATGAAAATGCATTTTTGAGTACTAATCATCCATCTTAGGGACTGTTTGGGAACGCGGTGCAAACCGTGTTCCATTAAATTTAAATTTTTTTTGCTTAAATTTATTTATTTATAGATCATTTTGATGCATTTTGATGCATTTCTAGACGAAAAGCACTTTGAAAAGCAACCACTACCACACTCTAAAACACTCTTTTAATCTTTAAAATTTCAATATCTTATACTTCAATAGCAAAGAGAGGGAGGTTAAGTGACTTGTCAAGGTTAGGTAAGAAGAGATTGTTATAAATTGCCAAATCTTTCTTCATTTATGCCTAGAATTTTTTAGGTTAGAAATCTTTTGACTTCTACTCAGTATATATTTTATCATGCTTTTTTAATTTTATGGCCATTATGTGGCTTAAAATATTTTTAGATAGAGTGGTTTATTGTCGAGTGACAAAGGCTTCTGGCTAGATGATGTCATAAACAATAGAATACAAGCTTATCATAATAGGAGTAGGGGTTCTCGAAGAAAACAATAAACCTTTTAACCAATTAAATGACTCACTTCCTAATATTGTAACTAGGCTTGATGTTGTTAATGTATATGCTACGTTGATAGAGAAATACTTGGAAAAACTCCCTCTCCATCCTTTCTCTCTCTCTCTCTCTCTCTCTCTCTCTCTCTCTCTCATTAAAGGATTAGCAAGAAAAATAAGGGTGTCATACATGAGGAGTATGAATATAATTGTTCCCCTTTGTCTATTTAAATATGGATATGGAATACCCCTTGATGATTTTACTTAAGATTATTTTTCATTTATATTTTATGTAGGTCAACTATACTTGAATGGTTGGCTAATCTTTTCAATATTTGAAAATTTTATGAAACACCTTGGAGAGGATCCATTTATTAATGTAAAATTGATATAAGTTATCAGGGTATACTGAGAGATCTTGAGGGAAGGTGTGGTTTATGTTTTCTACTAACATACCAATAATTCTTTAAATGATATTTTCTAGGAAAAATTAGATTTTATGAAAAATTAAAAGGGAGAATATATTGTTATTAAATACACAGGATCCATTTCCCTTTCTAGTCCACAAGAGACACGGTGAAGTCCACGTCCTAGAGAGTCCCTTGAGGGAAGTAGAACATTGTTTATGCCTAACTAGTGTTAAAAGGCTATTATGTAATTAGCTATGACAAAGCCCTAATTAGTATGATATCATTCTTTTGGCTAAGGGATATTCCTTGGAGGATAGTGAGTGAGGTACGTATGTGATTTTCCTTTGTATTTATCTATGCTTTCCATTGTTGTACTTGTGTTTGATACTTTTTTATTTGCAATCATATGGTCTTGGCTCTATTAAAAAAAGTGAGGAAAATTCCTCACCATTTAAGAAACACTAACATAGAAAAGGAGATTGAAGAAGAGATGACAAAGGAGGATATTGAGGAAAATAAAAGGTCTTCTAATGAAATAAAGACACAAATAGGTTTTGTTGGTGCTAAGTTGGTTGTACATAAAAAAAAAAACATGTGCCTGAAGTACTACATTCTTCAATGATAGCCTCATTTTTAACTAAGACCATTATGATCAACACTCCTTAAAGGTGTAGGATTGTAATTCCTCCACCAATATAAGCATCTCATCCCTTGTGCTTTGTAACTAGTTCTAGTACTCAACCTTAAGATTAACTATTAAAGTATATGAACCTCACTAAACTTTTGCGTGACTATAACAATTCTATGATTGAAGAAAACAGATGTTATAGGGATCTTATTTAAAGATAACCCTTTTGTAATTAGGGTAAAGATAAAAAAAAAAATTTCTAATTAGGGTAAGTAGTACAAACACTAAGGATGTATTTGCATTATTGTAATAGTTTTAAAAAGACTTGGAGTGGCTAGGATGTAGGAATAACCTTTTTAATCATTTAGAGCTTACTTTGAAGATGTTTTTCCATGTAAGTATTATTAGTGTTTTATCATGTCATGCATTTTATTTATCTTTTCATGCTTGATATTCATGTTTGGTATTTTCTTATATGGTTTTTCAAATGCTTTTCAATTCCAAGCATTAGCTACGAGGTGATGGAAGGCTAAGCAAGAGTAAATAGCTTGATTTTGGGTGTGACACATGAACATTATAAGCAACTTCAAGCTTTAAAGGCAACATAAATGTTCTTTAAAATAGGCATTTATATGCAGTGGATCGAGTGGTTTTTTAGGAGGAGATAACTTAACTTAGATAAAATCTTATGGAAGTCAATAAAATATTAAAGAGTTATAATTTACCCTTATTGGATTTTGAAATGAGTTAGATCATGCTTATGATGAATTGGCTTATATGTGAGCCTTTAGGAAAAAACTTAAGCATTCTAGGTTGTATATAAAAAGGAAATCCTATTTTAAAAAATATGGTGGAGGATCAAATTATGGATATGATGAGTAATTTCTACTTTTATAATAGGTCAAAAGATGTTAGTGTGGAATTTACCTAGCTTAATGTTTTTTTTTTTACTTTGATGGAGTTTCTCCAAGGCATGCTCAAGCTACTGCTTGAGATCAATGTTTAACAGAGGATTTTAATGATAAGGAAAAAAAGAGATTAAATACTAGTATTCCTTTAATTCTTGTATAACTTGTTTACCTCAATGTTATGGGGTTTGGTTTGCCTTTACTAGATATTTCCTTGATTGAGATTTTAAACTTTTTATGTTTTTTTTTTTAAAAACCTTGCTTAGCAATATTATCTCTAGTTTTTAAGGTGTGGGTACCATATGGAGATATAGAGATTTTATATGGAGATATTTTTTATAAATATATAGGGAACATAGGCATTCCTTAAAGAAGATAACATGATGGAGATTAATGTTTGATGTTTTCTTTCCATTTATGGAGAAGTACAAAAGATGTCTATTGATAATACATTTTTCAAGTTAGGTAAATGCCACACATGTGGGAGATTTTTTTTCTTCATATTTTAGAGATGATAGGTGTTGTATTTAATTATTCTTATGACTTTATATAGATCATCCCATTTTAAGGCTAGCTTGCCTTTTTCTTTTAAGCTGCATGTTGCCTTAATCTTTTTAATACTAAATTTTCCATGTTGAACTACTTGTTTCTAAATTTAATAGTATGGTAACGAGTTGTTTGTGTCTAAACACTTTATTCTTCCCAAATGTTATTAATCGGATTTCCTCTACTAGATCTAAAATTCCCTCAAGACAGAAATATAACACCCGATAGTTGGGGATCTTATCTACAAGTATTACTACTTTTGTACCATAAGTAAGAAAAAAAGGTGTCTCTTATATGGATTTTTTGGATCATCATATAAGCTCATTAGATTTTATAAGTAATTCAAGCCACTCCTTTTTAACTCCTTTTATCTTCTTTTTTAACCCACTTAAAAGAACCTTGTTTATAAGCTTTATTTATGCATTAGTTTGAGGATGAGAAACAAATGAGGATTTGTGCTTAATATGAAGCATCTAACATTGTTTCCTCGTTTTTCTATTATCAAACTAGGTACTATTGTTAATAATCAAAACCTTGTAAAGCCTAAATTTACAAATGATATAGAAAACAAGATAACTTTGCTAGTTGTTATCTCAATCAGGGCCTCGACCTCCACCTATTTGGTAAAGTTTTCTATCACAATTAAGATGAATTGTCTTTTACTCGATGCTTTAAAAAATAAACCTGTGATATTCATCATCCACTATCATAAAGGCCGAGGAGAGAAGATGACTATCATCTCAATAGAGTTAGCCAGGCACTAGGGAAAAGTTTTTGTCTTTTTCACATTTTCTCACCAAGTTTAAAGTGTTTTAAAGGATGTTAAGCCAATAAATCCTAGTTGTGTGGTCTGAAATGCCATGGCCCTTGCTCCTATGCGAATGCCATAAACCGCCTTATGGGTCTGGCTTATAACATATCCCTTTTTTTAAGAGATAAGAAGTTTAATAAGAGAATCATTACTAATTACTATACAATACAACATCTACGAGTTAGTGCTTAGATCCTCATCTTGTTAATCGAGCAATTTTGATTCTATCCCGAGGTAGCTCTCTTACTAGTAAGAATTGATTAAACGGATTCTTCTGGTCTTTTACTTCTAACATAATATAAATGGTGACTATAGCTTCCTATTCTTATTAAATTTTATGTCTTTCAAGCACTTCAATCCAAATATGATGGGTCAACTTTACTAGATTATAGCTATCAAGATTTGAAATGAGATTGACTTTATCAATTTTCTCTTAAGTAATTTTAATGATGGAGATTAGCTTTCCCTTCTTTTTTTTCGAGATCAAATACGATTATACTCTCTATTAGTATTTATCCTTGATACAATTTGATTATAAGTTGAGAGTCATTGTATAATTGAAGAAGGTATGCATTAAGACCCTTGGCTAAGTCAAGATTAGCCAAAAATGCTTTATATTTCACTGTATTGTTAAAGAAGAGAGCTCAAAACAGAGCCCATACTTGATCATTTTTCCTTTGAGACTCGTCAATACAATCCCAACTCCATATCCATTGATAATAGAGGATCCATCCATGTAAAGCTTCTACATTGTTAAACCCATTACAAACTAATACATTGTATATTTTTTAGGCATAGATGATTATGTAAATGAACATTATATGATGAAATCTATTAAGGCTTGTGCCTTTATAATTGGTCTTGGTTGGTAACAGAAGTTGAATTCTCTTAACTCGATGGCTCATTAAACTAGTCACCCTAACATGTCTAGCTTATAAAGAATATGTGTTGGGGAGATGGTTAGTCAAAACAATCACCTAGTACGCCTAGAAGATGACTTTAGCTTTCTTGAAGCATTTACTTGGGCAAGGGACAACTTCTCAATTTTTAAATACCAAGTTTTCTCATCCTAGAGAACCTTGTTGGTGTAGTATACTGACTTACAAACTCCCTCTTTGTCATAAACCAATTTCATAATAATAGCTAGTCTATTATTCCTAGGTAAAGAAAAAGATCATCTCTTTTAGGCTAGGGTAAAACCTCTGGAAAAGACATGTTTCAAAGGATCTCTAACACTTAAGAGCTATTTAAACTTGAGATTTTTTTATATTTTTGAAAAAGGGTAAGCAATGTTTCCTAAGGCAGGAAATGAATTTGTTAAGGGCAACAACCTTTCCTAATAGCCTTTGGACATCTGTCATTGATCAAGGGTGGGTCATGTATAGGATAACTTTGATTTTTTTTCAAGGTTGGGCTTTATCCCTTGATATTGACTAAAAACCTTAGAAACTTTCATTTTTTATGGCAAATGTATACTTTACAGGGGCTTAACTTCATATAATACTAATGTAAAATAAAGAAGACCTTTTAGAGTTCTTGGAGGTGTTGTTCAAGAACCTTTTTTTTAACCAACATATCATAGACATATGCTTTAATGTTTCATCCTAGTTGGTCTATTAAGACCTTGTTTATAATCTTTTTATAGGGAGCTCTAGCATTCTTCATTCTAAAAGACATGGCTTAGTAACAAAACATTTATTGATTTATGATGTATCATTTTTCCTCATCGTCGGGATGCACTAGTATCTCGTGATATCCTAAATTAGCATTCGGTAAGCTTAAAAACTCAAAACTAGCCATTGAGTCCAATAGTCTATCTATCTTAGATAATGAGAAATTATCTTTAGAGAAGACCTTATTGAGATCAATGAAATCAATGCACATGTAACGCCCTAAATTTCCATAATATTGAAGGATACTTTGAGCTTTGAACATCAAAGAAACACAAGGTCAATTTGTTTTTCAAACATTTAGCATCAATAAATGTTATTGATATTTTATCCACATGATTATATTCTTCACACATTATTTAACTTATTTCTAATCGTTATCCCAACCATTAAATTATGATTTATATCTCTTAATTTCTACTATAATTTTAGCAGTCTTTTATGTTTAAGTGCCTAAAACAATTCTTCTCTTTATATAGAACACCTGTTTATTAACCAATAGATATATGAATCCAACAACGCATCAATCTTATTCTCAATAATAGGCCTCAGGCCTCTCAAGCAACCAATCACTTTAGCAACACATATATAGTAATATTCATAAAATCTACCAAATTATAACATGTGATTTACATTAAAGGTAAATTATACATATAAAGAATTTACAAGTTCATAATCAACTAATGCTTTTGATTCCTTTTATTGTAATACAATTTAATCATAAAATTTGTCTATTACAATCATTTTAGTGCAATATCCCATCTGAGCATTAGCTATGTAGTTGGCCTATCTATCAAACTGTGGGAGTGCATATAGACCCTTGCAAAACATAATATTTATATTAACTCTTTCATATTATGAATCAATAAAATTCATGTTATAAACCTCCCAAGTAAAACGGGTTAATTACCAATATCATAAACCATACATCACATATGGTAACCCATACACTTACCAGTATAATTCTTTTTTCCATCTTAAGCCTTAGCAAGCATTTCATTCTTTATAACTCTTACTAAGGGTCTTATATACTGTATATCCATCATCCTATATCATAGGGTAGACACATAACTTGTCTAAAGGCATTATTATATATGGGAAGCCACCCTAAAAGCTCATCTCTCTAAACCCCCACCTCACCAGTTTATCTTTTTCTTACTTAGTTTCATAGCGCTATCTCTTAAGGATCTACAAAGGTAAAGTTGAGTTCATAATGAGAACTTTTGTCATGCATCATTCTAGAGTGAAAGTACTATAGTGTGTACCTTTATACCGTCTTAAATACCACTATTCTCAAACATCCATGTTGACAAAATGATTTCTAATCACATGTTAATGCACTATCACAAACGCCACTAATCACACACTAGTACATTGCTAAAACAATCACCAATCATATATCAACACCTGTTGTCAAACAATCCCTAGTTATATTATATACACGTTATCAAAAATAAAGTTCATAACACCCTACATTCATCTTGTCGAATAGCTCCAAAACATGCCACCTACATGTTATTAAAATAGCTTCGAAGTGCACATTATACATGTTGTCAAAATAGTTTTGAAATGCATTATACAAATACTGTAAAAAAAATCCACCAATCACCACCGGACTTGCTGTCAACACAACCATCAAACACACTTCAGTACACTGTCAAAATAGCCCTCCAAGCCCCTCAAGTTACTATTCAAAACAGCCCTTAAACACACTTTAATATGCTACCGAAACAACCTTTAATCTTGACACATTACGTTGTCGAAAAGCCCTTAATCTCAATCCTTTTATCGTGTTATCAAGATGGCTTCTTTTCTCATCATAATTTTACATCCCTCATTTATCCTTCCTAAGAATAGAGCATATCATTTCATTGGAATACTCAAAATCCCACCATAGGTATTTCCTTGATAAGTACTCCTTAATTTACCATCTTTACATATGGTCAGCCTTATAATTTCAGTCGTTAGTAAACATTAATGGCTCTAGCCTCCACCTCGTAGCATACTAGTCAAATAATTTTGGCAAGTTAGTAAAATTAGTGCCTTTAGTCTGCACCTCTTGGTGAACTAGTCAAATAACATTGACAAGTTAGTAATACTAATGCCTCTAGTCTCCACCTCGTGGTGAACTAGTTAAGTAACACTAGAAAGTTAGGAACGCTAACGCCTCTAACCCTACCTCATGGTGAACTAGTCAAATAACACTGGTAAGCAATAACACCAACACCTTTAGTTCCACTCCAAATAACTAGTTAAATTAAGTATCCTGACAGTCAATCACACTGACACCACTAGCCCCACTCAAGATAACAAGTCAATCTCATATCCTTTCATTTAGTCAGCTGGATGCCACTAGCGCCACCTAGGATAGCTAGTCAATTTAAGTATCCTAACAGTCAATCACATTAACGTCACTAACTTCACCCAAGACAACTAGTCAATCTCATACCCTGACATTTAGTCACCTAGATGCCACTAGCTTCACTCAATACAGCTAGTCAATTTAAGTATCCCAATAATTAATCACAATGACACCACTAGCCCTATTTAGGACAGCTAGTCAATCTCATATCCCGGTATTTGGTCACCTGAATACTACTAGCTTCACTTAAGACAACTAGTCAATTTAAGTATCTTGATAATCAACTAACACCATTAACCCTACTCAAGATAGCTAGTCAATCTCATATCTTGACATTCAGTCACTCGGATGTCACTAGCTTCACTTAGGACAACTAGTCAATTAAACACCCTAGCCATTAGTTTTACTTATGCCACCAACTCCACTTAGGATAGCTAGTCAAATCTCCTTCTTTGACCTTCCATACCAAGTTCATCACACATTCTTCATAACATACCCATCACAACATCCTGTTTAATTAAATTTCTACCCACTAGTCTTACACATTTCATTTGGTTACCCTAATTTGAAACCCATTGTTATCACATCATTCTTTATCCATTACCTTTATATGTTTATACTTACACAACTTCCTCAATCTTGAATCCAAATCATAAATTACAGCATTGTATAGTCAACACTCCTTTCAAATACCAGCCGTAATCATTCACTTTTGGATACCTACCTTAATTACCAACATAACATTCAGTTCTGAATTACCTATTTCGACTACCAAATAGAATGCTTTTAAAGTCTTATATCTATTTTGTGGATTCATCATCTTATTTTTTCATGTATGGAAACATTTTATTTTTATAAATTGACTTTTTTTTTCACTTTCATTTACTTACTTTATTATTCATCCCATTGGGATCACAATTTTAACTCTATTTTCTAACTTCTTATATTTCACACTACATGAACATTGTATTTCAATGTTTCACATCACATCTAATACAACCATTGCATATCATATTATGCATTATCTTGTTTTTTATGACATGATTAATTTATCATGCAAAGATAATACCACAAAAAATAACAACTATACAAATAATATTTAAAGATTTGAAGAGCCAATGTATTAAGCACCTACCTGTAGCATGAGAATGTTCTGCTACTCCAACTCATTATCCAGCTTTAGTAATCTCCCCTATACCAACAGGTTTTTGAAACCATTATAAACATATCAAATCAACTTAGGAACTTTAACTTGGTCTCTATTTAACACATGTTTACGAATTAACAATATGATAAGTTCACTAGATGCAATACACACCCATACTTTCCAATGTTCCTATCATCTATCGAAACCCAAATGTACCATTTACTTAAAGAATATTCATTTATTCACACAACAACGCACAACCATGTATTTAAACATATCAATTAACATTCATATACCTAATTTTAGCCAATTCCCCCGCCTTAATATGTCCTTTTTATATAATACTTTAACCAATTTGACATAACCTTTTTTATAGATGTTATATCAATATATAAAATTGATATTAAGCTCCATTTCATTTAATGCAATGACTTGTATCCTTTCTTTTCTTTTTATCATGTATTTTTGGTCGAAGATTAACATTTAAATTTTCAAGGTACTGATTTCCATTTTCTTCATTCTAAAATCATTTTTAACATGTTCGGGTCCAAGTTTCAACAATAATCCAAGGCAATGATCCACTCCAACACCCTTTTTCCTACCATTTTCTTAAAATGGCCAAAACCTTCAAATCATTTGCTCTATAGTTTTCTCTTCCATTTATTATTTTAAGTTTTTGACTTAAATCATCTAAAACACACTTTAAGTTTATATATTCAATTGACAAAATCTTAAACCCTTTTTCTATGTATTATGGCTGAAACCTTCACCCAAAGAACATACAATGTTTTTTTTTCCAATTCCTTGTCCAAAACTCATCTAACATTTTTAATTATATGATGAATAATCCTTTTCAAGTAAACATTAATACACAAATCAATTTCCTCCCTAAATTGCTAGCTTGGCTAAACCTCCCCCTTAACAAACCAAGGGTTGCTTTTCTAATTCCAACATTATCCAACCTAGTTTAGCATGTTTGCAATATAAAACAACAACTTTACATGCACTAAACTCATCATTAAAATTAATTCTTTTCCAAACCCTAGGTTTAACGCAAACCCTAGGTTTAACGCAAACCCATAACCAACCAATTCATGGATATCATGTAAAAACTTAATAGAACTTGAAAAGAATGTTTATTGTTACTTACCCACACCAAATCAAGGAGAAGTTTCGAGCTTAAACTATATATCAACATAACTATACATTTAAAATCCCTCCTTCACCATTTCCTATTTTGGCCGAATATCCTCTATGGTATAACCATGATTGTCACTTTAACTTTTATCATGTATTCCATCCCAAAACAACTAAAACACGCCAAATCAATCAACAAAACCCAAACCCTTCAAGTACCCTTTTTTGGCCGAATGCCACCATAGAACAAATCCATGAATTTTCCTTTAACTTTTCCTATAATTTCACATTATCCATTCCTAAAATACTTCTATGAACACATTTTACCACAAGTTTAACAACAATGATTCATCATTCAATCAAAACTCAAGCTTAAACATATACCCATTTTATACCCATAACTAAAGTCAATTAAAGATTGCATATAAATGAAGGAGAAGGCTTGCTTACCATTTTAAATACCATATCCATAGAGTTTGATACAAGAAAACCCAAACTCTTTTTTCTTATCTTTAAGATTTCTCACTTTCTCTCTCTACACATTCATCTTCTTTTCTTGATTTGTCACTCCAAAACTTACTTAGATCATGTTTATTTTTCAAGAGAATGATTAATCCTCACAAAAATCTCTCAATTAAGCAAGAAGTCACTCAAAATTTGATCATGTTTTTTGTTCTCCCTATCTACTGGAACTTTACGCCAACTTTCACTTGTTTATAAAGAGGAATTTTTCTTATTTTACCATTTCACCCCTCATAATGCTTTCATGTATTTTTCCTATAACATACTCGGATGGTGATCTAAATCATAAGGCCTTCCCAAACTCCGATTGACTTAAAATTTGACCTAATATATAACAGTATGTTAGGAGACTCCTCATAAGCTTTCAACCAAATCCAACGGTCTGAATTAAAAGTTATGCGCGATAGCATAAAACTAGATAGTAGGTGATTTTACACCAAAATCCAAGTTTTCTTGTTCAATCCTTGCATGAATTGTATTAGTTATTCCATTAAATACTCAAAGCCATATATATATATATATATTAGACTTATTATTGTTTCACAGTAACATTACCGATTTTTAACGAGTGTTTACACCATCACTTGTTTGTACCATCATTTCTTATCTTTTATTTTTTTTTACCATACTAATTTTGTGGAATCATTTTCTCATTGTCCTTATTCTTTTATCCGTCGAAACTAGTTAGCGGTTTCGTCGACAATACAAATTTTAAACCTAAAATTCATAATTCTCTTTTCAACTTCATCAATATCCTTTACTCAACGGGGGTCTTGTTACTTTCATCTCTATATTTACGTGGGGGTTTATAGCATATGTGCCACTTTCTATTGGGATTGTTTACCACGACCACATTCACAAGTCATTCTAGGTATATCACCTCATGAATGGAATTAGCCTTTAATAACTTGTTTATTTCTTCAAAGATGGCATTTTATCATTCTCCTCTACAATTTCTCTTTTTCAGGCTAACCATGAGAAAATAAAGACGAACATTTAATTGGGAAGAGGCCATGTCTAGGATAATGTCATATATGTATGGAGGCTTGAAGGAAAAATTCTCTTTTGAATATTAAGGAGCTCTATCAAGGCTTTCTCTTGCTAGAGATCCAAAGTAGACCCAATTATTGTAGTGACAGTGTTTTCTTATTGATAGAAATTAACTTCTTTTAAAACATTTATGGCATTTTTCTGTATTTCAGGTGTTTCATTGAGAGATCCTCATTGATCTGTCAATAAACATTGTTGCTCTTTAGATAAGTGGAGAAGCATTTCTTGGAAACTATCTAATTCCCCCTCACTATTGCTACACTATTAATGGATAGTTTCATAGCTAGATACGTGTTACTAATCATCGTGTTTGTCTCGTGAAGGAGTGATCTCCTAAGTATGGTGTTATAAGAAGAATTCATCACGATCACCATAAATATTTGTTGGAGAGTATGACATCTTAGATTAGTACCATTGGTGATCAATATATTTAGCACAACTTTTTCTGGTACACCCTTGGTCTCAATCTCAATCAAGGGAGTCTTCACTAGTGTTAATTTAGAGCGGTCAATGTCTATTTACACCATATCTTATTTGGCATTGGATATTCATAGTATTCTATCATCCACCAATACCCTATCCACCTTCTAATTAGAAAGGACAATGGTGATTACCAATGCATCTTTATGAGGAAAGGTCACCCCTTCTCCATCTTTTAGGGTGAACACAATAGGCTCTATGTCAAAGGTTTGAAAGGCGTGGGGTGAGTAAAACTTGTTTTCTATCATCTTTTTTGCTTCTATTAGAGTTGCCTCCTGTTGAATTTTTGCCTAACATCTCATTAATTTTAGGTAAAGGTTTCTAATGTATGCTAGTCTATTTTCCTTGTTATTCAGGTTTTGTCTTATTTTTTTATAAACTATCAAAGGTAGCCCTTAGCAATTAACCTTTCTATTTCTTTCCTACGAGCATAGCAATCTTTAGTTTCATGATTCGTATCTTTATTAAAAAGGTAAAACTTATTAGGATTGCATGTTTTAGCATCTCCCTTTATTAGAGGTGAATATTGACAAATTATCTTCCTTTAATAGCAATAAACATATCAATTTAGGTGGCATTAGATGAGTGGTAATTAGTTTAGGGTATACTAGCCTATTGTAATTAACCCTTTTAGGTTATTCCTAAATCTTTAAGACTGCTAGGAAATCGATCGTGCATAGGAGATTTTTCTCTTTGTCTATAAGATTAAGGGTGTCCATGCCTAGCTACACTCACCTCCTCTACATGAATATGGTTCTCCATTGCCTACTTTACCTTGAGGAGAAAATATAATCTTTCCTATAAGGTATAGTTATGTACCCTATTAATTAAATCTTATATGGTAACGGGTTCAACTAAACCCTCTACCTTAATTATTTTATCATTAAACATTTTCAAATAGGCTCTAGTGCTTTCATTTTCCCATTGGATAATGACAAAGAGCTTAGTTGAGCTTTTTTTAACTAATATACTTGTACTGCAATGAGCAACAAACTTGGCACACATATCAGTGAAGTCAAAGATGGGATCAAGCTCTAAACTATGGTACCATGCTCGTACAAATTCATAGAACATGGTGGAGAAGATTTTACACATGGCATTGTTATCCTATATAACTAGCTCAAGGTTGTTTTGTACATTTTATACATTTATCTAATATTAGTGAGCTCGTCGTAATTGTCCAGGTTTATTTATGTAGAGACAAATTCTTTTAGAAGACATGTATTACATAACGGGCAATCTCCTATTTTATAAGGATGGTATTATTCTCTAGGGTATGCACAATTAGGGGTGTTCAAAAAAACCGAATAACCGAAAAAACCGAGAAAACCGATGGAAAATTAACCGAGAAAACCGAACCGAGATGAAAAACCGATTAAACCGATTACTAAAACCAAAAATTCTTTCCGGTT
>Ga0307515_10002642_pt1 | contig 38460 bp, 32 predicted proteins | sample 17_EM_MG_FD_194513 | JGI IMG/M metagenome (GOLD analysis project Ga0307515, IMG submission 194513) | Populus trichocarpa ectomycorrhiza microbial communities from riparian zone in the Pacific Northwest, United States - 17_EM | ecosystem: Host-associated > Plants > Roots > Unclassified | place... | reverse complement strand
TGACACACTCCCAGCCCACTTGACTATACGCTCCCAAGTAAGCTCTCAAGACGCTCCCAGTACACTCCGAGTACGCTCCCAAGTACACCTCCGAGTACAATCTCAGTACACTCCCGGGCATGCTCTCAAGGACGCTCCCAATTGCACTCGATGGCACACTCCCAGCCTGTTTGACTGTACACTCCCAAGTACACTCCCGGGCATGCTCTCAAGGACGCTCCTAATTGCACTCGATCGCACACTCCCAGTCAACTTGCCTGTACGCTCCCAAGTAAGCTCTCAAGATGCTCTCAAGCACACTCCCGAGCACGCTCTCAACTCCCAATTGCACTCAATGACACACTCCCAGCCTGCTTGACTGTACGCTCCCAGTAAGCTCTCAAGACACTCTCAAGCACACTCCCGAGCATGCTCTCAAGTACACTCCCAATCTCACTTGACTAGATGCTTCCATGTATGCTCCGGGGTGCTCGATACAGAAACTTGCTGAGTTGCAGGCACCAGGCACCCGGAGGCGGGTGGCGGGAGGCGAGTGGGGGGAGGCAGGCGGCGGGAGGTGTTGGAAATGGTAGCGGGCGCTGTGAGAAAGTCTAAAAGCGATATCGTTCTCTCTACTCCAGTGGTCTCTCTATATACACAATGACAAGGCCATATTGGCCGCTCCGCCATCGGGCGGACTTGGGCTCGGGTTGAGCGGATTTCCAACAGGAGGCGGGTGGCGGTGGCCGAAATCACGAGGTCGGTCGATATCATAGTCTGAACCATATCCTTAGCGCGGCCACCACGACAAGATCTCACGATGCCTCATGGTCATGGTGTTGACAATTGCAACCTTAGATTCGGCAGGAAAGGTAGACAATTGGATCTTGGGGAGAGCAGATCTCCGACTCAGATGTTCGAGCAGAATCTGCTTCCTGCTTCCCACTGATTGTTGGCGTATGTGTGCGCATTCGGGCCGGGGCTGATGGTGATGATGGCGATGGTGATGACGGCGATGGTGATGGTGATGGTGGCAGTGATGATGATCATTGTACCAGAAGCACTTAGACAAGTAGGTTGGCTATGTCAACATTAGCATCGAAGCTTCCACAGACTTAGAGCCTTCCAGTAGCCAAAGCTTCCACAGACCTAGAGCCTTCTAGTAGCCAAAGCTTCCACAGACCTAGAGCCTTCCATTAGCCAAAGCTTCCACAAACTCAGGGTTTTCCATCGGCCAAAAGCTTCCCGTGGAAAACTCTACTCCTCCCGATGCGAGGCTCTCTCAAGAAGGCTCTCCAGCAGGCTTTCAAAGAGGCTTTCAAGCAGGCTGTTTAGGTCCATCTCCGGCCGCCAGCTGTATATAGTTCCATAGGCCCACAAGCACACCTCTATGAATCGACTATAGACGACTATAGGCTGCGCGTCGCGCAGGGGTCCACGGGAAGCTTGCTATGAGCTGCGCGAGTGCGGGTGTGCGCGTAGCGCAGTCTATAGTCGATTTGCACTTTTGCTGATCGTGTCAAAGTAGAAGGATTTGTTTCTTACTTTTAAATCCTCACTGGTAATATTTGCTTCCTCGGCCTTCTCCTTTTCTTCTTTTTCCTTCTTTTCCATATTCATCTTTTGTAGACGAAAACATTTGTTCCAGGTATGTCCTTCGGATTTTCCTGGGTTATGGTTCTTCTACCAGGTGCAAGTCTTCGAGGAGGAGGAGGAGGAGGAGTTGTTGGAATTTCCTGATTTCGTAGGTTTCTGTCCTTTTTTCCTATTACCCGTAGGTTTAGAAACAAAAAGAGCCGAATTGTCTTCGATCTCGGAGGTGTCGATATCCATAAGTCGTTGCTTCACATCAGCATACGACGAACTATCTTTTGTAGTAAGATTATCGATCACCTTTTTATGGTGTTTAACCAAAAAACCCAACAGAAAGTCTCTCTTAGCCATATCTTCATTAAGAAATGTAGCAAAGGTGTTTCAGTACGAATGAGAGGAGGCTTTCGAGAGTTTCGTAAGGTGGAGCCAATGGGACTCAAACTTGGATATAAATCCTGGTAAGTCTGTCCCAGAATATTGGGTAGGAAGGGAGACCAGATTCAGTATCTGGGAAACAACTGCAAAAGCCGAATCTCTATAATATTCGGTGCGAAGCCAAGTCCATATCAGGTTAGGATCCTCCAACTTAACAATTTTTTCCAGAATGTCTTGGGAGACCACCTGTATAAATATGGTCGACGTGGTATGTTTAAGATGCTCCAAGGCATCTATTTCTGTCTGATCAGCATCGTCTGCTGCAGACACACAATCCACCACTACCTCATACGCCTTAATGCCCTTAAGGACAATGGTCATCGAGGTGCTCCATATCCGATAGTTGTCGTATCCAGTATGTTTACCGATACTATCGAGTTTAATATTTACGGGTGTTTTCTTCTCAACACAAGCCGAGAAAGAGAACATAGGATTCTTTCCGGACTAGGAGGAGTCGCCAGGAGCCATTGGTACTTTAGGACGAGGCGAGGGTGCGAATGATCCGAGTGGTGTTGTTGAAGGTTCGATTACTTCTGGATATTCGACGGGAACAGAATGAGTGTCGAACAAATTCTGAATAAGTGAAGAATAATCAGGATTGGAATCAGTGTCGCTCATCCGGGCTCATAACCTATTCGAGTATATCAGCGAAAGTCCAAAGAGATCTATTAGAATCTCAGAAGAAATATACGAATAATAAGTATTGCAGATATAACAATTTCAAGAAGTGTTTGAAAGATAAGCATATACTGAGAAGAGGATTCGACAGGAGATATTGTATTCTTCCCATCGATGTCTGACCAAGTCTAAAAAACTGTTCTCCAACCGGAGAAGCAGTATCTATATATACAATACTAAACGGGTGATTGTCCGTGACAACGGTCACGGATCAATGACCAAAACAGGAAGAGAAAAACTCTGCAGCCGAACATAAATACATAAGAACCGTAAGGAATAAACCAGAACAATCTAGGCGCGTTCATTTACGATATGCGCTGATAAATCCCTGATCCAACGGAACTAAAAAGAAGGTTCTAGACAAGTTCTAACCGGAACTTTCTAGACAACCTAAACATAAAAGATAACAAAAGTATTAAAAGTTACTAACACACCACATTCTTCTTATCCATAAAGTACCATCTTATTGTAAGGAGAATACTAAAAGAAAGTACAATATTAGTAAAGAGAAATGTAGATACTTCCGTATTTTCAATAATCAACAGCATTTTGGAGCATTTTTTTACCGCTGCACTATGAATATTACTGATATAGTAAATTGGAGACCAGGAAGTGAAAGAGGATCTGTTTATGCATAGTTCATGTATAGAACACTTTGTGATCAGAGCAAAACTCATGGACTTAAATAAACTTGAATTGATTGGAGTTACTCAGTGGAATGCATCTTCCCAGTTGCCAATATGCTTGCTGTAGCCACAGAAACAATAGTGACTCACCCGGGACTTGAATCACTGGGAGCTGGCCTAGAGATGATATAACAAATTTGAATTCTAGGCGTATGTTAGAGCCATATACATCTGGAAGCATAGGAGCTGCTAAAAATGACAACTCTGGGTTTGCTGGGCTGGAGATATATCTGGGCGCCTCCAAAGGACGGCGAAACCGCTACCGTACCTTGTACATATTATTGATATGGCAGTTGCACCAATAAGTCGCCGTACACTTCTTTACGCACCTGGGCCGGCCTGCGTATATTTTTGGGGCCTGCATCAAATCAGGCTTCCCAACGGTCCGGGGCGACTGGCGTCTTTCGGGGCCCCGAATCGCCGTCCCGTTCGGGGCATGCATTTCGGATGCCTGATCCATCTCGGTATGTGATCTCAATGCCTAGGGCCCGATATAGATGCGTATAGTTTTAGGATATGGTTTCAAGATAAGAGGCTAGGGTCTGTACGAACTCTAACCATGGATAGGCCTGGATGCTGCGGCTGGGTGCTAATTATTCAAGGGTCTGCAGCTGAATGCCTAAAGGAATGAACAATTATACTGCGATACGACAGGTTGCCTGAATGCTATGTGTGGTCAAAATCCGGTGATTTTGATAAATCAAGCGAATGGATACGGGTGGGAATACGAAAGCTCTACAGGGTCCGAACCATACTCACTTGTAAGGCTAGCTAGCTAAGGTCCTTGTGCGAGCCTGAGTACATTTCAGCTAATCTTGAGGATAAGAAGTACCCTCTCCGAAACTGCGATTGAACATCACGCTCCAAATGCCTTTCAGCTACCACTGGTGCGCTTCATGGGACGATTCAGATCTTCTGGACTCCATCACTGTTCACCCTATTGGAAATCAGCTCAACCCCGCGCCCGAGTCCGCCCGATGGCGGAGCTGCCAATGTGGCCTTGTCATTCTGTATATAGAGAGACCGCTAGAGTAGAGAGAACGATACCGCTTTTGGACTTTCTCACAGCGCCCGCTACCATTTCCAACAGACCCAAAGATGTAGCATGTCAATATCCTGCTCCGCTTGTGAGATCAAAGGCTGGCACCCCAGGACATAGTGAGCGCTACACAATCTCAGATCGGTGAGCTCCCTTATGGATGATATTGAGGCTATTGAATGTCTGAAATTGCGGTTCATGGTGGAGATTCGAAGGATATTGCAGATGAAGAGAAGATATTGGTAGACAAGTAGATGAAGCGCAGGAGCTACAGTTGGGAGTGGAGGAGGCTTGGTCAGTGAGCAGAGGGTCTTGTTTGTTTGTATGTTATCATATCTTTATCACAGCATCGCTATGCATGTTGTGACGAACCTGTCGAGACGATTGATTGAGTCTAAGTCTAAGATGACACATAGCCTATATAGTAGCTGCCAGCCCTAACCCAAAGCCACGTGATGACGTACTCTACAAAGACTCGGTCTAACAATGCGCAGTGCGCATCGCTAGACTACAAGGCCCTGTAGGTTTCTAGTCCATCGCTCTGATGCCATAGGGCTAAACAGTTCTTTTTTTTGCTGCCCCGAAAATTGTCGTCTGGTCTGGGGTATACATTTATTTGGACGGACGGACTATTGGGAAGCCTGCATACGACTTGGCGGCCGGCCCGGCCAGAAACATGAGACCCGGCGGCAGGTCAGGCTTCAATATACAGGCCTGCTCTAGCGAAGATCAGGCCCGGTTTCATGCAGGCCGGCCGAGCTGGGCCGCTTTGGAACACCGCCCTGGAGTCGGATGAATTGAACGAATTCAGCCGACCCGAAATATTCGGAGATCCATTCGAAGAGTGTTTAATTTGATAGCCTGCAAGTACCACGTGCACACAATTACTCACGCTACCAACAACAATCTTCAAGCTCTACATACTCTATTTATAGTGACGATTGACCAAGTTCTAAATAGGATGAGGGCTTCCGCTTTTCGATGCGATTACAATACCACTCGCCGCCCTTTAGCTCGACCTTTATCCAAACAGCGCTCTACCCCCTCGCATCATTCATTCAGCAGCCTCTAGCTGCGCTGTTGGTGACTGTATACGAGTTAGGCAATTGAGCCCGTTAAAATGTTCGCCTCAGCAGGAATCTACTGACCATTTGCTATTAGATATCGACATGACATTCCCATAATTAACCCAAAAGATCTTGAATGTATGCATCCAATTGGCTGTAAGCGTGCAACCTGACCCGGAACGTGAGTTTATGGGTTGTCAGGGTGACAAAGGAGTACTCATACGTAATCACTCGATTGACAACGGGTACCGATAGTTGCAAGTGCCAATGGGAAGAAGTCTATAGACTATCTCCGGGAGAAACGATGTCTTTATATACACGAGAGCTTGGAGATCCGTGGAAGTCTTTGGAAGTCCATGGATTGGAAATACAAGTGGCGGGTGACAATTTGTATATGAGTCTACAGCTTGTCAGTTAACTTGGCGATATTAGTGTATCGACGACTTCCTTCTAGGTTTTACAGTATCGCCGCTGGTGGTGTATACCCTTAGATCGTTTGTTGCAGGCTCGGAGTTAGAGTCTTTTATGAGGATATTGCTTGTATGAGGATACTGGTAATCGGTTTGTATCAGGCATGTCAATAGTCCGTCCCGTCCGTGCAACAATGTGCCCGGGACTGGACTATGATTTTCGGGGCAGAGAATCCTAGACCTTTTGAGACCAGGGCAAATGGTTCTTGGACTAAATATTTACAGGGCTCTGCAGTCTCTATGATGTCACAAGGAAGGTAGCGGTGTTACCGCCGATAGGATGTGAACTTCGCTGTACTCAGGAGTTAATTTGAAGATTTGGTTAGCACACTTCAGCGGCCGACAAAGACGTTCACAAATCTCAAGTAAAGAAGTAGAAAGGACTGGAGCACGTTTGCTCGTCACTCCAGTTTCTCAGCTGCTGCGCAGCTTGACAACCTACAACGACTCGCACACGTGCGGGTGCTGCGTACTTGCTCCGTATTCTGACTCTATAGCTGTTATTCTGCACTCTCCAGCACCTACGTTCTATCTACAAGCGTTATGTGGTAATGACTCGCCAGTCCCAGGCAAATGGAAGATCCCCCAGGGTACATGAATTCAGTGTAGGGGTGTTTTAAAGCCACGAAAACGTCGTCTGAAAGACATGATGTGGTTTATATCAAACGCTGTGGTGTAAAAAGCGTTTAAACAATGGTGCTATCGTTTTCACTAAACTATAATATGGTGCCAGGATGCTGGTGTATTGTAGATCTCACGTTGAAAAATGTTGAAAATTTTCTAAGTTCATTTTTGTATGAGAGCTGTATGTCAAATAGCGGCCTATAGGTCTATCGTACTAGTTCAGTATATAAAGAGCATGGCGTAGTGGTTAATAGTCCTGGACTGAGACCATCTCACGCAAATATTCGGCAATCTATGCCTCACATGTTCACGAGATTTAAACTACATTGAAATGTACCCTAGGGCTTCAGCGGAACTAGAATCAGTCTTTTGCATCATCTTAGATATATTCAGCCCGGCTGAAGATCCTCAGTTGCGCAGAGCTAAATGTACAGAGTTGCATTGGGCTGAAGGAACTTAGTTGCGCTGATTGAATTCAGCGGGATATGGCCTGCTGAGTAGGCATATATGAGTGCAGAGCATTCACCAAGTTTGTACACTCCGCCAATGAACCTGTCCATTCACGGAGGGTGTGGTTCCATGAATTGACTAGAATAGAGCACCACGTTATCACTTATGTTTGGATTAGGGTTGAGTGCTCAGCCGCTGACGTGTAAATTCTGTAAACGACTAGGTGTTGTCTTAAACATAGAGTTGCATAGTTCAGTTCTTTAAAGAGAAGCAGGTTTACGTCACGTTCAGTGTGACGGGTTCGGCGCAACAGGTTACTTATGTAGAGAGGTAGACTTATTATATTATTGCAGAGTGCATGCAACTTCACTCGTGCGACGTCGGTATGAAGTTGCCCATACCGTGTATTGGCAAACTGTCCACTGTGCCGAGCATTAGCGATAATACAAGACATTACCCGTTCAAGTGCACCATAATGTGCGACTGCATGTGATCCCAACGCTCTGTCCCAACGAACTCAGGAATTGCACTCATAGTGCGGAACACTGTTTGCAAGGGTCGAAGTTCACGTACAAGGGTAGAGCTTCGGCTAGTCAGGCAACCCGGCTAGGCTTGACAATCACCACCAGGTGATGAGCAAAAACACTATTATTTTCACAGAAATCACTCTACTATTAGATCCCTTCACTGCCAAGCCACAAATAGTACACCTGGGCTCGTCGTGATGCGAAATCTTATACGCCAGTTGACTCGGTTCTGAATTCTTCGCCCTACCTCTGAGCTAACTATACGCGGTCGATATTAGGCTTAGGTCGCAACTACGGTTGTGGGAGGATAAAGAGAATAGCGGGGGTGTTGGAAGGGGTTTTTAAGTAGGTGGTGGTAGAAGTGGACGTCGATTAAATTACGAATGATTGCGTCCGACAGAGTTGCACTAGTACCCGGTATCACATGCTGTCGTTTTTGTTTTCAGCAATCTGCATTCACTACCACGTGCTGTAGGTTACTTCGGTAATCCCTGCCAAAGACCACCCGGACCCGCACACGCATCCATGTGATAGTAGTACAAAGCGACAAACTAGTCACGTCCACGGTTGTAATCACCATGCCACCTGCACCACTGGGGTTGCGGTTGAAATTACGGCCCCCACTAACACCACTACCACGACCAGCAGAAGACGCTCTGGAAAGAGGTGGGGAAAGCAACGGGATGGAGAGCGGGCAGATGCCGACACGTGCAAGTCTCTGAGCTGCTCTCCGTGGAGAAGTGCGATAAAGGGGTGATGGACTTCCTGGCGGCTACTGACGTCGGGAAGTTCCCCCCTAAAATGGACGGAGGAGGAAGAGCTGGCGGGAAACGGGCGGAGGAATAAGAGCCGGCGGGCTCTCCTTGATTCCATCCTTGTTTTCCTTTGTATTTCTTTTGACCAGCTTGTTAGACGCTTGCTTTCTTTCTTCCTTTCTTTCTTTCTTTCTTGTACCAGAAGGGGATGACAGGTAGCAGGAGTGGAGCTCCGCCATCTAGCCGGCCAGCCCGGAGGCGGACGGGATCAAGGGAATGTCATACTCTAAGTAGAGTGAATACAGTATGATTAAAACAAAAACAAAAACACTACTACCACTGCCCCAGTCAATTCCACCTCTACCAACACCGATACCACCAGAAACACTGCATACTATGATTTCTGTGTTGAGATCAATTGAGTACGAATAGAGATATTGAATTGACTATTGTACAAAAGTGGTTGTCTAAAGAGCAAAGAGAGGGAGAAAGACAGACAAATATGTATGGGAAAGAAGAGGGCATACTCGGCGAAGCCGTGTCTCACATCCGGGGACCTATGCCGAGCATCACTACCGGAGCTAGCCCTACTCCTCAACATGGGGGCTGGTGGAGACCCATGTGGGCCGCAAGCCACCGGCCTCATGCCCGTAGCCTTAGGCCATACCACAAACGCCACCGGGCTAAATCCTGTGCCAACACTTCCCCTTTGGCCCAAGGCGTTCCAAACAAGGTGGACAAACCAATTCCAAAGGGCGGAAGAGAAGAGAAAACAAACGAAGGCCCTGAATCCTCTAAGTCTCAAATAACATGTTGACAAAAGAGAGGAGAGAAGAGGAAAAAAGATAGGGAAAGACATGAACCCTCACAAAGAAACACTCCCTGGAGACCAAATCCAAATCCAAGTCCTACTCCTAAGAACACATACACATCCAATGAAGTCTTGCCCAAAATCCATATCCGAAACAATCTACCCAAGACACATATCCTTCGCAAACTCTCCAAGTTGAAAAATCCGGATACATATCCTGAAAATCATAAATCGCTGTCATTGTCACGGCGCAGGCAGGTACGGTGGTTCCTGGGAATAATAGAAGAAAGATATGGGTGGTGTGGAAGGAATTGTGTTACGGAAAGGCGGAGACGTTGGAAGATGCGGAGGAAGCGGCGAGATGGTGGGGGTATAATTTAGTAAGATAAAGAAGTGGTTCGAGGTGTTGCGACATGGGATGATATGGCGTGGTTGTTACGATAAGCAATAACGGAGTGGTGTGTAAGATCATGGGATAAGATTTGGATGGTACATCGGAGCATGAAGAATGGTTCGAGAGGTGGCAGACGAATTATATATAAAGAGAGTGTTGATGGTGTTGCAGGATTTCCTTTTTCTTCTCTCTTTACTCGTTCTCTTGTATAGCAAAGCTAGTTACGACTTTGAAACAGCTTCGACTCTTGTCTTGTCTTGATTTCTTCGAAACGAATTTCGAGCATCTTGTTCTGTTTTCTGATATCACATTAGTGTTACCAATATCACCTACGCACGACCACGCCCGTTACAGTCATCTTCCAAGTTGCAGGGTCGAAGGTATTCAATGTACGGCTCACACAAGAGCTTTCTATCCTCGCCATGAGGCGTCTAGATTTCGGGGATGCATGGCCAAAATTGCCACCGCCGGTCTCTGGGGGTCCACTGTCCCGTATCGCATCACTGTGCGTCGGCAGACATCGCCCAAGTATCCGCGGTCCATAACCCACTCATTGAAGATATTTTGAACAGCACACTGTATTTCTGCAGGATGTTGATATAAGGAGTAGTTGACATCAACAAGTAGTCGACACGAGGAGAGGTGGCCGAGACAAACGAGTAGTCGACACACAAATGGTAGGAAATGGAGTGGTTGATACAGAACGAGTACTTAACACACAAGTGGCAGGAGGTGGAGTAGTCAATACGGAACGAGGGATGGTAGACAAGCGGTTGGAGGTTGCACGGTACTCGAGACTTCGGTGCTTGAGGGTTGCTGGTTTAATTGACATGCAGTCGGCGGAAGGAGAGGAAATTGTCACTGTGTCAGCACGAGGAGAGGTAGTCGACACACAGCCGACACAAGAAGGTAGGGGCGTGAAGTCAGCCCAAGGAAGGAAGAGGACACGCAGTTGACACAAAAAATGTAGGCGACATGGAGTCAACCCAATGAACAGGGGACACGGAGTCAAACCAATGCTAGTAGACGATGCTCGATGCTTTTGAGGTGGTGGAAATTGGCAAACGATAAAGGCACTACTATTCGGAGTCGATTCGGTCCACTGCAACAGAAGGCAGAAGAGAAACGATAAACAAATACTAATAGAGGTCAACTCGATCCACTGAAACACAAGGCAGAGATGAGACGACAAACAAATCCTAATAGTGGCCGTCAATTCCGACAGCACTCAAAGTGGCGGGCTCCAAAAGGACAATGTCGATACGAGACTTTAATAGCTGGCGGCGCTTCAGAAATGATAAAACCAATATATGATGATTCCAAAGAACTGAAAGCGCTGGGCTCATAACCTGTTGAGATCAATTGAGTAGGAATAGAGATATTGAATTGACTATCGTACAAAAGTGATTGTCTAAAGAGCAAAGCAAGAGAAACACAGACAACTATATATGGAAGAGAAGAGGGTATACCGATCCCGAATATCTCTACCGGGGCTATCCCTACTCCTCAGCATGGGGGCTGGTGGCGGCCCATGGGGGCCGCAAGCCACCGGCCTCATGCCCGCAGCCTTCGGCCAAACCACAAAAGCCACCAGGCCAAATCCCGTGCCAACATTCTGTTGGCAAGGAGGTGGACGTGAACCTAAATATTTACGGGCTCTAAGGACCTAAGAAGATTTGTTGGTGAACGGGCACATTTGTCCGTGCTTGGTACAGTATTCCCCAAATGTGAATCGATCGACTACTAAGACCACCACTAGTAAGGTTTTCTAAATGACTCACTTTAGGTACCGAGCTCAATGCATTTTGTCCGTACCCAAAAACAATCAGCTGTCCGCTAGGCTAGGAACCATCAAGCACCGTTATTGACGGGAGCTGGGTTAGTGGTAGCGATTTGGGAAACGTCTTGGGATAAGCTATTGTAAGCAGAGAAGTTATATATACATCGAGTGCCAGTGTTGTCAACCGTCCCGTCTTTTTTGAGGCCGGACGGGGACGGACGGATGGGACGGCCGTTAACGGTAAATTTCCGTCCCCGGCCGTCCCCGGCCGTCATCGGCCCACATCCATTGATAATTTGCGAGTCATCATACATAATAGATATTCAGTTATAATAAGTACATTTCTCCACTATCTTGACTGTGAAGCAAGATCCTTCAACATCTGCTCGATCCGAACCTGAATTCTTACTACTGATTGAGAGTCTAGAAATATAGATAAATCTATTTATATCTTGTACCACGCGCTCTACAGTTACCGTATATGTATTAATAGTAAGCGCCCGATGTCGGCCGGTGACGGTGGATGACGGCCGATGACGGTATTTTTGCCGTCCCCGGCCGTCGTCGGCCGACATGCCGTCCTCAGCGGGCGAGGACGGGACGGACGGCCTTGGCGCCGTCCCGTCCGTCCTACAGATATTGCGGACGGACGGGACGGTTGACAACACTGGGCTTCGCTGGGAGCAAGGTGGTAGTGGCGGATCTGGCTTCGCTGGTAGCAGTGGATCTGGCTTCACTGGTAGCAGTGGATCTGGCTTCGCTGGTAGCGGTGGAATGGTCACTCTCACCTCTCTGACAATCTGGCTTCGCTGGGAGCAAGCTGTTAGCGGTGGATCTGGCTTCGCTGGTTGCAGTGGATCTGACTTCGCTGGTAGCAGTGGATCAGGCTTCGCTGGGAGCAAGCTGGTAGCGGTGGATCTGGCTTCGCTGGTAGGGGTGAAAGTAGCTTCGCAGGGAGCAAGCTGGTAGCGGTGGATTGGGCTTCGCTGGTAGGGGGGTATTACATGATTTCGTGGGAGAATAATCGAAGAGTAAAATACCCGATGCTGGTGATTGTGATGGTGGTGATGGTGATGGTGGTGGTGGAGATGATGATTGAAAAAAGGGGGTTGATCGAATGTATGCAGTATGAGAAATTTGCATCATTCTGTAATTCGATATTACATACGGTAACACCCGCATAACATTCTCATAACTCCGCTCTAATGGCCAAAGTACAGGGTAGGCAGTCATAATCTATAGGAAGCAACCGTAACACAGTGGGAACAGGGATAATATATCTCGGTTACGGTTGCACCGAAGGTTTTCCCGACGCTTTATGCAGTACTTCGTCGAATATCTCTCAAGCGGTAGTCATCGGTAAGTGGCATTGACTTCCAGATGCTGCTTGACAAGGTAGTCGTCTATGGACGTCCGCTTCGGTGACCATCCGGTTGACTTGATGGTTGCGCTCTCGAAAGGAGGCTTCAATAGAATCTTGGTTGACTTGGTAGACTTTGCCGGTCAACTTCTCGGTAGACTTCTCGGTCGACTTCTCGGTGCGCGTCTCGGTAGACTGTATCCCGGCGGGCTTTTGACTTGTCGGTAGGACTTGACTGGTCGAGTTCTCAGTTGACTTCTCGGTCGACTTCTCAGTGTGTGTCTCGGTAGACTGTCTCCCGGTGGGCTTTTGGCTTGTCGGTAGGACGCATTTTGACCCGGTCATCCCCCCTTTTGAAGTTCGTTGCTCCGTCGACGACTTAGACTCAAATCGGTTGATGATTGCCGTCGTGCTTCGTTAGACTTATGAACTTCGGTAGACTTTTGGTGATCTTTGTTGACCGACGCATCTTTCGGTAGCCTTCGTCTCTGGATTTCGGAGGTCTTCGACTTCGCTTGTCTTTTGACTGGTCTTGGTCGGCTTCGCTTGCTTCGTCACATTTTTGCACTTGCTTTCGTCACATTTTTCCACTTGCTTTGGCCATTCTTTTTGACTCGCTTTGGTCATTGACCTGCTTCGTGTTTCGACTGGCTTCGTGTTTCGACTTGCTTTGCGTTGACCATTCGACTTCTTTTCGCCTTTTCGGACTTCGCTTGGTCTGTTCTCGTTGTCTCTTACTTTGAGCTTCGGCCGTGAATTCTCTACGTGGGCTTATCATCGTCCGGATGCTAGGTGCGTATGTTGATTCTTCTCTAGGTACGCTTATCCCCGCTCTCTAGGTGCATTTATCGCCGCTCTCTGGGTGCTGCTGGACTTCTCTGTCGTTAAGTGCACTCTGTCTTCATTCCGGCATCTCCGGTAGGGTCATAGTATAGGAGGATTTCGGTTCCGGTAGGGTCATCCCTCTCTTTAAAGGTCGTTGCTCTGCCGACGACTTATCTCTTCTAATTAGTATTGTAGCTTGGTAATATGGTAGCTGGTGCGTTGGTCAACCCGAACGGCATGACTGGGTGCTCGAACTGCCTGTACCGGGTGCGAAACGCGGTTTTGTACTCGTCGCCTTCCTTGATTTGGATTAGGTGATAGGCATTCCTGAGGTCCTGTCGAGCATCTCCGAGATCAGTGGGAGAGGACATCGGTTCTTCACCGGGGCTTTATTGAGAGCTCGGCAGTCCACACACAGCCGCAGTCCGCCGTCCTTCTTCTTAGCAAATATGATCAGTGCTGCCGCAGGCGGTGTCTAACTTTCCCAGCTCTTGGTCTCACTCGCTCTTTCTGAGATTTCGTAGAGCCACGCAATTTGTTTGGTTCCTCACGGCCGGGTTACCCTGTCATTTCCTCTCACGCTCTTCCTACGCTCCTCGAGCCAGAATCGCTCTTCCTCACGAATTCCCTTTGGATGCCGTGAAAGGTGCGGTGCGAGAGTTGGCATATCTTTGCTGCATACGTCCACATAGTCCTTGTATCTCACGAGGATACGACAAATCTTGATATTGTGAAATCTTGATATTGTGCCGGGATACGACCCCCATCATCTGTCGTTACCATCTCCATGTTAACTATGTCTGTTCCTATTCTCGTTAGCCTTTTCTGCATTCTGCATTGTAGCATGCTCTGGCGGAGTGGAGATGGGTAGGGGTCCCGGGTTGGCTGGATCAGACGGTTCGTCCCAATAGACCACCCCCGTTGTCCAGTTTCTCCCTTGGTGTCTCAGCGAGCCGGTAGCAGTCATTCAAGCACCGTCACTGTGTCACTCTTCTGCCGCAACTACCGCCGCTGCTCCTGCTCGCGCATTCAGCATCCTGGGGTTTCTCTCACCTACGGTGATGCCTTCCAGCGATGCTCCCAGCAACTCTTGAGATTCACCAAGTCATATGGCGAATGCCTCGACCACTTACTAGCTAAGAGATGATCACATGCGGTAGCCCTGAGTAGTTGTGTACACGGGGAAGGCGCACCATTTTTGGTTACCTCACCGCGTTCCGGCAGACTTGTGTGATCTGCTTCTGGAAATCTTCGCCCGTTGCGATCCATTTGGCGTTCGTAGGGCTGTCAATCGACCGTTGCTCCAGTCGATTTCCGGGATTCTCGCCATGGCAAGCCCAAGACTAGGTCGTATACCTTCATTGGGACGACTAACTAAAACCTCCGATTCGTCAACCGGTTTAAGGTATTCAAAAAAAACTGAACCAAGAGACTTGCCTTTCGGCTCTCCTTTACAGACATCATCACCGGGCCAGGGTGGAGGTGAATGCTGGTTCGTATGGTGGCTCGAGTTTCCTAAGTAGGCTCGGCGATATAATGATGCTCATTGCACCGCAGTCGATTAGTGCTTTGACTCGCTGCATGTTGCCGTGAATATTTGGTACAAGGTAGGTTTTGTGGTCTCCGCTGCCGCAGCGAGTGCGTTGCCGGTTTGCCTTTCGGCTTTCGTAGACTTCCTTTGAAAGCCACGGCGCTGTTTATAGTTGGCACGGCTGCCTCCACTGGGCTTATTGGACTTGACCTATTTTGAATTCCCGGTATCGGGATTGTTAGATTTATTGGAATTGGCGGAAGTGCTTTCCGCAGGGTCGGAGATGGAGGGTCGGAAGTTGCGTTTCTTATCGCCGCTTTTCTGAGACTCTCCGTATTGACTTTGCTGTTGCTGTCCCCCGGGCTTTTTGTCGTCCGGTTTGAACTCCGAGGCCGCCGCACAGTCGAAGAGTTGGTCGAGTGTGTTGAACCTGTCTTTGCCGGTGGAGATCCAAGGTCTGACTTTCGTCTTAAGTGCGTGCCGCAGGCCCGCCCATGCCATGTCGTATAGGACCACTTCGTGCGTTATAAGGTTCCAGCCGGCTCTCCTCCCATTTGCTTTCAAGCGGTTGGCATAAACTCGGACTGATTCGTTTGGTAGTTGCTGGTACTCCTGCATGGCTTTTGTCGCTGAATTGGGTCTGGGTGGTTATTCCAGGTGTCGACAAAAGAGACGGCATACTTGACTTGATCGGGATCGCCTCTTGGGAATAGGTGCTTATCAGAAGCAAAGTTTGACCATAATGTTTCGAGGAACTTATCCAGCTCTTTCGCTCCGCCGCAGTACCGTAAGGGGTCAACTATCTTAAAGATTTTGGACTGATTTCCGAAATTCTCCGGTCTGTCGGTGGCTCGGCTGCGGTCGAGTTCTTAAAGCATTCAGGTTCTCTCCTTCTTCCATTCGGCTTGTTGTTCGAATAGGAGTTTAAGTAGCATCCAATTCTGCTGAAGCATCTCCTTTTGGTCGTCCTTGGTGATCTTTGACAAGATGTCGTCTCGGCCGCGATTATCCTCAGTTTCTGGGAGGGTTGAATCAGCTTCGTCTTCGTCTTCGTCGTCAGGATCGCGGGCTTCCTCGTGAACTTGAGTCTCGACGGGATTGTTGGAATTATTAGAATTGCCGGTAGTGTTTTCCGCAGGTTTAGAGATGAATGGTCGTAAGTTGCATTTCATATCGCCCCCATTCTGAGACTCTCCCAATTGCCTTTGTTGTTTTCGCTGTCCTCCAGGCTTCTTCGAGGTTGCTGGAGTTGTAGGTATACACGATCCGCTGACTCGCAATCGCCTTCGGTTCTCGGTATTGCCGATTCAGGGGTAAGATCCCGTCATTGATTGTAGGTTCTCCGACTGATGATCACGGTCAATTGACTTGTAGGAATGGTATTCGATTTCTCTCGTTGATAGGGTCGAATCCTGTAATCATGATAATCGTCTTTGCCGGCGACGCGTTTCGTCCATTGTAGCTTCTCGGGCTGATGATCGCACTCAATTAACTCGTACGAATGGTGTTCGACTCAATATCTCGATCGTATTCGGTTTCTCTCACTGGCCGAATCGAATAGTCACGGCCTGTAGTCGTGATAATTGTCGTCATCGCCGGTGACGGGTGTCGTACGCCAAATGGTCTCTGGACTCTTCTCCGCTGCCATCAGGGTGCTCAATTGAATGATGAAACGATCGATATCCGTGCTTTCAGTAATCATGATTCGATATGTCGTTTTTTAGGTTGTAATCTCAATTGTAGGCTTGATGATGTGGCGCGTCGGTAAAGGGGTAAACTCGTGAAATCCCGTGAGCGAAACGTATCCGTTTACTGAAAAGCGATAATAGTGTAAGGGCACGTACGCCAGCGTTCGGCCTTATAGGCATACGTATGGTAATTGTAGGTATACGGTTGCAAGCGTGGACTCGAGTGATAGTAAATAGGTGTATAGGTACGATTATCGCTGGAGATCTAAGTCTCGTGGCGAGCCGACTATATAGAATGGCCGTTACCCGGCCACAGTCACGTGTCGCTGTTACTGTATACAGCACTTGGCGATTGGACCAATATTTGCAGACTTAATTGGACCAACTTTTGCAATTTTTGTTAATACAGCTGAACACAGAAAAGATAAAAGATATCAACCGACAAAAGTTTTGGTGAAATAGAAACAGTGCAATAATTCGACAACAACGATAGCAAGTGAAAAATGGACGGCCACGATCGACTCTGGACCCCAAATTGACCCCGGAACGAGTGTCGCAGCACCAGGGAGAATGCAGGAGGAGGGAGGGCACAGGAATCCATGCAATGGAGTGACTTCACGTAAAGGCTTGGCAGAAAATGTGACTGACTCGACGGGTCGGCCAATGAGCAAGCAACAACGAGGAGTATGAGGCTTCCCTTACAGAACTGATGACCAAATTCAGAGTGAGTGGGAGGAATGACCTGGATCGGGGAGAACCAGAAGATGGGAGGAGCGACGCGACCATGGATTTGGTGATGAAGTCAGCGACAGCGGCAACATACATCGCCATGGAGACTGCAAGAGCAACCACATTTGAGCTGATGGAGAGAACTGAGAACGGAAAACAGAACAACAGGAGCCAGGCCCCGGCGCCCCCCAGAGACAGGAGGAGCCGCATGGAGAGGAAGATTTGACAGCAGGCACAGGTACTAACACAGCTGCACCAAACAGTTGCACATTGTGCACACCATGTGGAAGCCTGAGCAATCTGCGAAAAGGCACAGCGGCTGGGACTAATAAGGTGGAAGCAAGAGGGAGAGCAGATGTGAGATGCCCGCCAGGAGGATGAGGTGCGGTGGGGGGCAGGCATCCTGAACATAATAGCAAAGAGCCTGGAAGGGGCAGCACAAGGCCAGGAGGGGAGAGAGAAAGATAGAGAAATGACTGCGAGGACGGACATTGGTTCGCTGGAGCCCCCCCACTATGCACACTCGAAGCGAATAGAGGGACCAGGGAAGCGCCAGCAGCTGCAGCAGCAACTGAAGCGCTAATGGCAGATCAAACTGCAGCCTAAACGGCAGCCTGCGCCAAAACCACTGGTAGCACCCACACCAGCCAGACAGTGGGAGACCGTCCCACCCCGAGTCAAGAGGCATATGGCACCCGTCGGCCCAAGCACCGGCCCAGGCTGTTCTCTGAAGGCTGGATCCTGCATCGCAGAGAGATGTTTGATATTATGAAGACACAACAGTGCAGCGCTCTCCAATAAAATGGACCAAGAAATCACATCTGCAATCAACAGAGAGCTCTTCCACCAGAAGGCACTGGCTCACAATAGGATCATAAACACCAAGAGGAATGCCAAGGCCGCAATTACTGCAATCACGCACCTGAATGCGAAAACAGAGATGGCTTCTCAGTACTGCGACATCAATATTACCGCAGCGTGGAAGGTCGAGAAAGGATGTGTGGACATTGATGAGAATGAGTCCTGGGGAGGGCTAAAGATGCACACAGTTCCTCTCATATGGTACATAGGGAAACACACTGAAGGCATGCAGATGATGTGAGTCGATTTCAATGCGGAGACCGAGGGTATACTGATCCCCAATGAAGTACAGTGGCTGGCAAACCCAAATACCATCAGAGAGAGGATGGAGATCGGAGAAATGGACGCGTCATCAGGAGTTTTCGTTGAAACAGGGAGCCAGGTATCCCAGGGCATAGTCAGGGACGGCATCAAGGCCGCGGAGGTGTGGTACCGAGTCGCAACTTACACGAACGAGAGATCTGGCAGCAGGCGTAAGGGCACGTATGCCCGCGTTCGGCCTCATAGGTATACGTATGGTATTTATTGGAATACGGTTGCAAACGTGGATGCGAGTGATAGTAGATGTAGATGTAGAGGTAAGATTATCGCTAGAGATCAAAGGCTCGTCGCGTGCCGACTATATAGAATGGCCGTTACCCGGCCTGGGTCAGGTGCCGCCGTTACAGTATCCCCCTCATTGGACGCAGACCTCCTGGGCTGCATAAACCGTATAAGAGACAAGGAAGGAAAGGAAAGCATTAAACAATCATGCCGCGTCTGTACTGGTACACACTCAAAATTCCCGGTACCGATTGGCACCGTACGGTAGCCTTTAGGTGGATCCGGCACACAGGGAACCTCCACCTCCCATTGACTGAGATCCGGAGGTGGTAAAACCCGTGCCGACGCCATTTATAGCGGGCCGAGATCCAATGAAGTGATAAAGTAAGAAGAAGAGAAGAGAAGAGAGAAACAGAGGAAAGGAACATCCAATTGATAACTTTCCTCCAGTCCTGAGTTCCGAGACTCTAATCACCCATTTCCTCCGCTCCCAAGCCTCGGACCTCAATTCCTCCTTATCTCCACTCCCGAACTCATACAGCATCCGACCTGCCATCCAGTACCGAACTAATAGCTCATGCATTTCGGCGTAGGTCATTGTCGGAATTCGTCTGGGTGGTATAGCTTCCGCTCATGACTTGGCATTGATGGGAGCTTCCGCTGCCGGCATCGGTCATAGTCATCAGTAATCATCAATCGTATACGTCAATCATGTAGTCTCGTCTCATTCGTTGACATCTAGCAAGTGATCTTCTCTAAAGATGGTTATACTTACCAAGTTCATGCGCGCTTGCGCTGTCTTAGCTCTCTGCAGCGCTTCCGCATGCTCTGTAGGGCGTATCTTGCAGCCGACACTCATTGGTAGTTGACATTGACTCGGTAATCGTCGTTGGAAGTCCGTTTCGGTGACCATCTGGTCGACTTCATGAGTGTGCCCTCGATATGGGGCTTCAGTAGATTCTTGGTGGACTTGGTAGACTTGCCTTTCGGGGTACTTTTGACTTGTCGGTCCGTGTCTCGGTACACTGCCTGCGGTGGGCTTTTGACTTTTCGGTAGGACTTGATTGTGTAGACATGGCTATCTCCCTCATTTGAAATTTCTTTGCTCCGTCGACGACTTCTCCATCATATTGATTATCGATTGCTATCGTGTCTCGGTAGCAGTGTAACTTCGACATCCGAATTGATATTGGGATTCATTGGTGATTCGGGATTGTAATAGTAATTTCTGATTCGACATGTAATTCTGTTCAGACTCTCTTCCTTCGGATTCCGTCGTCCTTCTGCGTCGTCCGCTGTCCAGTGACTATCGTGACTTGCTCTGCCTGTTGACTTACTGTTGTATAAGTCGACCCAATGCGCTCAATCTCGACGTCATTTCAATGGCGCCTTATTGTGACGTTGGGCAATGATGTGAGTTTTCGCTCCAGGCATCGTCATAGCCGGCGGTTCTCATGTGACTCGCTGGTGACCATTTGAGGATGGTAGAATGCGCCAACTGCATCAGCGTGGCAGTATATCATTGATCCATATCTAACAAGTAAGCTCCACAGTGGGTGGTCATACTCGCCGCTATAGGAGTGTGCTTCTGCTCTTGGAAAGCTGCTTTGCATATGCGGATTGGGGCATCTCTTGATTCGGCGTTCGATAGGGTCCCGGTGGCCCGCTGTTGTCATCTCTGTCGGCAGCTTCGGTAGAATGTCCGTTTGTTTCTACGTAGCCATTTGGTAGGCCTCTGGTAAGGTGGTTTGGCATTCAGTTCGGTATTCCGTTCAGCGATAGTTTTTGATCCTTTGGTCAGCCATTGGGTAAGCGTCTCGGTCAGTGGCTTTGTACGGTCAGACTCTCGGTAATCCTCTCGATCTCCATGTGAAGTTCTTCGGCAGTGAGATCCATCGCTGTGAGATCACGGTCATCTTCTCTTGGTAGTTGTCTCGACCGTCTCTTGTGATGCCATTCTGTAGACTATTCGGTACACTCGGTGGTCATTTCCAATCTCCTTCGCGACCAATTCCGTAGCCATGTCGCAGTCGTTCAGTATCGCATTCGGAACTGCTTCAGTAGCCATATTTGCACTCATTTGGCATGGATCAGGCTCGTTTGACTTGTCATCGTCTCTGGTGCATTCACAGGTTTGCTGGACGTCTGTTGTATGTTAGGTGAACTTATCGTCATACATCGAGGGGTGCGTTCGCTGGCTCTCCACTCGGGTGCTGGTCAATTCATCTGTAGCTGTTTTTGGCATCACTTGACTCCGTGCACTTATCGTCGTTCTCTGAGTAGACTAGTCGATTCATCTGTAGGTGTGTTGCCATCACTTGACTTCATGCACTTATCGTCGTTCTCTGAGCAGACTAGTCGATTATCTGTAGGTGTCTTGCCTTCACTTGACTCCGTTGACATATTGTCGTTCTCTGAGTCCACTAGTTGATTCATGTCCAGGTACACTTGCCGCTGCTTGCATTCCCAATTGGTGAATGTGTCAAGGCGCAAGAAGGTACGGAGATACTTAGGAAGATGCGGGAGGTGCGGAAGGAATTGTGTTACGGAAAGGCGGAGACGTTGGAAGATGTGAAAGAAGCGGCGAGATGGTGGCCGTGTAATTTAGTAAGATAACAAAGTGGTCTGAGGTGTTGCGACGTCAGGAGAGGTGGCGTGGTTGTTATGATAAGCAATAACGGAGTGGTGTGTAAGATCATGGGATAAGATTCGGATGGTACATCGGAGCATGAGGAATGGTTCGAGGATGGCAGACGAATTGTATATAATGAGAGTGTCGATGGTGTTGGAGGATTTCCTTTTCTTCTCTCTTTACTCGTTCTCTTGTATAGCAAAGCAAGTTACGACTTTGAAACAGCTTCGATTCTTGTCTTGTCTTGGCTTCCTCGAAACGAATTTCGAGCGCCTTGTTCTGTTTTCTGATATCACATTAGTGTTACCAATATCACCTACGCCCGACCCCGCCCGTTACACTAGAACGAGTCTTTACAACATCGTACCTGATATTGAATCTGCCTGCATCCCTCAACAGGGTGTAAGTATTGTTCTGAACCTTGTTCCGTTTCTTGTTGGGTTTACCAAGCATCAAACCACCGTTGGATACACATTTGCGACGATTGCGTCGACGAGCTACCTCGACTTACCGGATTTGATATCCGTCAGTACCCTCATCGATCACCATATTCGAATGCACCAGTACGACAGTGAGTGCACTTCTCGGATTAATTGGTTTGATCTTGCTGGAGTTGCTTGCCTTGTTTTCGAACCCGAACATTTGAATGCTTTTGAGAGTATCGAAGAGATACTTATAGCATCCTTCGAGGAAGAACCCCTCGAAGTTTATTTTTGGGAACAGTCAGCTGTCCCCTCCCCGTGGAATACTTATTGGACAGACGCAAGTAGGGAAGGCGGAGGACTCGATATTAATGATCCTGTGGTCGGACCGCATTGGACTCGATATATAGGAGCACACTCCTGGTATCCTTGCGACCCCGAACAACCATGTGGTTGCGAAGAACATAATTGCGCTGGAACACACTCGACGATTGGACACGCAGCAGCAGCAGCAACAACAGCAAAATCTCTTGGGATTCCGCTAATTGGTATTGTACCCCCGACTCCGACCCCCTCCGAGATTGACGCATTTAATTGGCACTGGTAGATGTGCCTAATCCGTTGCCATGTTAAATTCAACGGAACCCCGAGCGGCCCTGGTATCCATCGAGGACCAGGGCACCATCATGGCACTCATCGACATAGACAAAGACAATATCGGGTACGAACAGCTCACGGATGTGTTCGCACAAACGCAGGAAGTATTGATGCGGGTGGCACAATACTCTCAACCAATTCAAGAGGTACAGAGGGTCTGCGAGCACCCACAACAAATAATCGACCTGCAGCGGCAGATCACAGACCTACAATCGAAACAGTTCCTGCCCCCGCAATGCGACCACACCGAGATGGAACAACAAATACGAACCCTGAGGAACAACGGGAAGAGGCTTTGGAGAGACCACCGGCCCCCGGAACCAACGAGGAGTTACAGCAAGAACTGAACGATATGACCCGGGACGCACGGCAATCTGGAGAGGAAGTCCGCGGTTTGAGGACGCAGTTAGCCAATGCGCTGATGTTGGCAGCCAGGACGGCCCCAGCTGCTCCCCATACCCAGGAAGACAGAGGCCGGAAATTTCCCGACTCCCCGGACTTTTCAGGGTCGGATCGAACCCAGTTGAGAGGCTGAATTGCTCAACTCCGCATGGTTATACGACACAAACACGCCAGCTTTCCCGACGAGCAGTCGAAGATGCGGTACACGTTCAATCGCCTGAGGGGAGTCGCCTTAGGACAGATTTTGCCACACGTCCGGGAAGACGGGACGATAGGACTGGAGGACCTACCAGCTTTGATACAACTCCTGGAAGCAGCTTTTGGAGACCCCGACCGAGTAGCCACCGCCGAACGGAAAATGCAGGAGATCAATCAAAAGAACCGTGAGTTCTCTCAGTATTATGCTGAGTTTCAAGTTATTGCTGCCGATCTGGATTGGAATCCCTCGGCCCTTCGAAACGCTTTGAGGATGGGACTGTCTAAAGAAATGAAAGACTCCTTTACCTATAGCGATATGCCTGAGGAACTTCCCGCGTTCGTGACGGTTTGCCAGAAGCGGGATAACCAGATACGACAACGACGCGCAGAGAAAGCGGCGCAAAATAAACCAAGCGGGATAGGTTTCGCTTCCTCCAGACCCCCTCCGGTTCCGAAAGCTCCGGAAATAGCTCCCGCCGGAACGGTCGCTGGGTATACCGGACCAGCGCAAATGGATCTTAGTGCAGGCAGGAGGAGGATCTCGACAGAGGAGAGGGCGATGAGGTTTGCGGATGGGAGGTGTTTATACTGTGGTGGGTTTAACCACAGGGCAGCAGAATGTGCGGCAAGAAAGAAGGCTCAGACGTTCAACGCGGCTGGAGCGGAGGTTAAGGAAGTAGGAACCAAGGATGGTTCCGAGGAATCGGGAAAAGATTAGCTCAACCCAAGCAGGATGGCGCTTTGGTCGACGGAAAAAGTTTTGTTTTAAATGTTTTGAAATGTTTTGGAATTTCGCGATTATCAGTTAGTAAGGTGGAGGTATTGGAAGGATCAATGGAAGGCAAACATTTAGTTATAACCTGTTCATTGACCGTGAATAACCAAGAGATACCTACACATGCACTGATTGATTGCGGAGCTACTGGCATTGCATTTATGGATCAAGATTTTGCTCACCATCATCAGATACCACTTCAAGAGGTGAAAGAAAAGAAACAAGTGGAGGTCATCGACGGAAGACCTATTGAATCCGGAGATATTACGCATATTGCGAGAGTTGGAATGAAGATACACCAACATAAAGAGCAGTTACCTATGTTCATTACAAAGTTAGGACATTATCCAATTGTCCTAGGAATTCCCTGGCTACGATTACACGACGTAGCCGTGCGTTTTGCATCCAATACGGTTACGTTTGGTTCACAATATTGCACTACGCACTGCCATGATACATCAGTAACAGTACAAGGAGTTACAGAGGAACCGCCACAACCAGTATATCAAGTTAAAGATATATTTGAACCAAAAATTCGACCCTTAAGACCGTTCCGAGGGGATATTGCTATGCTTAATGGGACCTCGTTTTTTAGGACTGTTAAAAAGGGAAAACTCATGTTGTTTAAGGCTTCCTTGTATGACATTAATAAAGCCATTGAGGCAAAAGATTTGAAAGAACGCCCCCTTGAAGAAATTGTTCCCAAACAGTACCATGAATTTCTTCCGCTGTTTAATAAGGTGCTAGCAGACCAACTGCCACCACATAGACCCGGAATTGATCATGAAGTTCGCTTAAAGGATGGAGAAACGCCAACGTGGGGCCCATTGTACTCAGTGTCTAGGACTGAATTGGTCGTTTTGAAAGAGTGGTTGGAGGAGAATATGACAAAGGGGTTTATTCGACAATCGTCTTCACCTTTTGCAGCTCCAGTATTATTTGCAAAGAAACCGGGAGGAGGGTTACGATTCTGTATCGATTATCGGGATATCAATAGTAAGACAATAAAAAACCGATATCCCCTCCTGCTGATAAAAGAAACTTGAACCTTTTGGGAGAAGCTAGGATATATACGAAGCTAGATGTTAGAGGAGCATATAATCTACTTCGGGTTAAGGAGGGGGATGAACATAAGCTAGCATTTCGGACGAGATATGGATTGTACGAACCTACGGTGATGCAGTTCGGTACAACAAATGCACCAGCGGATTTCCAAAGCTATATTAATAATGCTATTAGAGAAGCGCTGGATAAGTTTGCTTCAGCATATCTGGATGATGTTCTAATATACAGTGATTCCGAAGAAGAACATATCGGTCATGTTAAGTGGATTATGAAAAGGTTATTCGAGGCTGGGCTGTATTTGAAGCCAGAGAAATGTGAATTCCATAAGGAAACGGTGAGGTATTTGGGATTGATTATATCAACCAAAGGAATTTCTATGGATGAGGATAAGATTGAAACCGTACGGAATTGGAGTAAGGAAAAGAAGACACAGAACGGAAGGTTAAATAATCTCTTCGAAGTACAACAATTCCTAGGATTTCGCAATTATTATCGACGGTTTATTTCTAAATATTCTGAGAAGGCAGAACCATTAACCAGACTTACGAAGAAGGTTGAACCATTGGTATGGGGATCAGAACAACAGCTCGCTTTCGAGACAATGGTAACCGCGTTTACCACAGCACCGGCTCTTCGACATTTTGATCATGAGAGAGAGGTAATTATTGAAACCGATGCTTCCGATTATGTGTCCGCAGGAGTATTATCTCAACGAGATGATGAAGGAGTGTTACATCCTGTCGCGTATTATTCAAAGAAACATTCACCGGCAGAGTGCAATTATGATATTTACGATAAGGAATTAATGGCAATTATCAAAGCTCTCGAAGAATGGAGACCTGAGTGTGAAGGTGCTGCTTATCCTTTACAGTTGATAACTGCTCATAACAATCTCGAATATTTCATGACAAAGAAGCTTCTGAACCGAAGACAAGCACGGTGGTCCGAATTTCTGACACGGTTTGATTATGATATTGTTTACCGACCAGGAAAATCGAATGGAAAAGCAGATGCTTTAACGAGGAGGCCGGGAGACCTCCCTGAGGGGGGGGATGAAAGATTAAAAAATATGGAACAGGTGGTTTTAAAACCGCATAATCTCCCGGAACAATTAAGGATATCGGCCAATGAGATGCCTGGGCAGGAAGTTCCCTTAATATCCGATCTTTTTGCTCAAGCATATAGGGATGATCCGCTACCTAAAAAAATATTAGAAGCTATAAGACAGAGGGGTAGCATGAAGGATATTACAATAGCAGAATGCACGGAACAGGAGGGACAAGTATGGTATAGAGGGAAACGTTACGTTCCGGAAGGAAATCAGTTACGGTTGAGACTGATACAGGAACATCATGATACCGCGTTGGCAGGACATCCACGACGAGCAAAAACTTTCGATCTTCTGGATAGGAAGTATTATTGGAAGGATATGCGAAAACAAGTGGACCAATACGTACGGAATTGCCATAGCTGTAAACGATCAAAGACTTCGAGGCATGCGACGTTCGGAGTTCTTCGCCCACTTTCGGTACCGGAAAAACCATGGGAAGATATTTCAATGGATTTTGTGGTAGGGCTACCCGAGTGCGAGGGGTTTGATGCAGTTTGGGAAGGAGTGGATCGGCTTTCGAAGATGCGCCATTTTATCCCCTGCCATACAACAATCGACGCGGTAGGGTTGGCTAGGTTGTTCCTTCGAGAAGTTGTACGTCTTCATGGGCAGCCAAGGTCTATTGTTTCGGATCGAGGACCCCAGTTTGCTTCAACTTTCTGGGGACAGATATGTGCTCGGTTGGGAATTGATCGACGGATGTCTACAGCTTTTCATCCACAGACAGATGGTCAGACTGAACGAATGAATGCAGGAATGGAACAGTACCTCCGGATATTCGTTAACCATCAGCAGGATGATTGGGCGCAGTTGTTACCCCTTGCTGAATTTGCTGCGAATAATGGATTATCTGAGTCAACCAGGTGTACCCCCTTCTTCGCAATTCAGGGTGTGGACCCACGAATGTCATTTGCTGGAGAATCAACTCAGGGAGGAGATCAACGACGACGGGAAGCAGATCCGGTTCAGGCTGCAATGGACCAGATCCATGAGCACCTGAGAGTTGAGATGAAACGGAGCCAAGCAGTAAAGGAGGAAGGCTCAAATAGAGGACGTATTCCGGGACCTAATTTTCAGGTTGGATCCAAAGTATGGTTGGACGCGCGACATATACAAACCACACGGCCGACTCGTAAGTTGGATTGGAAACGCCTGGGACCTTTTCAGGTACGGAGGAAGGTATCTCCATATGCGTACGAGTTGGACTTACCAGCGTCCATTCGGATTCATCGAGTGCAACCTATTTCGCTTTTGGATCCCGTTGTTGAGGATCCGTTGGAGGGACAGGTAGTACCTCCTCCACCCCCTGTTGAGGTTGATGGCGAGGAAGAGTATCAAGTATCAAGTGTCGAGGACAGCCGAATGTATCGAAATCAATTACAGTATCTTATTCGATGGACAGGTTACGAGTCCCTTACTTGGGAACCAGCAAAGTTCGTTGATGGGTTACAGGCGGTGGACGAGTTCCATCAACGGTATCCAGGGAAGCCCGGATCATTGGAGAATGTTCTCGGAGGACCTCGAACCTAAGGGGGGGATACTGTCAAGGCGCAAGAAGGTACGGAGATACTTAGGAAGATGCGGGAGGTGCGGAAAGAATTGTGTTATGGAAAGGCGGAGACGTTGGAAGATGTGAAAGAAGCGGCGAGATGGTGGCCGTGTAATTTAGTAAGATAACGAAGTGGTCTGAGGTGTTGCGACGTCAGGAGAGGTGGCGTGGTTGTTATGATAAGGAATAACGGAGTGGTGTGTAAGATCATGGGATAAGATTCGGATGGTACATCGGAGCATGAGGAATGGTTCGAGGATGGCAGACGAATTGTATATAAAGAGAGTGTCGATGGTGTTGGAGGATTTTCTTTTCTTCTCTCTTTACTCGTTCTCTTGTATAGCAAAGCAAGTTACGACTTTGAAACAGCTTTGATTCTTGTCTTGTCTTGACTTCCTCGAAAGGAATTTCGAGCGCCTTGTTCTATTTTCTGATATCACATTAGTGTTACCAATATCACCTACGCCCGACCCCGCCCGTTACAGAATGGATCTTACGGAGCATCGTGCCTGCACTTCCAGGACGGTAATTGTTTGCGGTAAGAGTTGCGATTCCGGTACGGTCTTCCCTGTCTTTTAAAAGTTGTTGCTCTGCCTGCGACTAATCTCAGATGGCTTTGTAGGGAATATCGATTGGAAGGGCTTGATTCGGAAGTCAAATTGCAGTTCTCAATTGTCATCGTAGTTGTGTAGGTTGGGATCGACGAGTCTGAATCGGGATCTTATTGGGGCAAATTCTCGGCAATGGAACTTTGAAACAAATATGTCATTGTAATCGACATTGTAATCTCTGCCATACGGCACTTGATTTGGTCTCTTGAAAAGTACTCGGGATCGTACTCGGTACGGCAAGGCCGCCGGTAAATGGTTCATCTGCATCTCTGCACTCAATTGCTACTCTCGTTGATTGTCATCGAAAGAAAGTATTGTAGATAGGGCAGATTTCCACATAACTTCGGGTATGTCGCCATAGTCAAAGATTGATTGTAATCCGTCTCTGAGCATTAATGAATGACAGGGATGTGCATATCAGCTGCTCGTAAGTCCAATTATCATAGTCTCAATGATATCTTCTGCAGGAACGTCGTCTCTCGTATCCGGGGCAACATCTTGTGCCCGGGCATCCAATTTCTTCGTAAGTCTTCAATGTTCCAAAGTGCGCTCTTCGCTCTCAATTGTTATTCGTCTGTCGGGAATATCCCCGAACTGCGCCATCTATGATAGCCAAAGAAATCAAAACAAAAGATGGAAGTGGTGGAAGGGAATATGCAGGAGGCCTTGTCATTAACGGTTCGCCCACACAGGAGCCAAGCCCTGCCGTGCAGTCACTCCTTTCGGGTCTTGGCGAGCCGATCGCAGTCTTTCAAGTCTCTCCTCGGAGGGGCTCTTCTGCTGCAGCTACAGCCGCTGCTCTCTGCTCGTCGCGTCCAGTGCCTGGGTCTGTTTCACCTGGCGAATCCAACGTGATGTCATCGAAAGTCACTCACAGCAGCCCAATGCATTCCCCAGTCTGTCGGGCACATGCCACGACGACTTCAATGCTAGTTAGATGATGGTCGAATGCGGTTGTTCCAAGTGTCTGTATACCCCGACCGCGCCCCAGAAGCTTGTCTTGACGTTATCATTTTCGGCTTCTGAATCCTTCGATGCCACTGCCATCGTCATTGGTGTCATTTCCTCCGCTCCACTCGCTCTCGGTGATCGCAGGGAGTCAATCGAGCCCAGTCGATGTCAGGATTTTGTTTGGGAAACCATGGTAAGCCAAGTACTAAATCGTACGCCCGGATTGGCACGACTAGTACCTCTGATCTGTCTACCGGTGTGAGATAGTTCAAGTATTGGACTGCGATCCGCGTCTTCCGGCCGTCCTTTGCATGTTGCATCACACCTCCGGTCATGGCGAGGGTGATGATGTGTGGCGCCTGATGTGATATCCCGAGTCACTTGAGAAGTCTCGGTGTCATAAAGTTGCTGGTAGCACCGCTGTCGATAAGAACCCGTCCGGGTTGCATCTCGCTGTTGGATCTTCTTCCAGCGTCCTCATGAGTGCCGGCACCGCGAATAGTTTTTACTTCCAGAGTTGTCGAAGGATCTTGGCACTTGATTTGTCGATTGCTTCCTCGATTGTCCATAATACTTGTCCTCTGAGGTCATCATAGTCATCGCAGTCATCGTAGTCGGTCTGCGGAATTGTATCGGTCTTCGACCGTAAATGCACTTCACGCTGCGCAATGTATTGCCGCTATAAGTTCGCTTCAATCAATGGAAAGCTTCTCATCCACAATGTCCTTCAATCGTAGGGTGTCTTCTCTGTAAGTGCACTTCGCTTGTCCAGCCATTCGTGGCGGTAAGGGTGCATCAATCGTAGGTTGTCTCCTCCGTAAGGGCACTTCGTTTGTGCAGAAGGTTGTGGCGGTAAGAGTGCTTCATTTGTTGCCAGATCCTCCTCCGTAGTTATGAGTAGCCGTAGGTTGGCCGTAGAATGCTTCTGCAAGTGGGCTTCTTCAAGGTTACAAGAGCTGTAGGTGTACACGCAAACTGGGATAGGTGCACTTCGCTCGAATAGAAGAATCGTAGTCGTAACTGTGCTGACACGGAAATTGTCTCTTGACTTCGCCTTTGGTTTTCGATATTGCGGCATTCAGGTGTAAGATCACTCCGTCCATTGTAGGTGCATGGGCTGGTGATCGCACTCAATTGATCTTGTCCTGAACTCATGATCATCGTCTTCTCTTTTGGTGACGCGCCATGTGTGCCAAGTACTCTCTGAGCTCTCTAGGTTTCTGCGGTGAATTGACGCGTTCGGGGGTGCAGTCGTGACTTCTCTGGTGTCCGTGGTCGATTGCAGCCATTGGAAGCAATTGAGGTCGTCTTGAACTCATCTGGCTCAATCGTACGAGATGTTTGTCATAGGCGGGGTGGTGTCCTATACGATGATAATCGTCTTCATTGCCGGTGATGCGCCTTGTGCGCCAATTGGTCTCTGATCTCTACTCCGCTGCCATCAGTCTCAATTGAATGATGGAACAGTCAACGCTTCATGCTTCGCAGTAACGATGCTTCGATATCGTTTGGAGGGCAGTATTCTGAATTTTTCACTCCATGGTGTTGCGGCGGAAGAGGGGTAAAACTGGTCAACTGGTAATCCCGTGAGCGAAACGTATCCGTTTCCTGACAAAGCGATCATAGTGTAAGAGCACGTATGCCTGCGTTCGGCCTCATATGTATACGTATGGTATTTATTGGAATATGGTTGCAAACGTGGATGCGAGTGATAGTAGATGTAGATGTATAGGTAAGATTATCGCTAGAGATCAAAGGCTCGTCGCGTGCCGACTATATAGAATGGCCGTTACCCGGCCAGGGTCACGTGCCGCCGTTACAACAAGTGGGAGCCCTCGTGTGGGTCGGGCCACATCGAGAACAAGTGCTGCATCTAGCTGAGATTTGGCCACCGCTCAGGCCATCACGAGACAAGGGACCAGTATGGTGAACCGGCCCGTCAGACGGCCAGGGACGGTAATGCCGTCCGAGTTCTTGTCAGGAAGGTTGGGACTGCGCAAATCTGTCCGTCCCGTCCAGGCATATAAATGACGGCGTGACGACCAACAACAGCCGGGGACGATTGAATCACAGAGCTCGGGAGACATCCACCGTCCCCGGGCGTCATTTGGCGGTTACAGTGATATTTAGATGAAACCTAAGAACTTCACATATTTAGAACTTTGTAAGGCTTATGGATACGGGCTGACATATGGGCTTATGGATATGGGGCTAGAGGTACAAGCTGACATACAGGCTGATGGTACGGGGCTGGAGATATGGGCTGACAATGTTCAGCCATATTTACCTATACACCGATGAACATACATTCAAGTATATACCAAATTCATATTATTTTTATGATAAACATTGAACAAGGTCCATGGTGGTCGATAGATGACCGCCGGGGACTGCCCGGGACGGAACTGATCCGTCCCCGGCTGTCTTTGCTGTCCGTCCCCGTCCATGATCCAAATGTTGGCAAGCGGACGGACGGAGAGTTGCCGTCCAGTTCTAATCCTGGGTGATGTCGGACGGACGGGACGGTTGACCACACTGCAAGCGACCACAAGTGCAACATGGTGGGATGCAATGCAAAGCAGGGAGCAGTCTGCGGCCGCACACTGAGGAAGTGCCCTAATCTCAAAAAAAAAAATATCGCGTTCAGCAGAAGGTGCGTGAAGATGAGGGGGGCCACCAACGCGGTGCAGCAGAGCGGAAACAATAGGGCTAGCTGGAGGACCATCCACGAGTGCTGCTCGGGACATGTCAACGGGCTTGAACAGAGTGGTTCTTGGCCATAGGCTCCATGGGGTGGCGCAAGGAGGGTGAGATGAAGAAAAGATCGCAGATGTGGACAAAGAAGAGAAGGCAGCAAGAGAGGCAAGAGAAGGCAGGATGGCTGAGACTGAGACTGCGACTCGAACAGCGACCGATACCCAAACTGAGACTCAAACGGGAACCCTGGCTACCAATGATCACACAGATCCAACTCAACTGCGCAAAGTCAGATGAGTGGATCATTGCGGCGCTGGAGCTGGGTGTCAAATGCAAGGCGGACGTAGACTGCGTGCATAAGGCACCAAGGGACTGAGGAGAGATTGGGATAAGCCATTCGCCATACGGAATAAGTGACACACAATGAGACAGTATGACGATACGGCTGGGGAGTGGCCTGGTTGTCGATGACCAGATGGATTTGAGCAGAGGGGCCTACAACGACTTTATTGCTAGCGATGCCTTGAGAAGAGGTGGAAGCATTACGAGGATTGTCAATGCTTATCATCAAAAAGACACACAGTCTGGCGTGGGAGAGAGACCGGCCCGAAAGATAACCGGGCAGTGAGTCATTCCGCAGGATGTTACTGTCCACCCAGGAGTCTTCAACGCCTACAGCAACCGATGGAACCCAAGATGCCAAGTGCAGCGGTATACTCCCTTCTGGGAATGGATGATTGATGAGAACAGACTGCAGAGTTGCAATGACGGCAGGCCCAACCACCATTGGACAAGGGTGGACCAGGAAGGTGAGTCGGTCATCGACCTGACGTTGGCAACCCAACTAATAGTAAAGTGGATCATACTGGCTGATGACCATGCTTCAGGATCCGACTATGAGTTGATAGACTGGGAGCTGGGAGTAGACAGGTACGAGGAGTGGGATCATGTGCCTGTCGTATGGTGGAATGTAGCTGCAATGACAGAGAAGGACGCTGAATCACCAGAGAAGATATCAATGGAATTAGCAAAGGAGTGAGCTCCACAAGATGCAGAGTGCCCAGAGGACAAGGTGGAGGAGGAGGCCGCATGGTGCCAGGGAGCAACGAGCAGCATTCTCAACACTATGGTCAGGATAATCAGGATATGTGGCAGGTCATGGCAATGGTGGAACGCCAACATCAAAGAAAGAAGAAGGATGGTGAAGCGAAAGACATGGAGACAATGGAACATAGAGGAGGCTGCCTGGGCGAAGGTAGAGCTCCAGGAGTCTATCCAGCAGTCGAAGAGAAAAATTTGGAGTAATTGCTTGAAATCGGTTAGGGGAGCTGAGGTGTGGAGAGCAGCACGAAACACAAACCCTCGAGCGGGCATAATCTTGGAGTCCTTAACTGAGGTAAAAGGCAAAAAAGCAAACACATCATTCGAGAAAGAGGAGATGCTGAGCTACAAATCCTTTCCCCCGAACAATGGTGACCAGTTCTCCAAACAACCTCCAACGCAAAGCGCCCACTCACGAGTCAGTGAGCAAGCGGTCGAGTGAGCCTTATTTTCCCAGTCAGTCATCAAAGCACCGGGACTTGACAAGCTGTCTTTTGGCGCTACCTGGCTGCTCTGGAAGTGGGACAAAGAGAGGATTTTGAGGCTGACGAGGACGGCAATTCACATGGGAAGACACTAAGCAGTATTGAAGTGTACTTGTTGCCTGGTGATATGCAAGCCTGGCAAAGACGACGATACAACGCTGGAGGACAGCCGTTCCCGATCGCTGCTTTGCTGCATGCCCAACGTGGTTGAGAAAGCATCAACACCGCTGCAGTCAGAAGAGGGCGAAGAAAGGGGGCAACTGAGCGACAGACAATTCGCAAGCAGGAAAGGACAATCAGCCATCAATGCAGCAGCCATCATGGGCAACAACGCTCATGCAGCATGGATATGTGGCCACATAACTGGCATGGTTCTCAAGGTCATTAAGGTAGCCTTACCGAGATTGGCTAAAGGATGACTACTCAACTGGATGAAGGTCAGGGAAATGGACGGAGACCTTAAACAAACAGCAGGGACCGATCTGTCAGAAAGAATGGTGGAGATGATATTCGAGGGCAATGCCATGAAATGACACCCAGTGGAGGCGAAGGTCCCGCCAGGCTCACCTGTGTCAACGATCCTCTTTGCGATCGACACACCAGGACCGATCAAGTGGGTGAAAGAGTATGTATCAGAGGCCGAGGGGTTATTATTTGTAGACGACGTCAGCTGGGTGGAGACTGGAAACAATGCCAACCATGTCGTCTCGATACTTGAGATATGCCCATCATTGAGTATCGAATGGGCAAGCAGACAAGGGCAACAGTTTGACACCGCAAGACGGAGTCAGCACTATTTTCATTCAGACCAGGCCCCCAGGACACACCACTGGGCAAAACTGACAGCTGTTACAGGGGTGATAACCCTAAGTACCTAGACTCTTAAAAGTAAGTACCACGTACATGGTCATAGATCCTATTTCCTATTTCTCAGGTATTCGGCAAGAGTATCCTTATGAATCGCCTGTAGCCGATTCTGCTGTTTCTTGGTCAACAGTTTTACAGGTACCCTTCCTGATCGTGACCGTGATAAGGAAGAATTCTGCTTATTATATTCCTTCCATGCTCTCAGGGAATATTGAACGAATTCCTCGCTATCCTTAATCAACTGTGGCAGATGTTTGGAATCCCGAAGGAGCTGAGATGAATCGCAAGGTTGCGAATTATCAGAATCCAACTCATATGTTGTGTTGTGTACTTGGGATATTCTATGTTGATGAATATTCCATAAAATAATATTGGACCTGGATTCTTCCTGAATATCCCTAGGCATTGCCGACACTCCTCTAACCCTTTGACTAATCTTGGCTTGACTAGTAATATTTGAAGTCTGAGGAATAACTTTGCCAACCACAGATGATCTCTCAACACTTCGAGAGGGTACTTCTGACCATATCTTCAACTTATCAATCTGGATAACCAATTCCTGGTGCAATCCTATAATTGATGATATCAACCAAATGCTTTCAGCTAGAAAGATATAATGGGTATGTCTTGCGAAGGAGATGATTTTCTCGAGAGCATAGACGAGAACTTGGTCGTCGTTTTCGAATGTAACTGTCACTTGTTGGGTACGTCAAATCAAGGTGCGGGGCTGCCGCTACACAAAGCTAATAGATTCTAGATATAGATATAATAGATATAGGAATCATAAATACGCAATAATGAAGAAGGATATTTCTTCGCTGGTAGGTATTGTTGTTTCTGTTGCTGTTCGCTGATGCTCTCTTAACGGCCGAACGACCTGATCTCTTTATAGTCTCTCGGAAGCGACTCCAGTCTATAATTCAGATCCCTCAACGATAGCCACACATCTGCGCGTCTTACATTCCCACACTGCACCTAATAAGGCAGATACGACTCCCACGAATCGTGTTCTCTCATAATATCATATCGGTTCATAAATCAAACCACAACTTCACCTTAGACATCTCGCAATCAAATGATTTCGGTTGTTGGAACATTCAATCAATAACCTGTTTATTGATCATGCCTTAGCGCAATTAATATCTTCTCCCAGATATTAATTCTCGGGTCATAGATTGAATTGGTAACCAACCGATACTATGCCAACATGGAATTTAGACCCTTTGCCACCCATGCTGCCCAAACTAAGGAATCAGTGTTTGCTCCAGGCTTTCTCCAACGTCATAAATCCCTCAGTTACGTCATGCTCAGGCCACCATGCCTGGAAGTGCCCCGCTTCCTAACCCATGCGGGCTTGGCGCGCTGGAATCCGCTTAATCGCTTATTGACTTTCAACTGCCGTGTATTAACCCACTCATACAATTCCCACATAGTATCTGGTGATGAAAAAAGAATAGAACTACTAGAGCTGCGGATGCACATGAACATCCCTCTTGATAGTGCAAGTACTCTTGCCAACCTCGGTTGTCTGCAATCCTCTTGTGACTTAACCCCTGCCCCAGCTAAGGAGAAAGCTAACTGACCCTCATTGGAATCATCTTACTTCGGTTATACGTATGCGCGACTGTTCTCAAGTGTCATTATCACTGATTCGGGGATAAACCCCAGACATCACCCCCATCTCTAAGATCGGTGACCACATCGATACTCCATCATAAAAAGTCACTTAACTCTTTCTGACTTTCTACCAAGATAACACAAGTATCTTTTTTCCTTATTAGCTTTACCTCTTGACTGGTATAACATTTTATCGTCTGTTGACACAAAATGAAAAATGAAAGCCAAAATCCTTTTTATAGATCGACTATTCTAAAACCGATCTATAATTTCTCTTTTATCCATATGTTAGATTGTTGTTGTTGTTTTTCATACTGTATGCACTGTAAATAGAGTATGACAGGGCCTGATCTCCCGTCCGCCTCCGGGCTAGCTGGCTAAATGGCGGAGCTCCCCTCCGCTACCCTTCATCCCTGCTGACAAATGAAATCGTAAAGAATAACCAGAACAGACAAACAAGAAGAAAAAGGAAAAGAAAAGAAAGGATATATGCCCGCAGCGGCCTCTCCCTGCACCTGAGTCCGCGTGCTTGCCCGCTCCATCCCTCCATTCACTTGGGCGGGAACTTCCCGACATCAGTAGCCACCAGGAAGTTCATCACCTCTTGTTCACACTCATCGCTAGAACACAGCTCAGAGATCTGCACGTGTCGGCATTTGTCCGCTTTCCAACCCGTCACCTTTCGCACCGCCTTCCATAGCATCATCGCTTAGATTTCGAGACCCGTAACCCTATGTTCTCTGCCGTCATTTGCGGACAATCTCGCAACATGGGTTTACTCTTCGAAAGGTACATACACATTGTTGCAATTACCTCATTTACTCCTTTGATGTCATTGCAGGTACATATAACTTTCTGAGCAAGTCATTCTTATTATTGTTGAGTACAGTAAAGACTGGAAGTCCGAAACTTGTACTAATACCACTGTAACGGGCGGGGTCGGGCGCACGTGATATGGATGTTGCGGAACTGAACTCGAAATGCGTATCGAGAAAACAAGAATCAGAGTATTTTTCAAAGTCGTACTACTGCTTGCTAAACAAGAGAACGAGTAAAGAGAGAAGAAAAGGAAATCCTCCAACACCATCGACACTCTCTTTATATACAATTCGTCTGCCACCTGTCGAATCATTCTCCATGCTCCGATGTACCATCCGAATCTTATCCCATGATCTTACTCACCACTCCGTTATTCCTTATCATAACAACCACGCCATATCGTCCGACGTTGTAACACCTCTGGCCACTTCTTTATCTTACTAAATTATACCGCCACCATCTCGCCGCTTCCTCCGCGTCTTCCAACGTCTCCGCCTTTCTGTAACACAATTCCTTGCGCACCACCCGTATCTTTCTTCTATTATTCCCAGGTATCACCGTACCTATTTGCGCCGTGACAGTATCCCCCCCTTAGGCTCGAGGTCCTCCGAGAGCATTTTCCAAGGGTCCGGGCTTTCCTGGATATTGTCGATGAAACTCCTCCACAGCCTGTAATCCATCGACAAACTTTGCCGGCTCCCAGGTGAGAGAATCATAGCCCGTCCATCGGACAAGGTACTGTAACTGATTCCGATATACTCGGCTGTCCTCAATATTCGATACTTGATACTCTTCCTCGCCTTCGACCTCCACAGGGGGTGGAGGGGATACTACCTGACCTTCCAATGGGTCCTCAACAACGGGATCCAAAAGTGAAACAGGTTGAACACAATGGATCCGAATTGATACCGGTAGATCCAACTCATAAGCATACGGGGACACTTGTTTATGTACCCGAAAAGGTCCCAGCCGTTTCCAATCCAACTTTCGAGTAGGACGAACGGTTCTCACGTTCCTTGCGTCCAGCCATACCTTAGATCCAACTTGAATATTCGGTGCAGGAATACGTCCCCGATTTGCATTTTCTTCATGTACCGCTTGACTGGGCTTCATCCCAACTAGGAGGTGTTCATGAATCTGTTGCATCGTAGCCTGAACTTGATCGGCCTCACAGCGTCGTTGATCTCCTTCCTGTGTAGGTTCTCCGGCAAAAGACATTCGTGGATCCTTCCCCTGAACTGCAAAAAATGGGGTACACTTCGTTGACTCCGACGTCCCATTATTAGCAGCAAACTCAGCAAGGGGTAGCCACTGCACCCAATCATCCTGTTGGTAATTAACAAATACCCGGAGGTACTGTTCCATTCCTGCATTCATTCGTTCCGTTTGGCCATCTGTCTGTGGATGAAACGCAGTAGACATTCGTCGATCTACCCCTAGCCTGTTGCATATCTGCCCCCAGAAAACCGAAGCGAACTGAGGTCCTCGATCCGAAACAATAGTCCTTGGTAGACCATGAAGGCGTACAACCTCTCGAAGAAACAACTTGGCCAACCCTACCGCATCTATCGTTGTATGGCACGGGATAAAGTGGCGCATCTTCGAGAGTCTATCCACTACTACCCAAACTGCATCAAACCCTTCGCACTCAGGTAACCCAACCACAAAATCCATCG